>Ga0256845_1001734_pt1 | contig 17040 bp, 16 predicted proteins | sample RiftiametaG_FD_189101 | JGI IMG/M metagenome (GOLD analysis project Ga0256845, IMG submission 189101) | Tube worm associated microbial communities from hydrothermal vent at the East Pacific Rise, Pacific Ocean - Riftia | ecosystem: Host-associated > Annelida > Integument > Unclassified ...
ATTGACCACTACCAATTATGGCGCCATTGATTCTTTGCCCACAAAAGAGCAATTAAAAGAGTAATTTTATAATAGATTTATGCGTACTTGCATGTATATCTCTACGTTGTACGCAAGCTGAAAAGAAAATGTAACTTTGTCTAAATCTTAGAAACAACATTGAAAGTAGAGCATAACATATCACGAATTAGACATTTGTTAGAAATGTACAGAATGGATGTACAGAACTTCTTGCAAAAAATTAGTGATGGACTTAAAAATCCAATCACTAAAGAGGATGTGTTTGGTAAAGAAATCGAAGTATCATATCTAAAAAGAATTGATAAAATCTTCGAAAAAGGTCTTCATTACTATCTTGACCCTAAAGCACCTGAAAAATCAAAAGAAGCAAGCGTATTTTTTAGAAAACAAAATTTTCAAAATGACGAGTTAAATTTAGGTGCCATAAAAATTGTCAACCAATTTGAAGAACTAAAACTTTCTCTTTCGGCAATTGCCAAACTATCAGATTTAGATTTTAAAAGACAAATAAAAAAGTATTCTATTTCTGATAATCCTAGAGAAATTGCGTTAAAAGCCAGGAAAGTACTATATCCAAAATTCGATAACAATAGACGTAATTTTTTAAAAGCATTAATTACATCATTTGCCACCAAAAATATTATGGTCTTTGAATTCATCGAGACTTGGAATAAAAAAGACAAGGCTAATATTGATGGGTTTTATTTAAAGCCAAATATGATTGTCCTAAAAAGACATCAATCTTTTTCTAGAGAAATATTTACACTTGCACACGAATTAGGACACTACTTACTGGACGAAGAAGAAATCGAAGAAATCAATTATAGCGTTTACAATAAAAATCTCTCTGCGATAGAAAGATGGTGTAATGATTTCGCATTCTTTTTTTTAGCGGGTAATTATGCAAATTCAATAGATACTTTAGAAAAAGCTTCTTCAAGTAATGATTATCATCACGACTTTATTGAAAAAGTTTCTCGCCAAACTCATTTAAGTCAATTATCGCTTTTCACAAGGCTTCTTTATAAGGGTAAAATATCAAAATCCAACTATTCTTTAGTTAGAGAAGAATTTGCGGAACTGTATCGGCTAAAACAGGAAGAAAAAGAACGTGAAAAACAAATACAGAAAGAGCAAGGAATTAAACAAAGAGGCTCAGTAGCTAAACCAATTCCGTCACCATTGTTTTTATCTACGATTCAGACAGCATATTATGAAGGTGTTCTAAACGAATATGAAGTTTGTAAAAAACTTAATATTAAACCCGACAAATTAGAGAAGTATATTTGATGAAAGTAATAATAGATACAAGTTCCTTATTGTCCTTGGTTCGTTATTACTTACCATTCGACCAACAAACAAAGTTATTTGACTTCATAAAGTCAGAATTTGAAAATGGAAATCTAATTCTTATAGATGCTGTCTATCAGGAATGCGAATACACGACTAAAGGCATAGTGTTAAAATCCTTAGATTATTTGACCAAAAAAGAGTTTAAGAAAAACTTCAAACTTCCTTTAAAAACAAAAGACTTACTCCCTCCTTCAACAAAGAAATTTTACAATCTTTTAAATGATAATTTCAGAACACCTTTATCAAGAGGTTTAAATGAAGCTCAGTTTGAAGTGAGTAAAAAAGAGTTTTTGGAAACAGCAGACGCAAGAATGATAATTCTTGCATTGATAAAAAAAAGTGAAAAAGAAGAAATAGCAATAGTTACGGAGGAATCAGAAACCGGAAATGACCATAAAGGATTTAAAAAAATACCTGCTATTTGTAAAATGCTTGATATTAAAGTAAAGACATTACCTGAGTTACTTAAAACTTATCAAGGAATTGACATTGAGTTTAAATAAAAGCCTGCATACAACACAACCATAAACAATACGGGCTTTGGGCTTAATCGCAAGGTTTGCGTATTTTTATGGAGTCCGCAAAATCTTTGGGATTTTGCTTTGGACAAAAAAAGAAAAAACAAAACCTATAATTAATTGCTTGGTCTTGAGCCAGTCCGAAAATCCTAACGGATTTTCTTCATATGTTTATACTTGTTGTGATTTGTGGCTTTATCATCGCAACTAATCATAGCCTACCTTAACTGTACTGCACCTTCCTCAAAACACGCAAAGATTCTTTTAAAGATTGGTATACTTTAGCATCATACTTTTTAAGAACAGGTCTTGCAATGGTCAATTTTTCTTTTGCTTCATCAAACCCATTTAAAAAACAAATTAAATAGGTGGCTGGTAGGTGTTTTAAATCAGTCTTATCTGATGGGCTGAGTGTACTGTTTGTTTTTAATTTTTCAAGCAAAGCATTATTGGTGTTCAAAATATGGTGCAATGTTTTCTTATCATATTGTGGTGGGTCAAAAATTAAATCGCTCTGAATATGATACTTTCCATTTTCAGAAAAGGTAATGACCACTTTTTCCAAAGGATAATAATTTTGTTGTTTGCCCAGCCCCAATTGCACATATTCTATGGTGGTAAAAGAATCCTCATCAAAGGCTATGGTCACATCATCCAAGGCGGAATAAAACAACTTTACCTGTTCATTGATCAGTTCAATATCAACTCTGGAATAATAGGTTTCTTTTTTTACTTTTTTCCGTTTTCCTGCCCAACACACCACAAACTGTTCCTTAAAAACCTTGTAATCACTGCTTAAATCCCCATGCCTGTTATTAAGGAAATCTATGACGCTGTCCAAAGTAAGCTCTATATTATTTTGGGCATGCTGTTCTATGGTTGCCACAGCTTTTGAGTTAATGTCTTTTAACTCAATATCAAAAACCTTGGGCATGCTTATGCTCCCTTCCCTAAAGAAGACCGAGCCACCGTAATACTTCCAAATGTTCTTTTTAAGGGAGCAAATCTCTCCGTTGGATCTTATAGTGACCAAACCCACCACCTTACCTTCGGGAAGATTCGGAAAAGGAATATTCTCATAAGAAATTATTGGGGGATTGGCCAAATACGCATTGACCAGATTTTGAATCTTACTGTCATCAAAAAAATCTACCCCAACAATTTTATTGTCTTCATCTTCCACTCCAATTACAATAAAAGAGTGGTTTTTGGGATTGCTGTTCGCCAAGGCACAAACATGTTTTAAAAATTTGCCTTTCCCTTCTCTTTGTCCAATATCTATGAATCGTTTTTTATCATAAAAACTGTTCTCGTCATTATGGGCGAGGAGATTTTTTACCAATAAGCGTTTGTTGATCATAATTGCCTGTTCACAATAGTACTACTTGCTTGTGCAGTGGACATTACAGTTAAATCGGCAATATTTACACGGTAAGGACGGGAAATTACAAAGTGGAGGATATCTGCAATGTCTCCAGGTTTTAGGACCTCAAAACCTTTGTACACATTGTCTGCACGTTCATCATCTCCTTTAAAGCGCACATTGCTGAACTCGGTTTCTACCATCCCAGGATTTACCGCGCCAACCTTAATGCCATACTTGTTTAAATCTATCCGCATTCCTTGGCTTATAGCATCTACGGCGTGTTTACTGGCACAATACACATTGCCGTTAGGGTATACTTCTTTCCCTGCAGTTGAACCAATATTGATGATATGACCAGATTTCTTTTCCACCATTTTTGGGATAATGGCCTTGGATATATAGAGCAGTCCTTTTACGTTAATATCCATCATGGCATCCCAATCTTCCGTACTGCCTTCATTGATCGGTTCCATCCCATGGGCATTGCCAGCATTGTTAATCAGTATCTGAATATCTGAAAAATCTTTTGGCAAGGATTCAATGGCGTTAAAAACTGCGTCTTTTTCCCGGATATCAAAATTTAGCGTGTGTATTTTGGTAAACGAAGAAAGTTCTTTTTCTAATTGATTCAATCTGTCTTTTCTTCTTCCACAGAGTACCAATTTTATGTTGTTTTTGGCAAACAATTGCGCTGTAGCTTTCCCTATTCCACTTGTTGCTCCGGTAATCAATGCTGTCTTTTCTTCCATAGGCTTGTGAAATTAAAAAATAAATCCCTTAAAGCCTTCATAAAACTTAGCGTTTTATGCGTTTTTTAACCAATAATTAACAGCGCATGAGTAAATAAATTTACATTTTGCATTTTATTAAAATCATGCTTTATTTGCATAAAATATAAAACACCTTCTATGGAAGAAAATACTACAGTGGATATTAGTGCCGTGAACGATAAAATTGCCAAAGAAAGTGCTTTTATCGACCTTCTTGTATTGGAAATGAACAAGGTCATTATTGGCCAAAAACATATGATTGAACGCCTATTGATCGGTCTTTTAGGGCAAGGCCACATATTGTTGGAAGGAGTACCGGGACTGGCAAAAACATTGGCTATTACTACTTTGGCAAAAGCAGTAAAAGGAAGTTTTAGCAGAATACAGTTTACACCAGATCTATTGCCTGCAGATGTTGTAGGCACCATGATATACAACATGAAAGAAAATGACTTCTCCATTAAGAAAGGCCCAATATTCGCCAATTTTGTGTTGGCAGATGAAATAAACAGGGCGCCTGCAAAAGTGCAATCCGCTCTTTTAGAAGCCATGCAGGAGAAACAAGTGACCATTGGGGATGAAACTTTTATCCTTGACAAGCCATTTTTGGTCATGGCAACACAAAACCCTGTAGAGCAAGAAGGTACTTATCCATTGCCTGAGGCACAGATAGACCGTTTTATGCTAAAAACGGTAATTGATTATCCTAAAATGACCGAGGAACAATTGATTATCCGCCAAAATCTAAAAGGAGCTTATGAAGAAGTAAAACCTGTAGTGACCATCAAACAAATATTAAGTGCACAAAAGGCAGTTAGAGAGGTTTATATGGATGAAAAAATTGAGAAATATATTCTTGATATTGTTTTTGCCACACGTTATCCTGAAAAATACAATCTAGAAAATTTAAAACCTCTTATCAGTTTTGGTGCATCTCCCCGTGGGAGTATCAATTTGGCCACTGCTGCCAAATGTTATGCTTTTATTAAAAGAAGAGGATATGTAGTGCCAGAAGATGTTAGAGCTATAGTACATGATGTATTGCGACACAGAATAGGTCTTACATATGAAGCCGAAGCTGAAAATGTCACTTCTGAAGAAATCATCAATAAGATCGTAAACGAAATTGAAGTGCCTTAAACTAGTTCGCAGTATTCAGTTACAGTAAACAGTTATTCTGATTACTGTTTTAAGCTGAATATTTAATACTGCAATACCAAGACTGCAAACTGTTTACTAAAAAAGGATGGATACTAAAGAATTACTTAAAAAAGTTCGAAAGATCGAGATAAAGACACGTCATCTATCCGATCATATTTTTGGAGGAGAATACCATTCTACCTTCAAAGGACGGGGTATGACCTTTAGTGAAGTACGGCAGTACCAATTTGGGGATGACGTAAGAAGTATTGACTGGAATGTTACCGCACGCTACAATGAGCCTTATATAAAAGTGTTTGAGGAAGAACGGGAACTTACAATGATGCTCCTAGTAGATATCAGTGGTTCAGAGCTTTTTGGAACAAGTAACCAGTTCAAAAAAGAAATCATTACAGAGATTTCGGCCACTTTGGCTTTTTCAGCCATGCAAAATAATGATAAAGCTGGTCTGATTTTATTTTCTGATAAAGTAGAACTATTTATTCCGCCGAAAAAAGGGAAAAGTCACGTACTACGTATTATTAGAGAACTATTGGAGTTTAAACCAAAAAGCACAAAGACCGATATTGCCGAAGCTCTAAAATATTTGACCAATGTAATGAAGAAGAAAGCCATTGTTTTTGTGCTTTCAGATTTTATTGCCGATGATTATGAACGAACGTTAAAAATTATTGGGAACAAGCATGATGTTACTGGGATAAGGGTCTATGATAAAAGAGAAGAAAGCATTCCCAATCTGGGCATGGTGCAAATGCAAGACGCAGAAACTGGGGCAACACAATTAGTAAATACGCATTCCAAAAAAGTGCGTATGGCGTATGGCAAATATCATAAGGAAAGGGTAGACTATTTTACAGAGGCATTTACAAAATCTGGCTGCGGGGTTATTAATTGCAGGGTAGATGAGAGTTACGTTAAAAAACTATTGGGGTATTTTAAACGAAGATGATAAAAGAAATGAACGGTTTTAAATTAAAAATGAAAAGTTATCTGTCTTGCCAAATATGGTCTAGGCATCTTTTTGTTGCTTTCTTTTTATTATCGTTTTCATCATTTTCACAGGTTACTTCTAAGGTTGATACTACCTATATAAAAATTGGAGAGCAAATTAAATACACCATAACGGTTGAGGCAGATTCTACCGATGTAGTGTTTTTTCCCGAAGACCAAACTTTTTCACCTTTGGAAATGGTGGAAGCCCTTGCCATAGATACTGTTAGAAAAAAAGACAGGGTAACACTACAGCGAATTTATGCGCTTACCCAGTTTGATTCTGGCGCATATACCATTCCACCACAGCGCATTGCCATAAATGAGAAACCTTTCTTTACAGATTCAGTAAGAATTAGCGTGACCACAGTTGCTGTGGATACCATCACCAAAAAAATATACGATATTAAGCCAATGATCAATGTGGATAAAAGTAATTCCGAATTATGGAAAACACTTTTGTGGATACTTATCCCCCTATTGATTATTGGAGGTTTGTTGTATTGGTTCTACATCAGAAAAAAACCATTGTCAGAAGAAGAAAAAGAAGCACTTTTACCTCCCTATGACAGAGCGTTGATGGAACTGAAAAAATTAGAGAATTCTAGGTACCTCATCCAAGATGAGTACAAACAATACTATTCTGAACTTACGGATATTGTCCGTTCCTATTTAGAAGAAGACGTTCATGTCTCCGCTTTGGAAAGCACCACTAACCAATTGATCAACAGGTTAGAAATGCTGAAAGATGCAGGAGAATTGGATTTGGCAGAAGATACCATACAACGGTTTAAACAAATATTACAAACTGCGGATCTAGTAAAGTTTGCCAAATCCAAACCAGAGACCTCGGTAGCTGAACAAGACAGAAAATCTATTGAGCAAATTGTAATAAAAACACATGATGCACTGCCTGAACCTACAGCCGAAGAATTGTTGCACAATGAAGAATATTTGGAAGAATTGGCAAAAAAACAGCAAAAGAAAAAATGGTTTGTTGCAGCTGGCATCTTAGCTGGGCTACTTTTTTTAACTATGGGGTTTGCTATAGTAAAATATGGATTTAGTAATGTTAAAGACTCTATAATTGGTCATCCAACCAAAGAATTGTTGGAAGGAGAATGGGTGTCCAGCTCCTATGGTTTTCCGCCCATAAGCCTTAAAACACCAAAAGTGCTTATTCGGCAAGAAGTTAATCTTCCGCCAGAAGCAAAAGCTACCATAAAGGAGCTACAAGCTTTTATGTATAGAAGCTCCGTAGGTTTATTCACCATTGCCAGCACTTCTACTTCGTTTGTAGGAGAGGGTGAACCAGATTTTGATAAAACTATAGAACAATTATTAAAAAGTTTTGAGGACAAGGGAGCAAAAAACATCACCACAAAACAAGAAGAGTTTAGTACAATTTCAGGAATAAAAGGAATAAAAACCTATGGCTCAGGGAAATTTGCAGTACCAGAATCCAAAGAACTAATAAAAGGAAAATACATCATTCTTAGTTTTGGGGGCAAAGGTTTTCAGCAACAAATATTAATCTCTTGGCTGGATGGGGATACCTATGCCGAAGAAATTGTAGATAGAATATTACAATCTGTAGAAGTAAAAAACGAAGTTTAAATGTTTAAAGGTATTTCATTTGCAAACCCACAGTTCTTTTGGTTGTTTTTACTACTTCCATTGGCAATGCTATGGTATTTCTTTAAACGAAAGGAAGAAACGGCATCTCTTAAGATTTCAAGCGTAAAAGGATTTACTGTTCATTCCATACTGCCAAAATTAAAGCCGTTGCTATTTATGCTCAGGCTATTGGCTTTGGGTGCTATTATTACGGCTTTGGCCCGCCCACAGACCGAAGATATTTCCACAAGGACAAAAACCACCAAGGGAATAGACATTGTCATGGCCATTGATGTTTCATCCAGTATGTTGGCTCGGGATTTAAAGCCCAATAGACTATCTGCCCTTAAAGAAGTGGCAGGAGATTTTATACGTCAACGTCCAAATGATAGAATTGGCATAGTGGCCTATGCAGGGGAAAGCTACACCAAAACACCTATTACAAGTGATAAATCCATCGTCTTAAACGCCTTAAAGGAAATCACCTATGGACAATTGAATGATGGTACCGCTATTGGAATGGGATTGGCAACATCCGTAAATAGATTAAAAGAAAGCAAAGCAATCAGTAAAGTAATCATACTTCTTACGGATGGCGTAAATAATTCTGGTTTTATAGAACCACAAACCGCCGCAGATCTGGCTGTAGAATATGGCATTAAAACCTATACCATTGGTCTGGGCACCAACGGGAACGCTTTAACTCCCATCACCTATAATGCAGATGGTTCTTTTAGATATGGAATGCGACAGGTAAAAATAGACGAAGGGCTGTTGGAAGATATAGCCAAAGCTACGGGCGGACAATATTTTAGAGCGACCGATAATGAAAAACTTGAAGAAATCTATGACGAGATAAACAAGTTGGAAAAAACGGAAGTAGAAGAATTTAAATATTATAGGTACGAAGAAAAGTTTAGGCCATGGGTGCTTTTGGCAGGAGCATTATTACTATTGGAATGGATATTAAGAAACACATTATTTAGAAGTTTTATATAGACAATGATTCAATTAGACGAAAAAATATATCTCTATTTACTGTTCATTATTCCTATAATGGTAGTTGTCTTTGTGCTACACCAAATTTGGAAAGTAAGAACGCAGAAAAAGTTTGGGGATTTGTCTCTTCTAAAAAAATTGACTCCAAATAAATCCAGTTTTAAATCGTCCTTAAAATTGATATTTCTTTTATTGGGATTTGCTTTTTTAATCTTGGCATTGGTCAATCCTAAAATCGGCACCAAGTTAGAAACCGTGAAACGTGAAGGCGTGGATATTGTTTTTGCCGTGGATGTTTCCAAAAGTATGTTGGCAGAGGATATTGCACCAAACCGATTGGAAAAATCAAAACGATTGGTATCAGAAATCATCAATCAATTGGCAAGTGATCGGATTGGAATTATAGCCTATGCTGGACAGGCCTTCCCACAATTGCCCATCACCACAGATTACGGTGCCGCAAAAATGTTCTTACAAGGGATGAACACAGATATGCTTTCCTCACAGGGGACTGCCATCAATGAAGCCATTGAACTTGCAACTACATATTACGATGATGAGGAACAGACCAATAGAGTTTTGTTTATTATTTCTGATGGAGAAGATCATTCTGAAGGTTCAACAATGGATGCAGTAGAAAAAGCAGTACAAGAAGGTATAAAAATATACACCATTGGTGTAGGAAAAACAAAAGGGGCACCAATTCCAATAAAAAGAAACGGTATTGTGGAAAGTCTAAAAAAGGATGCACAAGGTGAGGTTGTAATAACCAAATTAAACGAGGTTGTTCTATCTGACATTGCTGATGAAGGAAACGGGGAGTACATCAACGGAACCAATACAGAAGAAACCGTGAAAATTATAAAAGAGCAATTGGCACAAATGGATAAAAAGGAGTTTGAAGCCAAACAATTTGCTGAATACAAAGACCAGTTTCAATGGTTTTTGGGTTTGGGTCTATTATTCCTATTTTTAGATATCTTCCTATTGGACAGAAAAACCAAATGGCTAAAGAAATTGAACTTGTTTAACGAGAAAGAAGCTGCTTAATTATGAAGAAGATACTATACATCATTTTTGTTTTTGGATGCTTGGGTTTTGCTCAAGAGACTGATGCTGAAAAGGTAGACCAAAAGACATTGCAGGCTTCCAATAACCTTACTTGGGAAGGCAACAGAGATATTGCAGAAAACAATTTTGTGAACGCTGAGGCCAATTATAGACGCGCCATATCAAAAAGCAGTGAAAACTCCACTGCCTCCTTTAATTTGGGAAATGCCTATTACAATGAGGAAACTTATAGTGAAGCCTTTGGGCGTTTTAAACAAGCTGGGGAACTAGCATCTTCTAAATCTGAAAAGCACAGTGCCTATCATAATATGGGCAATGTTTTTATGAAAAGCAAAGAGTATGAAAAAGCAGTAGAAGCCTACAAAGAAGCTTTACGGAACAATCCTACAGATGAGGAAACCCGATACAATTTAGCTTTGGCAAAAGAGCTTTTAAAAAAGCAACAGGACGAAGAGAAAAAGAACGACAAAAACGAGGACAACAAAGACCAAAAAGATAAAGAAGAAAACAAAGAGGACAACAAAGACGAAGGGGACAAGGATAAAAATGACGAGGGCGACCAAAAGGAAGATGAAAACAAGGACAAGGGTGATGAAGGAGATAAGGGCGATGAAAAGCCTGAAGATAATAAAGAGGGTAATGGTGATAAAAAAGAAGAGGAAAAACCACAAGAACAAAAACAACCCAGACCCAACCAATTATCTCCTCAGCAAATACAGAATCTGCTAGAAGCGATGCAGAATGAAGAGAAAAAGGTGCAAGAAAAAATAAATGCCAAAAAAGTGAAGGGCGTTAAAATGAAAAATGAAAAAGATTGGTAATGCAGTTGGCAATTAAAAAATACATATTACTTATTCCCATATTGTTCTTAGCTTTTATTGTTAAGGCACAGGATAATACAGGCATTACTTTTGAGGTTAGGGTAAGCAAACCAAAACTTGGAATCAATGAGCGTTTGCGGGTAGATTTTATCATGAACAAGGATGGTGATAATTTTAACCCACCAGATTTTTCTGGGTTTAAGGTGCTTATGGGGCCATCTCAATCTATTCGCTCATCTTGGTTAAATGGCAAAAGAACTTATTCTAAAACCTATTCTTATACTTTGGCCCCTACTGCCCGTGGAAAATTTTCTATAAAACAGGCATCTATAGAAATTAGCGGACAAATCTATAAGTCTTTGGTAAAAGAAATAGAAGTGACAGCTGCTGTAGAAAAGCCAAGTGACCAAATGACCATAGATGATGTTGCTGATGAAAGCTTGCATTTGATCGCGGAGGTTTCCAAGGCAAGCCCATATCTTAATGAAGCGGTCACCGTAGTCTACAAACTATATTTTAGCCCCTATATAAATGTATCAAATTTTAGAGCCCTAGATAACCCTAAATACAATGATTTTTGGAGCCAGGACATACCAGTTACCAAGTATACTACTCAAAATACCACTTACAAAGGGCAGCCTTACCGGTATGTAATTTTAAAAAGAGTGGTGCTATATCCACAAAGAACTGGGAATCTGGAATTGGAACCCTTATCATTAGATGTCATAGTAGATGTCCCTACCAACAAAAGAGATTTCTTTGGCGGTCGTATTTATAAATCTACCAGTAAAACAGTTTCTGCTGGCAAACGTACCCTCAAAATAAAAGAATTGCCCATAGCAGGAAAACCAGCAAACTTTAATGGTGCTGTTGGAGACTTTACATTTGCAGTGGCAACAAGCAAAACCCATTTAAATGCTTCAGAATCACTTCAGGCAATAGTGGAAGTAAGCGGAAAAGGCAATCTTAAACTATTTCAATTACCAGAACCCAATTTTCCAAGTTCTTTGGAGGTGTATGACCCTGAACACAATGAAGGTGTCCGCACCACAATTTCTGGCATGCAGGGAAGAGTGAGCAACAACTATACGGTAGTGCCTTCATTTAAGGGTAAATATCCCATCCCTAGCATATCCTTTAGCTTTTTTAACCCAAAGACATCAGCATATGAAACCTTAAGTTCCAATGAAATTGTGATCAATGTATTGGAAGGACCATCGGATACAGCAGTGAACACTTTAGGACCAGTTACAACAAACAGACAAGCAGTTATCAGTTCTGGGAACGACTTTGGTTTTATAAAACTAAAACCCAACCTTACTGCCATAGGCACCAATTATTTCTTTGGTTCCAAATGCTTTTATCTGTGGTTGTTATTGCCATTGTTACTAATCCCCTTGTTCATCTTGTTCAGGAAAAAAAGAGAGGCCTATACAAGTGATGTTGCTGGCAATAAAATAAGGAAAGCCAATAAACTTGCTAAAAAATACTTGTCCGAAGCCAAGAAAACTTTGGGTAAAAAAGAAGCTTTTTATGTAGCCCTTGAAAAAGCGTTGCATAATTATCTAAAGGCAAAATTAAAAATAGAGACCTCAGAGTTCAGTAAAGACAAAATAGCATCAATATTATCTGAAAAAAAGGTTGATAAAGAAACAACCAAAGGGTTTATAGCACTTTTGGAAAATTGTGAAATGGCAAGGTATAGCCCATTTTCAGATGTTCAAATGCAAGAGGATTATAATAAAGCAAGTGAGGTGATTTCTTATTTGGACAAACAACTATAAGGAATGAAACAATTAATTACCATACTAACAATATTAATTTCTTTTTGGGGAAATGCCCAAAATGAAGCCTTGTTCAATAACGCTACAACGGCTTATAATAATGCCAATTATGATACTGCCATAGAGAATTATCTTGAAATCATTGAAAACGGAGAGCATTCTGCTGAACTCTATTTTAATCTCGGAAATGCTTATTATAAATTAAATGAGATTGCCCCAAGTATTTACTATTATGAAAAAGCATTATTGTTAAAACCCAATGACCCAGAGATAATAAACAATTTAGGGTATGCCCAGAACATGACATTGGACGCTATTGAGGAGTTGCCAGAAACCGGTTTTGCCAAAATATATAACAATCTTACCAATCTCCTTTCTTTTGACCAATGGGCATATGTTGCCATAGCTTTTTTGGTCTTGTTTGTATTGACCTACATTGCTTTTTACTTTTTTAGATATGCTACCCAAAAACGTATTGCATTTATTACAAGTATCGTTTCTCTTATCTTATCTGTTTTTGCCATACTAATGGCTTATTTACAACATAATGATTTTGAAAATCATCAACCAGCCATTGTTTTTGCCAAGGAAACAATAATTAAGTCTGAACCCAACAACAGGAGTGAAGAAATTTTTAGGTTGCACCAAGGCACCAAAGTAAATATATTGGATGGACTAAATGATTGGAAAAAAATCAAGATTATAGATGGAAAAATAGGTTGGGTTCCATCAACCGACATTAAAATATTGAAAGATTTTTAGTGTCATTCCGCATTTACTAGCACTCCCAATTCTTAAGGTTAAAATAGAGATGAACTCAATAGATTTATTTCTCATTGAAAACAGTGCATAAAAAACATTATTTTTAGAAAAAAATAAACATGAGCCTAGATAAGGTGTTTAAAAATAATGAAAAGTGGATTAAAGAAAAACTGGATGTAAATCCTGCTTTTTTTGAAAATCTAGGCAAAGGACAAAGCCCAGAGTTACTTTATATAGGTTGTTCAGATAGTAGAGTTACTGCGGAAGATATTATGGGCCTAGAACCTGGTGAAGTCTTTGTGCATAGGAACATTGCCAATATGGTTGTTAGTAATGATTTAAATGTGATGACGGTTGTTAATTATGCTGTTAAATATTTAAAAGTAAAACATGTGGTGGTGTGTGGTCATTATGGTTGTGGTGGTGTAAAAGCTGCCATGCAATCCGAGGATATGGGCATTTTAAATCCATGGCTAAGAAATATCCGAGATGTGTACCGGATACATAAAAAAGAATTGAATAAAATTAAGGATGAGAATAAAAAATACAATCGGTTGGTAGAACTTAATGTTCAAGAACAATGTATTAACCTTATTAAAACAGCAGCAGTGCAAAAAGCCTATAGAGATAGAGGATTAAAAGTACACGGCTGGGTTTTTGATATCCATACTGGAAAATTAATCGATTTAAAGATTGATTTTGAAGGAATCCTGAAAAACATAATGGAAATCTACCGTTTGGAGTAAAGAAAAACTTTAAATTTGCCCTTCCATATTTTTTAACATGATAGACAAGATTAAGGAACATATAGCGATAGTTGAAGGTTTTCATAGTAAAAACAAAGAAACCATTGAAGCTTTCCGCATTAAATATTTAGGTAAAAAAGGATTGCTGAATGACTTTTTTGCTGAATTTAAAAATGTTCCCAATGAACAGAAGAAAGAGTTTGGGCAAACTATTAATCAGTTAAAAAATAGTGCTGCCAAAAAAATAAACTCCTTAAAAAATGCTTTAGAAAACAATACGGAGGAGAAAGGTATTTATGGAGACCTTACCCGTCCGGGAGAGCCTATTGAAATTGGCGCTAGACACCCTATTTCTATTGTAAAGAATCAGATTATTGATATTTTCTCTCGTATAGGTTTCAACGTATCTGAAGGACCCGAAATTGAAGATGACTGGCACAATTTTACGGCATTGAACTTGCCAGAATATCACCCTGCCAGAGATATGCAGGATACTTTCTTTATACAAACAGACCCAGATATTTTGTTGCGTACCCATACCTCATCTGTACAGGTGCGGTATATGGAAAACAACAAACCGCCCATACGTACCATTTCTCCAGGAAGGGTATATAGAAATGAGGCTATATCTGCACGTTCCCATTGCTTCTTTCATCAAGTAGAAGGATTGTATATTGATAAAGATGTTTCTTTTGCAGATTTAAAACAAACGCTACAATTCTTTACAACAGAACTTTTTGGAAAATCAAAAATCCGATTGAGACCTTCTTATTTCCCTTTTACAGAACCAAGTGCAGAAGTAGATGTGTATTGGGGGCTGGAAACAGAAACAGATTATAAAATGACCAAAGGAACAGGTTGGTTAGAGATTATGGGCTGTGGCATGGTAGACCCCAATGTATTGGAAAACTGTGGTATAGACTCCAACGAATATTCTGGATTTGCCTTTGGAATGGGTATTGACCGTATTGCTTTGTTATTACATCAAATTTCCGATATCCGTTTGTTGAGTGAAAATGATATTCGCTTTTTAGAGCAGTTTAAAAGTGCTTTATAATATTGTTCAGTGAAAAAAGATATACAAATTCCCATTGTAAAAGATGTTCATGTAGCCATTGTTCACGAGTGGGATACTGATATGCTCAACAAAAATTGGAGCGCTTACTTAATAAATAATAGAAATACCGCTATTGAAATGGCTATTGTAGTCTCTAAAGGTTATAATGAAACCCAAAAAACCGCTACTATGAGGCATGGTATAGGTGCTGTTGAAGCTAACTCTTTTAAAAAAATTGAACCGCTACAAGAAGAGATATTTGTACTGAACAATGAATTTTTTCTTACTTTTTTTGCAGATAACAAGCTCTACGAAAAGAAATTTATGTTTAAGAAAAATACTATTGATAAAAAAAACTTAACTCCAGTTCTTTTAATTGGTAAGGAGGGCATTTTAGCCCATTAAATTATTTTTTTCCAAGCTTTATAAGGGTGTTTACTTATTTGCGAATTGTAATATTTTACATCTCCCGTAACTTCTTCTCCCAACCATTGGGGTTTTTCAAAAAACTCGTCTTCAGAGTTTAATTCTACCTCAACAACAATTAACCCTTCATTATCACCTAAAAACTCATCCACTTCAAAAATATGCTTGCCAAAGGGAATTAAATATCTGGTTTTTTCTAAAATACCTTTTTCACATAGGTTTAATAATGCTTTAGCTTCATCAACATCAATTTCTTTTTCCCATTCAAAACGGCTTGTCCCAGCTTTATTGGATTTTCCTTTAATGGTCAAGTATCCTTTATTTCCATATATTCTCACTCTAACCGTACGTTCAGTGTGCGTGTTCAAAAATCCTTGGACAATGTGATTGCTGGATGTTGCTTCTGCCTTATAGGCATCGGTCATGACTAAAAATTTTCGTTCCACTTCAATCATATTCCCTTTTAAATTCTAATTTGTCCAAATAAACTACTCTGAGGCAATTAAACCTTTTTGGCTATCGCCCTGCGATTAAATATACCTTAATTTTGTTATATGTCCGCTGATTTTCCATTACAAAAGATCATCCATGTAGATATGGATGCCTTCTATGCTTCTGTTGAGCAATTAGATGACCCAAGCCTTGTAGGGAAACCTATTGCTGTAGGTGGTGGCTCAAAACGGGGAGTCGTCTCCGCCGCCAGTTATGAGGCAAGAAAATTTGGTGTTCGTAGCGCCATGAGCGGGTATTTGGCACAAAAGAATTGCCCTGAACTTATTTTTGTTAAACCAAGGTTTTCTAGATACAACGAGATTTCTAAAAAAATCAAGGCCATATTTTTTGACTATACTGATCTAGTCGAGCCACTTTCTTTGGATGAAGCTTATTTGGATGTTACGGTAAACAAAAAAGGAAATCCATCGGCTACCCTATTGGCCAAAGAAATTAGACAACGAATATATGATGAAATTGGTCTAAGGGCTTCTGCGGGAATCTCCATCAATAAATTTATAGCTAAGGTTGCCAGTGATATCAATAAACCCAACGGACAAAAAACAGTTAACCCAGAAGAGGTCATTCAATTTTTAGAAGAGTTGGAAATCCGAAAATTTCATGGTGTAGGTAAAGTCACTACTAAAAAGATGTACAAACTTGGTATTTTCACTGGAAAAGACCTTAAAACTAAGCCCATAGAGTTTTTAGAACAACATTTTGGCAAAAGTGGAAAGTATTATTACCATGTGGTAAGGGGTGTTCACAATAGTCCTGTAAAAACCAATCGTATTCAAAAATCCGTAGGTGCAGAACGTACTTTCTTTGAGAATCTGAGCAGCGAAATCTTTATGTTGGAACGATTGGAAAATATTGCTGCTGAACTAGAAAAAAGGCTTAAAAAATCAAAGATTGCTGGTAAAACCATCACGCTAAAAATTAAATACAGTGATTTTACTCTACAGACCAGAAGCAAGACATTGCCTTATTTTATAGCAGATAAAGAACTTATCATGGAAACAGCGAAAGAGCTTCTTTATCAAGAAAAAATGGAGAACTCGGTTCGTCTTTTAGGTATTTCTTTGG
>Ga0256845_1001735_pt1 | contig 17017 bp, 17 predicted proteins | sample RiftiametaG_FD_189101 | JGI IMG/M metagenome (GOLD analysis project Ga0256845, IMG submission 189101) | Tube worm associated microbial communities from hydrothermal vent at the East Pacific Rise, Pacific Ocean - Riftia | ecosystem: Host-associated > Annelida > Integument > Unclassified ...
ACCCAGACTTCATCAATGAAGCTTCAAAACGTTTTGGCTCACAGTGCATAGTTATAGCTATTGATGCTAAAAAAACTGGTGACAGTTGGAACGTATATGTAAGTGGTGGAAGAATTGACACTGGACTAGATGCACTTGAATGGGCAAAAGAAGTTCAATCAAGAGGAGCCGGAGAAATACTTCTAACATCTATGGATTGTGATGGTGTAAAAACTGGATACGACATAGAACTAACTTCTAAAATGAGTCGTATGCTTGACATACCTGTCATAGCAAGTGGAGGAGCAGGAACTATGGAACACATAAAAGAGGCATTCCAAAATGATGCAGATGCTGCATTGGCTGCAAGTATATTTCACTTCAAAGAGATAGATATTATGGATTTAAAACGCTACTTAAAAGATGAAGGGATACCCGTAAGAATATGATAGTTTGCGCAGGAAGAAATGAAATATTTGATTTTGCTCATCCAATCGGAGTTGGGCTTATAGAAAGTACGATGAACTTAACTAGACTTGCTCTGTTTGATAAACCTGATTTTTTACTTTTTATTGGAAGTGCAGGGAGCTATGGAAATCATAAAATTTTTGATATAGTTACTTCAAAAACAGCATCAAATATAGAACTAGGGTTCTTAGACGATAACTGCTATACTCCCTTAGAAAATATGATTTCAGCAGAAGAGAATCAAAATGTTCCACGTGAAACACTGAACGTTGTAAACTCTTCTAACTACATTACGACTGATAGTGTTAGCTCAAAAAAACTCCTAACACTTGGACTAGAGTTAGAAAATATGGAGTTTTTTGCACTTCTTAGCGTAGCCAAAGAGTACGATATACCAGTCGCAGGTGTCTTTGTAGTCACTAACTACTGTGACACTAACGCACACAAAGATTTTATGAAAAATCACAAACAAGCAAAACAGATACTAACAGAATATATGAGGAATTATCGTGGGGAAAAGTAACTTACTAGACTATACGAAAGAAGAATTAACTGAAATTATCAAACCTTCTTTTAGAGCAAAACAGATTTACCAATGGGTTTATTGTCAGTATGTAAACTCTTATGATGATATGAAAAACCTACCAAAAGAGATGAGAGAAAACCTAAAAGAGAACTATGTTCTTAACCCTCTAAAGTTTGTAAAAAAAGAGGTAAGTAGTGATGAGAGTGTAAAATATCTTTTTGCTCTAAGTGATGGCTATACAGTTGAAGCTGTTTTACTACCAATGAAAAAAGAGAAAGTAGATGAAGATGGAAAGCTAGTTCACCTCACAAAATACACTATCTGTATCTCTTCACAAGTAGGGTGTAAGATAGGATGTAGTTTTTGTCTAACAGCAAAAGAGGGCTTCAAAAGAAATCTAACTGCCGGAGAGATAACCGCACAAGTTTTAGAAATCAAAAAAGACAATGACATCGCACAAAACAGAAGAGTCAACATAGTCTACATGGGCATGGGTGAACCACTTGACAACATAGACAACGTAGCAAAATCAGTAAAGATATTTGCCGACCCAGATGGACTAGCAATCAGCCCTAGACGTCAAACAATCTCAACAAGTGGATTAAGCAAGCAGATAGAAAAACTAGGAAAGATGGACTTAGGCATCTTACTAGCTATCTCACTTCACGCAGTAGATGATGAACTCAGGGAAAAACTGATGCCAATAAATAAAGCTTACAACATAGAGTCAATCATAAACGCTGTAAAAGCATTTCCAATAGATGCAAGAAAAAGAGTAATGTTTGAGTACCTAGTCATGCAAAATGTAAACGATGACATCAAGAGCGCCAAAAAACTAGTAAAACTCCTACACGGCATAAAAGCAAAAGTAAACCTAATATACTTCAACCCACACATAGGAAGCCAATTCCAAAGACCCTCACGTAACTCAGTAGTAGCCTTTCAAGACTACCTAACAAAACACGGAGTTCTTTGTACCATAAGACAATCTAAAGGCCTAGACATAAGCGCAGCCTGCGGACAACTAAAAGAGAAAACAGACAGAGAACTAAAGGAAAACAAATGACAATCCTAGACTGGTCACAAGTTGGATTTTTACTAATAGTAGTTTTAATTGGAGTAGGTGGAATGGTAAAAGTCCTATTCTTAGATAAGAAAGACTAAAAATCTTTCTTATCCCTGTCATCATTTTAAAATGTAGTAAATTTCTAAAATATTAGCGAAAAGATAATTAACTGTCTGAGTAAAAGAAGTACACCAAAGTGTACATCTTTTGCGAGTTTTAATTATCAGCTAATATTTTCTAAATTTACGTTAAGCATTTTAAACCGATGACGAGCTTTTTTTGTTTCTTTTTTTTGCGGAGAAAAAAAAGAAAGGATAACCTAAACAGCCACCCACTTCTTCTCAACTAAAAGTTTATCACCACAAAAAATCTGCCCCAAAAATAAATCTCCCTTATTTACAACCCCAACCCCTTTAGGAGTTCCACTCATAACTATATCTCCATCTTCAAAACTAGAAAAACTCTCTATCTCTCTTAACATCTCTTCAGGCTTATAAAGCATATGAGTAACCGAGCCATCTTGAATGATTTCACCGTTTATAAAAAGCTTTACATGTAAAGATTTAGTGTCCCCACTAAACTTCACAAAGTCACTAAAAACAGAAGCACCATCAAATGCCTTTGCTCTCTCCCAAGGTAAACTTTTTTCTTTAAGTTTGCTCTGTAGTCCTCTTTTTGTTAAATCAAGTCCAAATCCAACTCCGCTAATTTTATCATCTAATATCAAAAAAGATATCTCTCCTTCGTAGTGAATAGGCTCATCTCTACATGTAAGAAGTTTAGAGCTTATAGAAGAGTTTGGTTTCATAAAAATTACCATAGAGGAGGGGATTTCATTTCCTAACTCCTCTATATGTTCAACATAGTTTCTTCCAATGCAAATTATCTTACTTGGTGTAATCTCTCTTCCATTAAAATTGACAATTTTCATAAAACTCCTTTTTAATATCTAATTCAGAGAGTATATCATACTCGACTCCTTTATAGGTAAATGAGATTCTACTTGCATGAAGAAGCAGCCTTTTAGAACGTGTAAGCTCATAACTTCTCTCATAACTCATAATACCATCAAGATACTCTTCAGCTAAATCTTCATTCAGTCCGTAAAGCGTATCTCCAATTATAGAATGTTCCACGTGAAACAAATGAGCTCTGATTTGATGTTGTCTTCCTGTTTTCGGAATAGCTTTTACCAAAGTTACATTGTTTTTTTTATCATATTCTATCGGTTCTATTGTTGTAAAAGAGTCTTTTCCATCTTCGTGAATATGAACTTTGATACGTATCTTTGAACTCGGTAAGTCTACTAAAAGTCTCTCTTCTATCTCTAAATCATTTTCAACTTTGCCATCAACTAAAGCTGTATACTCTTTGTAAACTTTTTTATTTTCAAAGAGTTGCTTTAACTCTACTTCACTTTTTTTATTTTTACTTATAACTATAAGTCCACTTGTACCTTTGTCAATTCTGTGAACTGCATTTGCATCTTTTCCAAAGAGGTATTTTATATCATCATTTAGAGTTTGAACCTCTTCACGTTTTCTTGGGTGAACTAAAAGCCCACTTGGTTTTTCAAATACTGCAAAATCTTCTGTTTCAAAAACTGGTTTTAGTCCAACTGGATTTGGCTTAAAAATTACAACCTCAATCTCACCTTGTATCTCTCCACTCTTATACTCAAGCAAAACTCCATTTACTTGTACACGTTTTCTGTCTACAGTTTTTTGTGCTTCATGTATAGAAATTCCCAACTCATCCATTAAAACTTTGAATGTCTTTTTTAACTCTTTTTGAAAAAACTTTTTCGTGACATAAGCCAAATTATATTTCCTTTTAACCTAGTTATAACTAACAATTGGATAAAATAAATACCCTTACATGTAAGGACATTTTAACATAAAAATAAAATTAATAGATACAAAAGGTGATAAGAATGGTTGAACGTTATGCCAGAGAAGAGATGACAAAACATTGGACACAAAAGGCAAGATACCAAGCATGGCTTGACGTAGAAAAAGCAGCAGTTAAAGCTTGGAACAGAATTGGGCTAATTCCAGATGAAGATTGTAAGAAGATTGTAGAAAATGCAACTTTTTCAGTTGAACGTATCGAAGAGATAGAAGCTGTAACTAGACATGACCTTATCGCTTTTACTACAAGCGTAAGTGAAAGTCTTGGCGATGAGTCAAGATGGTTTCACTATGGCATGACAAGTTCAGATGCAGTCGATACTGGCGTAGCCTTACAGATGAAAAATTCACTTAAAATAATTATAAACGATGCAAAGATGCTTATGGAATCTATCAAGAAAAGAGCATTAGAGCACAAAATGACTCTTATGGTTGGACGTAGCCACGGAATCCATGGTGAACCTATAACATTTGGTCTGACTCTTGCAGTTTGGTATGATGAGATGGCTAGACACCTAAAGAACTTAGAAGAGACTATGGAGATTATCTGCGTTGGTCAAATCAGTGGTGCTATGGGTAACTTTGCTCATGCTCCACTAGAACTTGAAGAGTATGCGATGGAAGAGCTAGGTTTAAAATCTGCTCCCGCTTCAAACCAAGTAATCCAAAGAGACCGTTATGCAAGACTAGCAACTACTCTTGCTCTTATGGCTTCAACTATAGAAAAGTTTGCAGTACAAATCAGACACCTACAACGTACAGAAGTTTATGAGTGTGAAGAGTTTTTTGCTAAGGGACAAAAGGGTAGTTCAGCTATGCCTCATAAAAGAAATCCAATCCTTACAGAGAACATCACAGGACTAGCTCGTATGGTTAGAAGCTATGCAATTCCAGCTATGGAAAATGTTGCACTTTGGCACGAGAGAGATATAAGCCACAGCTCAACTGAGAGATTTTGGTTACCAGATGCTTTTATAACTACAAACTTTATGATGCACAGAATGAACAACGTAATTGCAAACCTAACAGTTATGCCAAAAAACATGATGAAAAACCTAAACCTAACTGGTGGACTTGTATTTTCTCAAAGAGTTCTTTTAGAGCTTCCTCTTCAAGGAGTTAGCCGTGAAGATGCATATAGAATCGTTCAAAGAAATGCGATGAAAGTTTGGGAAGAGATTCAACAAGGGAAACCAACTACAAATGACAAAGGCGAAAGCCTTTACTTGAACCACCTTTTAGCTGATGATGAACTAAGAAGCAAACTAAGCGAAGAGAAAATTAGAGAGTGTTTTAACTATGACTACTACACAAAAAATGTAGATAATATTTTCGCAAGAGTATTTAAATGATAACTGTACAAAAACGTAATGGAAGAACTGAAACACTAGATATCTCAAAGATACAAAAACATACAAGCAGAGCTGTTGAGGGTTTGAACAATGTAAGTCAAAGTGAACTTGAAGTTGATGCTAAGATTCAATTTCGTGACATGATTACAACAAAAGAGATTCAAACTACTCTTATAAAAACTGCTGTAGATAAGATTGACATTGACAAGCCTGATTGGACATTTGTAGCTGCTCGTCTTTTTATGTACGATTTATACCATAGAGTAAATCAGTTTAGTGGGTATTGTAAACTTGAGAAGTACTTTGAGCGAGGAGAGGCTGAAGATCGTTTGGTTCTTGGACTTAAAGAGAAGTATGACTTAGAAGAGTTAGACGCTTACATAAAACCTGAACGTGATATGCAATTTAATTATCTTGGCGTAAAAACTCTTTATGATAGATATCTTATTAAAGACCGCAAAGGCAACCCTATAGAGCTACCACAGCACATGTTTATGGCTATAGCCATGTTCCTAGCCCAAAACGAGCTAAATTGCCAAGATTGGGCTAAGAAGTTCTATGACCTCATAAGTAAGTTTGAAGTTATGCTTGCAACTCCAACTCTCTCAAACGCAAGAACACATAGACACCAACTAAGCTCATGCTATATCGGAAGTACACCTGATAACATAGAGGGTATTTTTGATAGTTATAAAGAGATGAGTCTACTAAGCAAGTTTGGTGGAGGAATCGGTTGGGATTGGAATGCAGTTCGAAGCATGGGTGGAAGCATAGATGGACACAAAAATGCAGCTGGTGGAATCATACCATTTTTAAAGATAACAAATGACATAGCTATTGCAGTTGACCAACTAGGAACTAGAAAAGGTGCGATTGCAGTTTATATAGAGCCTTGGCACATGGATGTAGCTGACTTTTTAGACCTTAAAAAGAACTCAGGAGAAGAGAGAAGAAGAACTCACGACCTTTTCCCTGCAATGTGGCTAAATGACCTCTTTATGGAGAGAGCTAGTAAAGATGAAATTTGGACTCTGTTTGATCCTTATGAAGTGCAAGACCTTTCAACTCTTCATGGTGAAGCTTTTGAGAAGCGCTACATTGAGTATGAAAACGACCCAAATATAGCAAAAGAGAGAATTAAAGCAAAAGAGCTTTGGAAAAAGATGTTAACAGAGCTTTTTGAAACTGGAAATCCTTTCTTATGTTTTAAAGACAATGCGAACAAAACAAATCCAAATGACCACACGGGCTTCATAAGAAGTTCAAACCTATGTACTGAAATTTTTCAAAACACAGAACCAAACCACTATAAAACAAAGATAGTTTTTGAAGATGGCTCAGTATCTGTCCTTGAAGAGAGTGATTTAATAAAAGTAGATAGTGGTATTACTAAAGAAGCAAAAAAAGTTACTGCACTTGATAGCATAGATGGAAAAAAGATTTTCATAGTAGAAAAAGAGATGATAGAGGGTAAAACTGCAGTGTGTAACCTTGCAAGTGTAAACCTATCAAAAATCAATACCAAAGAAGATATAGAGAGAGTTGTACCAATAGCAGTAAGAATGCTAGACAACGTGATAGAGCTAAACTTCTACCCACATGCAAAAGTAAAACATACAAACCTAAAATCAAGAGCAATCGGTCTTGGAGTGATGGGCGAAGCACAGATGCTTGCTGAGAGCAAACTAGAGTGGGGGAGTTATGACCACTTTAGCAAGATAGATGAAATCATGGAAGCAGTAAGCTACAACGCAATACACGCTTCAGCAAACTTAGCGATAGAAAAAGGAACATACCCAGAGTTTGAAGGCTCGAAATGGAGTAGGGGAATCTTCCCAATAGATGTGGCCAATGAAGAAGCAAAAAAACTAGTAGACCGTGGTGGACTTTTTGGTTACACATACAACTGGGAAGACCTACGTGAAAAAGTGAAAAAAACAGGCATGAGAAACGGTTACTTAATGGCAATAGCGCCTACAAGTTCAATCTCTATCTTGGTAGGAACAACTCAAGCCATAGAGCCAGTATATAAGCGAAAATGGTTTGAAGAGAACCTCTCTGGTATGATTCCAGTAGTAGTTCCAAAGCTAAGTCCAGACACTTGGGCTTACTACACTCCTGCGTATGATTTAGACCAAAGACTACTCATCCAAGCGGGTGCAATCCGCCAAAAGTGGATAGACCAAGGGCAGAGCCTCAACATCTTTATGACACTAGATAAGGCAAGTGGAAAAGTTCTAAATGACATCTACATGTTAGGTTGGAAATTAGGTATTAAATCAACTTACTACCTAAGAAGTCAATCACCAGAAAACAAAATAGACGTAGCAGATAGAAGCATGGAGTGTGATGGGTGTCAGTAGAACACCTTTTACTCTAATACAAAAACCCAAATAGCCACAGAGGAATCCTGTGGTTAACCCCTATCTCTATACCATCTGAGACTATGAAGCTATGATGTATATCTTTTATCTGTTTTGATGTCTTACCTAAACCTCCTGCTTCAAAAGTATACTTATCATCTAAGATAAAATCTCCATTTTTAGGATAGTTTAATCTATGATTGTATGAGGTCATAGAGGCAAAAAAAGTCTCTCTTAATGTCCCATCTTTAGGAGTATCGCAGTATATGGAAAACAGATTTGTATTGTCTAAGTAAAGTTTTTCTGGTTTTGAAATGATACTTATGCCATTTGATTTTGCTCCTAGTATCCGTATGAGTCCAGCTGATTGTAAAATACCCAAGTACTTATATAGTGTTCTTTGGTTAAGTTCAACTGCACCACAAAGTTTTGAGATATTTATATCAAACGGCTCACTTTGACAGAGCATTATCATCATCTTTTTTAGAGCATTTATCTTTTCATAATCTATACTGTATATCATAGGCAGGTCAGTCTCTAAAACTTGCATAGATGAGTTTAAAAGTTTTTGCAAGTAACTACCTTTTGAGTTTTTATAGTATGGATAAACTCCATACTTTAGATAATCACTAAAATATGCAAGTGGTTTTATCTTTGAGACTATATCTAAGGCTATATTTGAGTGATTTGTTAGTAAATCTTCCAAACTGTATGAGCTAAATTTTTCTTTTGACTCTAACTCTATGAACTCTCTAAAAGAGAGTACAGGAAGTCTATACATAACAGCTCTTCTACTCAAATCTGCCTTTGCACTATCTATGGCTATGGCACTTGAACCTGTAAAGATGACTTGCAAATCAAAAAAACTATCGTAGATAAGTTTTAAATCAATCTCAAAGTTTTTTATCTTGTGTATCTCATCTACAATTAAAACTTTTCCACCTATCTTTTGAAACTCATCCGCGATATAAAAAAGCCTTTTTTGAGCTACTATGGGGTGGTCTGCTATGATATAGAGTGTATCTTGAGCGTTTATCTGCTTTAAATACTGAAGCAATATAGTCGTTTTTCCTGCCCCTCTTGAGCCTATGAGCCCTATTAGTCGCTCATCAAAATCTATTTTTTCATATAAAAATCGTTTGTAAGATGGAACTTTTTGTGATTTTATTTGATTTGATAAAAGAAGTAAAGTTGTTATCATTTTGCAACCTTATGTAAAAAAAATTATATATATTTTGTATTGTACTACAAAATATATAAATCTTTTGTTAATTCTCACTTAACAATATAGATAAGTTTTGTACAATTTAGATTAAACAATCAATTAAAAATCCTCTTCACCCACAACTCAAATGTCCTATCAGGTATGAAATACTCCTCGCCTTCTCTATCAATCAGCTCTTTTTTCAATAAAGAGTCGATTGAGCTTTTCAAAGTCTGTTTTTTGATGGTATACTCACTTAGTACATCTTGTGTGAAAATACGGCTACTATATCGTCCTATGATTTTCAGTGCTAGTTTTTGGTTGTTATTTAGTGTGTCAAACAGCATTCTATAGGTTGTATCTTTTGAGTTGATTATGTTTTGTAGTACTTCGTCTACTCTCTGTTTTGAAAACTTCTCTTTTTTATCTATAAAAAGAAGATGCAGTATATGAAGAAGAAGTTTAGTCTCACCATCACTTAGCTCATAGATATACTCTACAATCTCATCATTGATATTAAGATGCTTTTTTACATAACTTTTTATCTCATCTATCTCTAAAGAGGGCAATTCAAAGTGGTTAGCCAACTCATAAAGAGCTGCTTTGTACTCAAATAAAGATGTAAGAAGATGTCTTTTTGAGCCTAAAAATATATAAGACAGATTGTCTCTTTGTTGAATCTGCTTTCTTAAAAAAGCATCTAATTTTATATCTTTTATGCTACTTATCTCTTGAAACTCATCTATAGCTATGATGATTTTATGGTTCTTGCAAAGCTCATTTATGGAGCTAAAAAAATCCTCCATCATCTGCTCAAAACTAAGAGTCGTTACGATAGGCTTTATAGAGTACTCTAGAGTATTAGTATCTATGGTAGGCTCTACTCTTACTCTTTTAAAAAGATTGGTAAAACTTTTAATAGTACTTTTTAAGTCTAGTTTTCTTGAATTAGTAAGAGCTTTTAGTAGTGCTTTTGCAAACTCCTCTTTAGAAGTTATATCAAAAATATCTACATAGATAGTTATATAATCGTCTTTTTTCAAATCTAAAAAGTTTTTTACTAAAGTTGTTTTACCCATACGTCTTTTTGAGTAAATCAAAAGGTTATTTGAGTGCAAAACAGTCTCATCAAGTTTTTTCAGTTCATTACTTCTACCAAAAAAATTATCTTTTAACGCTAAATTGTCATATAAAAATGGACTTTTCATAGAGTACCTTTTAGTATTTGATTTTAAATACTATTAGTATACCTTAATCAAATTATTTTTTCAATACAAAAAATATTTAGTATAAAATAAAAATTAATTAAACCTCGAATTAACCCCATTTTGCTAAAATAAATCAAAAAGGAAACCCATGACTTACAAAGCTTTACATGTAGAAGAAATTGATGGTAAATTTACCAAAACCATAAAAGAGTTATCCCTTGAAGAGCTAGATACAAATGATATCTTAGTACGTGTAAAGTATAGTGCTTTAAACTTTAAAGATGCACTTAGTGCTAGTGGTAATAAAGGTGTTACAAGGGAATTTCCTCATACACCAGGAATTGATGCTAGTGGAGTTGTAGAAAGAAGTAATTCTAATGCATTCAAGGTTGGTGACGAAGTAATTGTGACTAGTTTTGATTTAGGAATGAATACAAATGGAGCATTTAGTCAATATATATCTGTTCCAAGAGAGTGGGTTATACCACTTCCCCAGACACTTAGCCTAAAAGAAGCAGTTGCAATTGGAACAGCGGGACTAACTTCAGCCATAGGAACTTATAAACTCTTAGCAAATGGACAAAAAGAGGGGAATAGCATACTCGTAACTGGTTCTACTGGAGCAGTTGGTAGTTTTAGCGTTAAACTTCTCTCTCATCTTGGTTTCAGTGTTACAGCGCTAAGTAGTAAATCAGATAAAAAAGAGTTTTTGCAGTCTATTGGGGCAGATGAAGTAATTTTAAAAGATGAGTTTGAAACTCATGCGAAGAGACCACTGTTAAAACCAAAGTATGATGGTGCTATAGATGTTGTGGGAGGAGAGCTCTTAGAAAATATTTTAAAGCAAATAAAGCCAGAAGGTAGCGCTGCTATATGTGGACTAGTAGGCTCACCTGCACTAAATACTACAGTTTTTCCTTTTATACTTAGAGGCATAAATCTTTTAGGAATTAACTCTGCTGAATTACCAACCAAACATAGAGAGGCTCTATGGAATATGCTAGCCAATGAGTGGAAGATAGACCTAAGTAACATAGTACACGAACACAGCCTAGAAGAGTTACCAAAGCTCATAGATGAGATGTTGGCAGGAAAAAGTACAGGAAGAGCAGTTATAAAGATAGACTAGCAATTTTTTACTATTTTTAAATATCTATTTTTGATATAATAAAATCAAAAAGGAGCAAATATGTTAGACCTACTTGAAGCATCATTTACTAACAAAACATTTGCTCCTCATTTTCACGATGAGTACTCCATAGCACTCATCACCTCAGGAACACATCACTTTACATGTAACAAAGATGACTTCAACGCCAAACCTGGTGATATACGGCTCATAAACCCTCATGACATACACGTATGTAAAAGTAAAACATGGGGCTACATAACCTTTACCCCTGATAGTAATTTTGTAGAAGCATTTAGTGAGTCTTGTCAAAAAGAGTTACACAATATAACTTTTGCAAATCCTGTCATAAACAACCGTAAACTTTCTCAACTTTTTTTAAACTTAAACAGTGCAACAAAAGAGTGGCAAGATGAACTCATGGCAGAAAACATACTTGAAGAGCTTGTTGTAAATCTTATCTCCTCTTACTCTAACTGTGCAATTAGAACTAAAGAGATAAGCTACTCACGAGCCAAACTAGCTCAAGCAATAGAGTGTATGAGAGCAAACTTTGAGGAGAGTTTAAAGCTTGAGAGTTTAGCAAAGATAAGTGGGCTTAGTAAGTATCATTTTTTGAGAAAGTTTAAAGAGGAATTTAACATGACCCCTCATGCCTACCTACTTCAAATCCGCATTCAAAACGCTAAAAACATGCTAAAACAGAACAGAGCTTTGAGTGATATAGCCCTCTCTTGTGGGTTTAGTGATCAGTCACACTTTACTAGAGTATTTAATAAAATCTATGGCATGAGTCCAAAAAAGTTAGTATCATGAAGACTATAGGGCTGATTGGTGGCATGAGTTGGGAGTCTACAACTAGTTATTACCAACTTCTAAATGAAGGCGTTAGAGATGCTCTAGGTGGCTTTCATAGTGCAAAAATCATCATGCACTCAGTTGAGTTTGATGAGATTCATAAACTTCAACATGAAAATAGATGGAATGAAGCTGGAGAAGTATTAGCTAGACATGCAAAAGCTATTGAAATTGCAGGGGCAGATTTCATACTGATTTGTACTAATACAATGCATAAGGTTGCTAATATTGTACAGAAAGATTTAGAGATACCTATAATACATATAGCCGAAGCTACTGCAAATGCTATTAATGAGAAAAAATGTAAAAAAAGTATCCTTTTAGGTACAAAATTTACAATGAGTGAAGATTTCAACAAAAAGATACTTGAGAAAAATGGGATACAAATCGTAATCCCTGACGAAGAAAATATGGACATTATAAATGATATTATTTTTAATGAATTAGTTCTTGGTAAAGTTTTAGAAAAATCAAAAAAAAGCTACATAGATATCATTAAAAATTTATATGAAAATGACAAAGAGATTGATTCAGTCATATTGGGTTGTACTGAAATAGGACTTTTGATAAAAAAAGATGATATAAATCTACAAATATTTGATACTACTTCCATACATGTAAACAGAGCACTACAACTCGCACTTTGAGAAAATTATAAAAATCTTCTACAATATTAATTAATAATTATATTAATTTAAAAATTTAAGTTATATATTAATGAAATACTTTATACTCTCTTTATAAAGCCAATATATTAATTAAGAAAGAATCCTATTTTATTGGCTATTTCAGATGTGACAAAACTGTTACAGTTTATTTTTTAAGTTTCAGTTTACATATTTTTGAGTATAATCGCCTTTTAACACTAGGACTATCATGCTAACAAAACTACTTAAAAGAGATGGAAATACAGAAGATTTCCACGCGTACAAAATCGAAGATGCTATCAAAAAAGCTTTTAAAAGTGTAAGAGTGACTTACGATGAAAGTGTATTTGAAAACCTCATGGAGACAGTCAATCAAAAAAGAGTTGCTGCTGTTGAGGACATCCAAGACTTAATAGAACAAGAACTATACAAAGCAAGATACTTTGATGTAATGCGTTCGTTTATGATTTATCGTCATACTCACAAGATGCAAAGAGAGCATATAAACGGTCTTAATGAAGATACAACTTTCATAAACTCAACTCAAACTATAGAAGAATACATAGGGAAAAGTGACTGGAGAATTAAAGCTAATTCAAACACAGGTTACTCAAATGCAGGACTTGTAAACAACACGGCTGGAAAAGTTATAGCAAACTACTGGCTAGATAAAATTTACTCAAAAGAGGAGGGTTGGGCTCATAGAAATGGTGATTATCACATTCATGATCTTGACTGTTTGACTGCGTATTGTGCCGGGTGGAGCTTGAGAGCATTACTAAACGAAGGATTTAATGGGGTTAGAGGAAGAGTAGAATCTCGTCCTCCACAACACTTTCGTGAAGCACTTGGACAAATGGCAAACTTTTTGGGAATTTTACAGAGTGAGTGGGCTGGTGCTCAAGCATTTAGCTCGTTTGATACTTACCTTGCACCATTTGTTTTTAGAGACAATTTACCATACAAAGAGGTAAAAAAAGCTGTTAGAAGTTTCGTATATAACTTAAACGTTCCTGCTCGTTGGGGGCAGAGTCCATTTACAAACGTAACTATCGATTGGACAGTTCCAACAGACCTTGCAGACCAAACTCCAACTTCTAGTGATATTCACCTTTTTAAAGGTCTTGAAGATGCTAAATTACTTGAAGAAGCGAAAAGAAGAGGTGTAAACAGTCTTGAAGATATGACTTATAAGAATTTTCAAAATGAGATGAATCTCATAAACAGAGCATACTACGAAGTGATGACAGAGGGTGATAAAACTGGACAGCCTTTTACTTTCCCAATCCCTACTGTTAATATCACAGAAAATTTTGACTGGTATGGAGAGAACACTGACCTACTTTTTGAAAACACAGCAAAAATGGGTTCATCTTACTTTCAAAACTTCATCGGAAGTCAGTATATGAGAGATAAAAGCGGAGAACTTGTTGAAGATCCAAATGCATATAAACCAGAAAATGTAAGAAGTATGTGTTGTAGACTACAACTCGACCTACGTGAACTTCTAAAGCGTGGTGGTGGACTTTTTGGTAGTGCGGAGATGACAGGGAGTATTGGTGTTGTTACACTAAATCTTGCTCGTATTGGCTTTACATGTAAGGGCGAAAAAGAGTTAATATTCAAACAAGTTGAACGTCTTATGGACTTAGCTAAATCTACACTAGAGAAAAAACGTGTTTTTGTTCAAGAGATGTACGATAGAGGGCTTTACCCTTATACTCAAAGATACCTTCCAGGTTTTGCTAATCACTTCTCTACAATCGGCATAAACGGTGTTAATGAGATGATAAGAAACTTTACAAATGACAAGCATAACATTGCAGATGAATTTGGAATGAAATTTGCTGATGAACTAATAGATTTTATGCGTACAAAAATGGTTGAGTATCAAGAGGAGACAGGTAATTTGTATAACCTTGAAGCTACTCCGGCCGAGGGAACTACTTATCGTTTTGCAAAAGAGGACAAGAAGAGATACCCTGAGATTTTACAAGCTGGATTTGGCGACAATATTTACTATACAAACTCTTCTCAGCTTCCAGCTGACTATACAGCTGACCCATTTGAAGCACTTGACTTACAAGATGACCTACAGTGTGCATATACTGGTGGAACGGTACTTCATCTCTATATGAAAGAGCGTATCAGCTCAGCAGAAGCGTGTAGAAAGATGATTAAGAATGTGATTTCAAACTATAGGATGCCATATATCACAATGACTCCTGTTTTCTCTGTATGTGAGAAGCATGGTTATGTAAATGGCGAGCATGAGTTCTGTCCAAAGTGTGATGAGGAACTTATAGAGAATTTCAACAAAGAAGGGGAAGAAGTATGAGTAGAGAAGCAATTTTAAAGAAGTTAGAGGCGAAGAGAACAAAGTGTATAGTTTACACTAGAGTTATGGGTTACCATAGACCTGTAGAGAGCTTCAATGTTGGTAAAACAGGCGAGCACAACGAGAGAGTAAAGTTTGAAGAAAAAATTTCTTGCTAGAAAAAGCGTTTTTGATATAACCAAATTTACTACGCTTGATTTTAAAGATCATTTAGCGTGTATATTTTGGTTTGCAAAATGCAATATGAGGTGCTCTTACTGTTATAATGCTAACATAGTACATGGCGAAGGCACCTTGAGTAATGAGGAGCTACTTAGATTCTTAAAATCACGCGTAGGAAAGCTCGATGGAGTTGTCCTAAGCGGTGGAGAGTGTACACTAAATCCTGACATAGTAGAACTTTGTGAAGAGATAAAAGAGTTAGGCTTCAAAATCAAAATAGATACCAATGGACTAAATCCTAATGTTATTGAAGAATTAATTAACTTTAGTTTAGTTGATTTTATTGCACTTGATTATAAAGCTCCTGCTAAAAAATTTAAATCTATCACTCAAAATGGACAGATAGAGAAATTTTATAAAACTCTAGATATACTTATAGATAAAAAGTTCCCTTTTGAAACAAGAACAACAGTTCACTCTGACCTTCTTAAAGAAGATGATATAAACTCTATAATCTTAGACCTAAGTGAACGAAAATACACAGGAACTTACTACCTTCAAAACTATTTACATGTAGAAGATACTATAGGCTCTGTAAACGAACACTCAAAACCTATAGATAAAACTCTCATCTCTAACGTCATTCCTATAGAATTTAGAAATTATTGAGCTTTTGGTACTACTATTTTTAGTACTCCATTTTTAAATTCACTTGTAAATTCACCACCTTTTGCGTCATTTGGTAAAGTTATACTTTTCACAAATGAGCCTTCATATCTCTCTTTTTTGATGAAATTTGAAGTGTTACTATCACTCAGTTTCTGTGTTTTTGCTTCTACTTTTAAAACTCTATCATCTACTGATATCTTTATGTTTTGTTCACTACTTCCTGGTAAATCCATGCTTATCTCATACTTGTCTTTCAAATCTTTTATGTTAATTGATGGTGATATACTCATGTCTTTAAAAAACTCTTCAAACTCAGGCATAGATGAAAAACTTGAATTCATTGTGTTAAAAATTCTATCCATCTTTTTTTGCATCTGATGCATCTGTTCAAATGGATTTACCCCACTAAAATTATCTATCTTTGGAGTTACAATAAGCTCTTTTTTTATAACTGGTACCGTACTGTTTATCTTGTACATATAGTAACCTTGAAACCCCACAACTAACACAAGTAAAAATACTATTATCGATAAAATTCTCTCATTTTTCATGATTTACTCCTCAAATAGAGCCTCTCTCAAGGCTCTATTTTATACTAATTAATTTAGCTTTCTTAGACTCATCTTTATCAATACTTATATAGAGTCGTCCATCTTCAAAGTTTGCCTCTACACTCTCTTTGTTGATGCCTTCTGGTAGTGCAAAAAGTCTTGAAATCTCTCCAAAATGGCTACTCAAAAGATAATAATCTCCTTGTTTCACCTCTTTTTTCATATGTCTTATAGCACTTACTCGAAGATAGTTATCCTCTATCTTTAACTCTATATCCTCTTTTTTGACCCCTGGCAAATCTACCTCTATAGAATATACATCACTACTTTTTTTACCAAGATTCGCAAACGGTAGATGACTTGCTACATTGGTAAAAATCTCTTTTGTTTTCTCTAAACCTGTCTCAAATGTTTTCTCCAGCTTTGTACCTAAATCATTGGTACTTTTTACGATATCCATAACTGACCTCCTACTATTTAATTTCGATTTTCTTTGGTTGATTTGTTATAACTTCGTGCTTTGGAATCTTCACTTCAAGCACACCATCATTACTATTTGCCTCTATCTTCTCGATATCTACATTTTT
>Ga0256845_1001736_pt1 | contig 17010 bp, 16 predicted proteins | sample RiftiametaG_FD_189101 | JGI IMG/M metagenome (GOLD analysis project Ga0256845, IMG submission 189101) | Tube worm associated microbial communities from hydrothermal vent at the East Pacific Rise, Pacific Ocean - Riftia | ecosystem: Host-associated > Annelida > Integument > Unclassified ...
AGCGTGCTGGATAACATCTGATAATGAGGCTAAAATTGAAGAATTTAGAAGAGCGAAGCAACGTTACATCGCATTAGACAAAGATGAAAACCTTGTTTTTCTTGCCGAAACATCATTCTTGTTGCAAATGGCAGAACAGGATTACCCTGAAATAACCTTCCATAAAACATCTGCTTTCAAGTTGGAAAGTTTATAACGCAAGCAGAAGAATGAAAATTATTCTCTTCTTTTCATCTTTCATTTTATTCGTGCAATTTTCTTATTCTCAAGAAAAATTAGATTCACTTTATTGTGCTTCAGAAATTGATTCTTTGCAAACTAATTTTGGACTGAATAAGGAAATAATTGTCCCCTATCGTTTAAGTATTCTCAAAACATTGAGTTATTATCCTGAATTGAAAAATAGCAGAATTAAATTTAAAAAGGCCAAATTAAAAACCTCTTTAACCACACGCCCAACATTTTTTTCTTTACTTTTTCGAGCAAAGAAAAACAGGAGATATATTGTCAGAATTGACGATGACAGTGACAAGATAAGGATAAAAGATGCATCTTTCAATGCACAAATTGGTGTGTTTGGACATGAATTATCTCACATTGTTGATTATTCTCAATGGAATGCTTGGGGTGTATTCGGTCGAGGCTTTGCCTATCTATCGAAAAAAAAGAAAGAAGACTTTGAAAAAGACATTGATCGGTTAACGATAGAACATCATTTAAGAATGCAATTGTATGATTGGGCTGTATTTGTCCTGAATTCTCCAAATGGAACGGAAGAATATAAATTGTTCAAAAGGGTATTTTATCTAGAACCGAAAGAAATTATTGAAAGTAAATAAAGTAAACTATGACTTAGCCGCAAGCATTTCAGGGTAATTTGGCAAATTACTGCATTTCTTCCACGTATCTTTTTCTTTCCCAATCACTTCATGCGTTAATCCATTCGTTAAATACAAAAAAGGAACGTTTAATTTAGAATTGTAAGTAGCAATTTGCTGTAGTACTTTTTCATTGATTGGAACTTCAGGAGCTTTACATTCAACAATCAATACTGGAGAATGGTCTCTATCAAAAACAACGATATCTGCGCGTTTCTTTAAACCATTGTATTCCACAACATATTCTGAGGCAATTAAACCTTTAGGAACATTTTTTTCTTCAATTAAAAAATGAATTACATGTTGCCTCACCCATTCTTCAGGAGTACAAAGAAGATCCATTTGCCTGACAATACACCAAACATAGACCTGGTTTTCTTTTCTCTTTAATCGAAGTTTTGCTTTGGGAAGATTAAGCGGAACAATCATTTCATTCCCATTAAAAGAAGTTCAATGTCTTTATAGTCGAGGTCAAAAACTTTACCCAACACTTCACTTGTCAACGAGCCTCTGTAAATGTACACCCCTGATCTAAATCCCATATCATGAGTAATGAATTCCTTACATCCACCTCTACTTCCCATATCCATTAGAATTGGTGAGAAAATATTAGAAAGTGCAAACGAAGCTGTTCTTGAAACACGTGAAGCAATGTTTGGAACGCAGTAATGAATTATATCGTGTTTTACAAATGTCGGATTATTATGTGTCGTCACTCGAGAAGTTTCAAAACAACCTCCTTGATCAATACTGACGTCAATTAAAACCGAACCCGGCTTCATATTTTGAATCATTTGTTCCGTTACAATGCACGGTGTTCGTCCAAGTGGAGCTCTTAATGCACCTATTACAACATCTGCTCTCATTAACGCTTTCGCAAGAACTTTAGGCTGAATAACAGAAGTATATACTCGAGTTCCAATATCATTCTGTAATCTACGTAATTTCGAAAGTGAATTGTCAAATACTTTAACGGATGCACCTAAACCAATTGCTGAACGTGTTGCATTCTCTCCAACTGTTCCTGCGCCAATTACGACAACTTCTGTTGATTGAACACCAGCAACTCCACCTAACATCAATCCTTTCCCAGAACTAAAAGAAGACAATAATTCTCCTGCAATAAGTATAGCAGTCGTTCCTGCAATTTCCCCCATTGTTCGAACAACAGGGAACATACCAGAATTGTCTCGGATATAATCCCAAGCCACTGCTGTAATCTTCTTCTTCATTAACTTTTGAAGTGTCTCTTTCGGTTGAATAGATATTTGTAACGCTGAAATTAGCGTTTGATTTCCAGGCATCATTTCCACTTCTTCTTCAGAAGGCGGGGCAACTTTCACAATTAAATTACAGGAAAAAATCTCCTTTGTATCGTAACAGATTTCTGCTCCAGCTTCGCTGTAATCATTGTCTGAAAAACTAGCTCCTTCACCGCTTTTCGTTTCAACTTTTACGCGATGTCCGTTAGCTACAAGAAGAGATACCGCTTCAGGAACTAAAGCCACTCGTCTTTCTTGAAATGAAGTTTCTTTTGGAATACCAATGAATAATTTCCCTTTCTTTTGGGCAACTTCAAGCATTTCTTCTTTTGGAAGAAGACTTCCTTGCTGCATCAAATGTTTTAATATCTCTGGATCAGTAATCATATTTCAGGTATTGGAATCTGTTTTACGAAGATACAAGGAAAATGTTTTAATTTGAAAGAAAAAAATTATTGTTTTACAAAACGAAGTGTTTTATTATAACTCGCAGAATGAATAACGACCAAATAAACACCTGTAGATTGATCAATTATATTTACGGGAACAGTATAAGTTCCTCGCTCAAATTCTTTGTTTTCTATTTCTTGAATAAATTCTCCTTGTTGACTAAACAGCTGAATTACAATTGATTTTCTTTCCCCAATTTCTAACTTTATATTTAATTCTGATGAGGCAGGATTAGGAAACAGTAATGCCGAGAATTCATTTGGCAAAAGCCTCCCATCAACGTCATATTCGTCCACTACAGCAGAAACAGTGTCTTCCAAAAAACTATAATAGTTCTGCGAAACACTCACCAGCCCCATCATCACTCCCCCCATTTCAACATCATCAAAAACAAAAAACTGATCAGTCTCCGCATGTAAAGTATCTTTATTGAGTATACTATCTTCGATTTCAACAATGTTACTCGTAAGAGTAGGAATATATTCAAGCTTTTTTCTTTCGATAATTATTTCAGTTACTTCTGGAATTTGTTTTTGTTCTTTAGCTAAAATCGCTGTTGCTTGAGTTTGAAAATCTTTAATAACCAGTTTCTGTTCCTCATTTGTACAACTTACAATGGATAATCCAAAAACAACCAACAAAGAAAATAACATTGCTCGATTGATATTTTTACGAGAACTCATTTCCCAATTTAAAAAAGCTCGGTTCAATTCTACCTGATGAGACTGTTGAATTCTACCACACATTTCTGCGCCTTTATTCCTCAACAGTTCAACTTTTATCTCTCCCAAAGACTTCTTTGAGAAATCATGAACTGACTTTGAACATTTTGAACAAAAAGCTCCTTTTTCATCAGGTGTCATTTCACCCCATTTCTCTGCGCATTGATTCTTAATTTGAAAACCTTCCATAGTATTGATTATTAATTTATATCTTAATAATCAGATTCAAAAGAAATTGGTTTTCCATAAAAAACTCCAAAAAAATCAGTCGAATTCTTCCAAAATCACTTCTACAATCCTCTTTTCACCTTCTAATCTCATTTTTACATGAACCGTATCTTCTGGCAGAAGTCCTTCAATTTTACTTGGCCATTCGATAAAGCAATAATTATTGGAGTAAAGCATTTCTTCGACACCAATATCCAACGCTTCTTCTTCGTTTTCAATTCGAAATAAGTCAAAATGATATATTCTACCGTACATTTTACTGTCATAGACGTTCACCAAAGAATATGTGGGAGAGCCTTCAATATCTTCCACTCCCATTGCTTGAAGGAGAACCGAAATAAAGGTCGTTTTACCTGTTCCCATCTCTGCGTCAAAAGCAAATATCTTATGGCCCTGGGTGAGTTCAAGGAATTCTGTTGCTGCATATTGCAACGCATCCAATGATTCTATTCTAATTTCCATTACTTCGGCGATAATTCAATAAATGGGATTAATAATTCTTCGAGAGAAACACCTCCATGCTGGAAAGTATCGTTGTAATAATTCACGAAATGATTGTAATTATTTGGATAAACAAAGAAATCTTGGTCTCTCGCAAAAACAAATTCTCCATTGATACTTGTTTTCGGCAAGAATGCTTCTTCCGGATTTTTCACTTGAAAAACATCTTTGTCCTTGTAAGAAAGACTTCTCCCCGCTTTATACCTCAAATTCGTATTGACACTTTTATCTCCTACGATTTTAACAGGATTTGTTACACGTACTGTTCCATGGTCAGTTGTTATGACTAATTTTTTTCCTGAAGCAGCAATCTTCTTGACAATATCATGCAACGGAGAATGTTCAAACCAAGAAACCGTCAATGAACGATAAGCCGACTCGTCACCAGCTAATTCTTTGATTACTTCCATCTCAGTTCTGGCATGAGAAAGCATATCAACGAAATTATAAACAATTACATTCAATTGATTGGTCAATAATTGGTTGAAATTGTCCGCTAATTTCTTTCCTGCTGTTAAATTTGTTATTTTATTGTACGAAAACTTTACATTTCGATTCAATCTCTTCAATTGCTCTTCCAGTAATTCTTTTTCAAATAAATTCTTTCCACCTTCATCATTCTCACCTTTCCAATATTGTGGTAATTTTTTTGCAATATCTGAAGGCATCATACCTGCAAAAAAGGCATTTCTAGCATATTGAGTTGCAGTCGGGAGAATAGAATAAACAATTTCTTCAGTATCAATCGCGTAGTACTTTGCAAAAATTGGGCGAATCATCTTCCATTGATCGTAGCGTAAATTATCAATTACGACAACAAAAACATCTTCATTTTCAAGTTTTGGGTTGATTTTATTTTTGAAAAGAGTATGAATCATTTCAGGAGCTTCATCCACTCCATTCAACCAATTCAAATAATTATTTTCAATAAATTTAGAAAATTGAGTGTTGGCTTCTTTTTTTTGCATTTCAAGAACTTCTTTCATTCCTGAATCCTCAATGTCATTTAATTTTAGTTCCCAATAAATGAGTTTTTCATACATCTCAAACCATTCTGCGGTATCCAAACGACTATTTAATTGCATTCCCAATTCTCTAAATTCTTGTTGGTAATTTGAATTCGTTTTTTGAGAAACCAATTTTGATGCATCTAAACTTTTTTTGATAGACAAAAGAATTTGATTTGGATTTACAGGTTTAATCAAGTAATCCGCAATATTACTTCCGATTGCCTCTTCCATAATATATTCTTCTTCACTTTTGGTAATCATTACAACTGGAACTTGTGGTTTTGATTGTTTAATTCTCGTTAAAGCCTCTAACCCCGTTATTCCTGGCATATTTTCATCCAAAAAGATAATATCAAAATGTTCTTCGTTACTTTTTTCAACTGCCGTAGCACCGTTATTTACGGGAGTAACTTCGTACCCTTTTGCTTCAAGAAATAGAATATGTGGCTTTAATAAATCAATTTCATCATCTGCCCAAAGAATTTTAATTTGCATTTGCTATATTTTTTTTAATTTTGAAGAAAAAGAATACTTCATTTATATAAAAGTATGCAATTGCAATCAAAAGTCAACATTAATAATAAAAAGAAAATATTTAACGACCCAGTTTATGGTTTTATTTCAATTCCACATGAAATAATTTTCGATATAATTGGTCACCCATATTTTCAACGCTTAAGAAGGATCAGCCAACTTGGGTTAACACACTTGGTATATCCAGGCGCTTTACACACAAGATTTCACCATGTTTTAGGCGCAATGCACTTAATGACCAAGGCGATATCAACAATACGGAGAAAAGGGCACGAAATAACAGAAGACGAAGGAGAAGCCGTTTTATTGGCTATTTTATTGCACGACATTGGACATGGGCCATTCAGTCATGCACTAGAACATGATATTGCTTCAGGAATAAGTCATGAAGAAATTTCTCTCTTTTTCATGGAGAAATTGAGCAAAGAATTTGATGGAAAACTCGACTTAGCCATTAAGATTTTCAAAAATGATTATTCAAAAACATTTCTACACCAATTAGTTTCCAGTCAATTAGACATGGACAGAATGGATTATTTGAACCGAGATAGCTTTTACACTGGCGTCAACGAGGGAAAAATTGGAAGTGATCGAATTATTGAGATGATCGACATTAAAGACGGTAGTCTCGTTTTGGAAGAAAAAGGAATTTATTCCATCGAAAAATTTATTGTATCACGAAGGTTGATGTATTGGCAAGTATACATGCATAAAACGGTTGTGGCTGGAGAATACATGTTAATTCACATCTTACGAAGAGCGAAACAATTGATTCAACGAGGTGAAAAACTTTTTGGAAGCCCTTCTTTGTTATTTTTCATGGAGAATAATGTTTCCAAAGAAAATTTTATTCAAAAGCCGAATGTATTGGAATCATTCGCACAATTGGATGATTTCGACATTCTAAGCGCGATAAAAGTTTGGCAACAACATGACGATTTCGTACTTTCTACATTATCCAAAAAATTAATCAATAGAGAATTATTTAAGATTAAAGTTTCCAAGACACCATTTTCTGACAATGACATTAACAGTTTAAAAGAAAGAGTTAAAACAGAATACAACCTTAATGACGATGAAATTTCATTTTTCGTTTACGCTGACATTCTTCGAAACAACGCCTACAATGAGGACAAGGAAAATATTAATTTGTTAATGAAAAATGGAGATGTAATTGATTTAGCAGAAGCTTCTGACAATTTAAATATCTCAGCATTAACAAAACCTGTAGAGAAGTATTTTTTGAGTTACCCAGCTTAAGATAGGGAACTTTACTCCCTTTTTAATTCACCTTCTTTCCAGTCTTTTACTAGTTTCGCCCAAGAATAAGGGTTTAGAAGATTATTAACAGGCAATTGCCCGTTGGTATATATTTTTGTATTCGCAAGCGATCTAGCAGTTCCATAACTTAAACTAGCGTCACCGTCAAGTCGAGCAGCAACAAAGGCTAAATTCTCTCCTGACAATTCTCTTTGAGCTCTTCTTAAAGCATCTTCGTATGGTTCCATTTCAACAAAAGCTCTTGCGAAATCTTCACGAGATGGCCATGGGTAAACATCGACAGCAGGAATGTTTAGCGTATCCATTTCTATCATGTGAATGATCGAATAGCGACTACCGGAAAGAGTATCAGGAACGATGTAAGCTGAAGTTTTATGTCCGTAAAAAGAAAATAAAATTGTGTCTCCTGGCATTGCTACAAGAGAAAAGAAACCATAATAATCTGCAATAACACCTCTTCTTTGTGTTTTATCAAAAACCGTTGTATAAGGCATTGGTTCTAAATTCTCTTCATCAATCACCACTCCTGACAATTGAATTAAATTTGAATCGAGGAATTGATTCGACTGAGAATTAGCAACCGAAGACACGATTAAAAGAAGAAATAAGAATACAATTTTCACTTTTATTAGATTTTATAATTACAAGAATAAGCAATATAATCATTTTACACTTAGAATTATTCTTTTTTAACAAAAAGTGTCCGTATATACTTAATGCCATATCATTATGTCCAGCTACAACCGACCAACTTTCCTTTTTAACAAAAAAACTTGCATTCATCCATTTTTTATCCTTACTTTTGCAAGAATTTATTTTTCAACTAATAAGTTCATTTATGTCTCTTTCAAACATCACTCAAATTAAAGAAGGTTTAACGTATGACGATGTTCTACTCGTCCCAGCTTATTCACAAGTCCTACCCAAAGACGTCCAATTAAAAAGCAAGTTAACACGTAATATTTCAGTGAATACTCCAATTATTTCTGCTGCAATGGACACGGTAACTGAATCAAGTCTTGCTATCGCTATTGCACAGCAAGGTGGAATTGGTGTAGTTCATAAGAATATGACAATCGCTGAACAAGCTCTTCAAGTTAGAAAAGTGAAACGTTCAGAAAGTGGGATGATATTAGATCCAGTAACGCTAAATGTTGAAGCAAAAGTTTCTGATGCCTTAACATTGATGAGAGAAAATAGAATTGGTGGTATCCCAGTTATTGATAAAGATCGTTCTTTATTAGGAATTGTAACCAACCGTGATTTAAGGTTTGAAAAAAATCAAAATCGACCAATTGCAGAAGTGATGACTTCAGAGAACATCATCACAACATGCGAGAATACATCTTTAGCAACTGCGGAGCAAATTCTTCAAGAATCAAAAATTGAGAAACTACCTGTCGTTGATGATAACAATAAACTCATTGGTTTAATCACTTTCAGAGACATCATAAAAGTAAAAGAACACCCCAATTCTTGTAAAGATAGTTACGGTAGGTTAAGAGTTGCAGCAGCAGTTGGAGTAACACTTGACACAATAGAACGTGTGGAGGCGCTTGTAGATGCTGGTGTAGATGCAATTGTTATTGACACTGCACACGGACATACAGCTACATTTGCGGCCAAATTAAAGGAAGTGAAAGTAAAATATCCTCAACTAGAAATTATTGCAGGAAACGTTGCAACTTCTGAAGCAGCTAAATTTTTAGTTGATGCTGGTGCTGATGCCATTAAAGTTGGGATTGGTCCTGGTTCTATTTGTACAACACGTATTATTGCTGGCGTTGGTGTTCCTCAATTAACTGCAATCAACGATGTTGCAAAAGCCTTAGAAGGTACAGGTGTACCTGTTATTGCTGATGGTGGAATTCGATATACAGGTGATATTGTCAAAGCAATTGCAGCCGGAGCTGATACTGTTATGGTTGGTTCTATGTTCGCTGGTGTTGAAGAATCTCCTGGAGAAACAATCATATATCAAGGTAGAAAATTCAAAACATACCGAGGAATGGGGTCTTTAGAAGCGATGCAAAAAGGATCAAAAGATCGTTATTTTCAAGATACTGAAGATGATGTCAAAAAACTAGTTCCTGAAGGAATTTCTGGTCGTGTTCCCTTTAAAGGTAACCTCAGAGAAGTAATGTACCAAATCATTGGTGGACTTAGATCAGGAATGGGGTATTGCGGAACTTCTTCGATAGAAAATTTAAAAGGCGCGAAATTTGTAAAAATTACTAGTGCAGGAATGAAAGAAAGTCATCCACACGACGTTACGATAACACGTGAAGCACCAAATTATAGTATAAAATAGTTCTATTCATTCTATTATGATGAAATAAACTTTTATATTTGAAACTTAAAAAAAATTAATATGACTATTAAAAATCTTTTCTTTTCAATTCTTTTCTTAATTATTTCAATGACATCTTTTGGACAGGAAGACCCTGTTATTATGTCTATTGATGGAAAGAATATTACAAAATCTGAATTTTTACAGATTTATTTAAAGAACAATAAAGATCCAAAATATGATCAAGAATCTTTGGATGAATATATTCTACTTTTTACACGTTTCAAATTAAAAGTTGCAGAAGCTGAAGATTTAGGTTACGATACAATACCTAAATTGGTTGCTGAATTAAATGGTTATAAAAAACAATTAGCCTTGCCTTATTTAATTGACTCAACTCAAAATGATGAATTAGTTAAACAAGCATATTACCGTACAAAGAATGAGATTCGTGCTTCACACATTCTTATCAAGGTAGCACCGAAAGCTCTTCCCCTAGACACTTTAATTGCTTACAACAAAGTAATGGCATTAAGAAAACGTGTTACAGATGGTGAAAACTTTGGTGCTGTTGCAGCTTCCAAAATAGGATCAGAAGACCCATCAGCTTTTCAAAACAAAGGTGATTTAGGTTATTTTACTGCTTTTCAAATGGTTTACCCTTTTGAAGAGGGGGCTTACAACACTGAAGTTGGTCAAATTTCAATGCCAATACGCACACGTTTTGGTTACCATATCATTAAAGTAACAGACAAAAGAGCTGCGAGAGGAACAATTGAAACGGCCCACATTATGGTTGCAACAACAAGTAAAGATGACGCATCTCGAGTTAATTCTTCCAAAGAAGAAATTGACGAAATCTACCAGCTACTTTTAAATGGAGAAAATTTTGAATCTTTGGTTATTAAATATTCAGACGATCCTTCAACAAAACAAAAAGGTGGTCTATTGCCTGCATTTGGAACAGGAACTACCACACGAATGGTATCCGTTTTTGAAGATGCAGCTTTCTCTTTAAAAAATGATGGAGACTTCAGTAAACCTGTTAAAACACAATACGGATGGCACATCATTAAAAGAGTTAAATGGTACCCTGTTCCTTCATTTGATGAAATGAAAGACGGTTTAGAATCCAGAGTAGCTAAAGATGAAAGATCAAAAACAACTCAAAATTCTTTTGTTGAAAAACTTAAAGTTGAATATAACTTCAAAGACAAAAGCGCAAAAGGTCTTAAATGGTTCAAAGAAAATTTAGATTCTACTTATTATAAAGGAAAATTTGATTTCTCAAAATTGACGACTGACAAACCACTTTTCATCATTGACAAAGTGAGCTTTGGCCAAAGAAAGTTTGTTGATTACCTTTCCTTGAATTACAGAACTCAAGCTCGAGAAACTATTCCAAAAGCAATGGATGTATTATACAAAGAATGGGAGAAGAAAATGATTCTTGATTATGAAGAATCGAAATTACCTTCTAAATACCCTGCATACAAAGCATTAATTACTGAATACCACGATGGAATTTTGTTGTATGAAATAATGTCCGATAAAGTTTGGAACAAAGCGATGACTGATACAACAAATTTAAAAGCATTTTTTGAAGAGAATAGAACTGATTATGTTTGGGGAAAAAGAATTGATGCTCAAATCTATGAAGCTTATACTTCTGAAGATGCAAACAAAGCATTTGAATTACTTCAAGTAGATACTTTAAGTGGAAACAAAGTTGTTAAAATAATCAATGGTGAATCAAGTTTAAAAATTAGACAACGTAAAGGTAAATTTGACCTTGCTAAAACAGCTTATTTAAACGACCGTGATTTTAAAGTTGGAATCAATGAAGTGTATGAAGTTGATGGTAAATTTTACGTCATTGTTGTTAACGAAATTCTTGTTCCTACTCAAAAAGAATTCTCTGAATGCAAAGGGTCAGTTACTTCAAATTATCAAAATTATTTAGAAGAGAAATGGTTAGATGAACTTTCTAAATCTCATGAAGTAATTATCAATAAAGAAGAACTCTACAAAATTGGCAAATAATTCAATCATATTATTTCAGAAACAGGCTGGCTTAACTGTCAGCCTGTTTTGTGTTTTCTTGATTACAATATCTTGCTCTCAAAATGGAAAAGTAGTCGCAACGGTAGACGATGTTCCTTTGTATGAAAATGACGTTTTGCAAATAATGAAACACCAAGGATATGATTTGTCCGACAGCATTCTGTTCAATGAAATGGTTGATAAATGGTGCATCGATCAAGCGTTCATTAATGAGCTCGAAAATCAGGACAATAATTCTTTCAGAACAAATCAATTAAGAGCACACTCATTCATTGCTGATTTAGCGCGTTTTGAAATTGAAAAAATAAGTATTCAAAGTCAGCTAGATACATTAGTCTCTGATGAAGAAATCAATCAATATTACGAGCAGAACAAAGAAGAATTCATCCTTCAGGATTACATCGTTAAAGCTCTCTATTTAAAAATACCAAAGAGTATTGACTTTAAAAAAGACGAAGTACATAAATATTACTTGTTAAAAAACGATAAAGATTTAGTAGAAATTAATGCTTACGCCAAAAGCTATGCAGAGAATTACTACTTTAACGATTCAACTTGGATTTTTTTCAATGAATTAGTAAAAGACATTCCAATATCAAAATACAATGTTGACAATATTATCCTGAACAGATCTAAAACATACTTTTCAGATGACAATTTTACCTATTTTATTAATGTTATTGATTTTAAATTAAAAAATGAAGTCCCTCCTATCGATTTTCTTCGAAATGATATTAGGAGAATAATACTAACAAAAAGATTACTCGAAATAACCGATAAAAACGAATCCGTATTGATTCAACGAATAAAAACAAAACATGAAATTATTATTAAGCTTTAGCATTTTCCTACTCTCTTTCTCTTCTCTTTTTGCACAAGAAGATAAATCAATTGACAAAATTATTGCTCAAGTTGGAGACAATATCGTTTTAAAATCTGATATCCAAGCGCAAAAACTACAAGCGATACAAGCTGGAATAGAAATTACACCCGAAATTGACTGTCAAATTTTAGAAGAATTGATGTATCAATTTTTACTTTTAAATCAAGCTCAATTGGATAGTATCATCATAAGTGATGCACAAGTTGATGCTGAAATGGAAAGTAAATTAAGAGTCATTGAACAACAAATTGGTTCACGTCAAAAACTGGAAGAATTTTATGGAAAATCTGTAACACAGATTAAACGAGAATTCAGACCTATAATTCGAGATCAATTACTTGCGAAAGAAATGGAACGTCAATTGACAAGTGAACTTTCTTTAACACCTAGAGAAGTTGAAAATTTCTTTAAATTAATTCCTATGGACAGTATTCCATTGATTAATTCTCAACTTAGTTTCCAACAAATTGTTGCATACCCTGCAATTACAGCTGACGATAAGCAACGTGCCTTTGATCAATTGGTTGAGATTCGAAAAAACATCATTCAAAATGGAAAGTCATTTTCTACTCAAGCAAGAATTCATTCAATGGACCCAGGAAGTGCTAAAGAAGGTGGAGAAATTACAGCAACTAGAGGAATGATGGTCCCTGCATTTGAATCTTCATTATTTAAACTTGAAGTCGGTGATGTTTCTGAAGTTTTCGAGACAACGTATGGCTACCATATCGTAAAACTAATAGATCGTAAAGGTGATAATTACACAGTACAACACATTCTAATCATTCCAACATTTGCTAATGATGCATTGGAAAAGGCTGCTTATAGAATTGATTCTTGTTACCAACGTTTGAAAAGTGGGGACATTTCATGGGATGAAGCAGTACTTCTCTATTCTAACGATGAAATGACAAAACAAAACCGAGGTGTAATTACCAATCCAATCACAGGAGAACAAACTTGGGACATGGAAGATTTAAGTCAAGTAGATCAGCAAATTTACTTGATTACTGATGCTATGGAAAAAGGTGATATCTCAGAACCTAATCTTTATACGAACTTCATGGAAAGAAAACAGGGAGTAAGAATAGTACGATTAATGAACAGAACAACACCTCATCGTGCTAACCTTGAAGATGACTATGCTTTGATTCAACGTGCTGCAGAAAATGACAAAAAAATGAAGCTAATCCAAGATTGGACTCAAGCTAAAATTCAAAATGCCTACATTAAAATTGACGATAATTACAAAGATTGTCAATTCAAAAATGAATGGATTAAACAATAAAAGGTATATTCACTCTCTAAATTGATGAAAATGACAGATAAAGAAGGAATTGACTTATTGGTTAAAAAATACGGTGCTTTAAAAACTGAAATTCACAAAGTTATTGTTGGACAAGAAGACGTTGTTGATCAAGTACTTATTTCTATCTTTTCTCGAGGACACTGTCTACTTGTTGGTGTTCCTGGTTTAGCAAAAACACTTTTAGTCAACACTATATCTGATTGTTTAGGATTGAATTTTAATCGTGTACAATTTACACCAGATTTAATGCCTTCGGACATTATTGGATCAGAGATTTTGGATGAGAATAAACAATTTAAGTTTTTAAAAGGTCCAATTTTTTCAAATATCATTTTGGCAGATGAAATCAATAGAACACCTCCCAAAACACAAGCAGCTTTACTCGAAGCGATGCAAGAGAAAAGAGTTACAGCAGCTGGAACAACTTACCAATTACCCAATCCGTTTTTTGTTTTAGCCACTCAGAATCCAATCGAACAAGAAGGAACTTATCCTTTACCTGAAGCTCAACTAGATCGTTTCATGTTTAATATCTGGGTTGATTACCCAACTTTCCAAGAAGAAATGGCGATTGTTAAATCGACAACTTCAGATCAAAAAGTTGAATTGAAAGAAGTAATTTCTGCAGAAGAAATTATCCATTTTCAAGAAATTATACGTAGAATACCTGTTGCAGATAATGTTTTAGAATATGCCGTTAAATTGGTTGCAAAAACAAGAGCTGAAAATGAATTCTCGACTGAAATCACCAAAGAATTTATCACTTGGGGTGCTGGACCGAGAGCCTCTCAATACTTAATTGTTGGAGCAAAATGCCATGCAGCTTTAAAAGGAAAATATTCACCTGACATTGAAGATGTAAAAGCTGTAGCAAAACCAATTCTTCGCCATCGATTAGTTAAAAACTACCGCGCTGAAGCTGAAGGATATTCTATGGATAAAATCATTGAGTCTTTGTTGTAAGTAATCGTGTTAATATTTTTTACTGATTTTAATACTTATATTTGTGTCTAAGGAAATGTGGTTTTAATTTCACGTCCACTTTTCAAATCTTATCTTTAAAAGCAGAATGAAAAATACGTTGATTATACTATTTATTGGGTTTTCTTTATTTTCTTTTGGGCAAACAAAAAAAGATTCAATCAAGGTAAACAAAAACCTTAGATTCAGTATTCTTGGCGGACCAGGCTACACTCCAGATTATGGTTTTTTAATAGGAGGAAGTGCACTTTTTACATTTTCTACTGACAAGAAAGATACAACGCTGAAACGATCTGTTCTACCGATAGCTTTTGCATACATGACCTCTGGTGGGGGGAGTTTAATTATACGACCTCAACTTTTTTTAAAGAAAGACCGATTCAGAGTTTTTGGGCAAATATCCTTAAATAATACCATTGATAATTATTACGGCGTTGGCTATAAACAAAACTCAAGTATTCAACGCGGTAAAGATTCTACAGAATACCGAAGCATAGGCTATCGATTTAATCCTATTTTTCTTATTCGCCACAAAAAAACAGATCTTTTTTATGGCGGTTCAGTTGATATTTCTCACCGAGGAATTAAAGATCCTAGTATTGGAATGCAAAACGACCTCAACTACATTGAACACGGTGGTAATTCTGATGGATTAAAATATTTAAATATTGGTTTAGGTCTCAATGTTACTTATGACACAAGAGACGTTCCGGCGAATGCATACAAAGGTCTTTTATTTGAGCTATCAACTCAATTTTACTCAAAATCCTATGGCAGTTCCACTGACTTTGCTATTTACAGTTTTCAATACAAACAATTCAAAGAATTACATTTTATTGGTAAACGAAAAACGCTAGCCTGGATGTTAAATGGACGATTTTCAACTGGAGCTGTCCCACTAACAGACCTCTCAATGATTGGTTCAGCGTATGATTTAAGAGGATATTACATGGGGCAATATAGGGACAAAAATGCTCTTGCAGCTTTAGTAGAATACAGACACATGTTTAATGCCGGTGATGAAACTAAACTCAGAAGAATTGCTTCTAAATTTGGTTTTGCCGCATGGGCAGGCATGGGGACAATAGATCCTGATTTTACAGATTGGTCTGGCGTATTGCCTAATTTAGGTGCAGGATTAAGAATAGAATTACAGCCAAGAATGAACTTTAGAGTAGATATTGGTTACGATCCTCTCAGTGGAAAAACTCTCATGTATTTTAACATGACAGAAGCTTTTTAAAAAATAAATACAATCACATTATGAAAAAATCATTTTCAAACCTTATCCTACTCATCGTATTAACCTCCATTTTCAGCGCTTGTTCAAGTACGAAGAATTCTTCAACAGATGAAAATAAAGACCAGCTACAGAGTGCGTGGAGCAATTATTACAAAGCAATTGCTGATGTAGAACAAGAATTTGTAAACAGTAAAATTTACCAATTGGACACTATTCATCAGACTGGTGCGTATGAATTGTTATCAATGTTAATTGCAGCAAATCAAAATTTTATAATGTCAGATCCTGATTACACCAATTTTCATCACATGGAAAATCCATTGAGAAGAATTGGAATTGACAATCCTGATAATTTTTACCGATCAGCGAATGTTTGGAACCCTGATGGTAAACATGTGTATCGAATTTGGGGAAACAGAGGGACAACTGCCGATTTTTTAATGGAAACTTTTTATGGAGCTGATCCAAATGGAGCAATTGCTGTTTTAGAAGATGAAGAAATGAAACTAAATGAAGACGGTAGTTTTGAAGTTTACCTTAGCGCTACACGTGAAGAATATATGGAGAATTGGATGAAATTAGACCAAGATCCTCGAATTTTTGCACTAATTGTACGAAGTAACTATGCTGAGTGGGAAAAAGAAAAACACGGTGATGTATATATTGAGCGTATTGGAATGACAGGCGTACGCTATCAAGGCACAACAATTTCGGGTCTTGTACAACGAATCAATAATGCGCAACAAGTAATGGAACGTCAAGGTAAGTTTTGGCCAGATTTCGCTTGGAAAATGACCTTAATGAAGAAGAACACCTTAATGAAATTTCAAGCTACTGGTGAAATTGGAATTTTGTCACAAAAAAGTTCATATGGCTATTGGGAATTAGAAGACGATGAAGCACTAATCGTAAAACTGAAAGAAGTTAATGCTGGCTATTGTGGATTTCAAACCCTAAATTTTTGGGGATCTAGTCCAGATTGGAGAAATAAATTTACAAGCCTTTCTTGGGGAAGAAATGGAAAAAGTCAAGCACTTAAATCGAATGATGGCTATTATTACATTGTGATTAGTAAAAATGATCCCGGAATTCAAAACTGGATAGAAACAAGTGGAATGAAAAAAGGAGTAATGACTCTTCGTGTACAAAGTTTAAAAAACATGGAGTTTGAATTTAAACCCATCACTAAAGTTGTGAAACTTTCTGATATTCAAGATAATTTACCAAAAGACATCCCCTCTTTTTCAACGGCACAAAGAACTCAACAATTAAAAAACCGTCAGCAACATGCCTTAGACAGGTACACATACTGGTAGAGAGAATGAGAAGAAAAAAGAATGGGAGTCCAGACTGGCGTCCGAACTCCCATTACAC
>Ga0256845_1001737_pt1 | contig 17009 bp, 20 predicted proteins | sample RiftiametaG_FD_189101 | JGI IMG/M metagenome (GOLD analysis project Ga0256845, IMG submission 189101) | Tube worm associated microbial communities from hydrothermal vent at the East Pacific Rise, Pacific Ocean - Riftia | ecosystem: Host-associated > Annelida > Integument > Unclassified ...
TGTTAAGGCAGTGGTTGTAGAAAGCAATGAGCCCAATGGTCCCTATGGAGCAAAAGAAGTTGGAGAAGGTGCTATTATGCCAACTATTCCTGCCATACTTAATGCTGTATATGATGCAACTGGTGTCAGAATATATGAACTACCCTTAATTCCCGAACGAGTATTTAAGGCTATTCAGGAATACAAAAAAACAAAGGCTTAGGTTAACAACAGGATGTAATAATACAAATGCCGCATTATGATGCCCGACGATACGAACGCCAGATATGTTTACCCCAGATTGGTAAACAAGGTCAGAACAAACTTTCCAAGACAAGCGTTCTCATCGTCGGTGCAGGCGGTCTTGGTTCCATATCCAGCCTATATCTTGCCGCTGCAGGCATAGGAAATATTACTATTATTGACAACGATGATGTGGAAATCACTAATTTAAACCGCCAGATATTGCATAATGAAGCATCTATTGGCAAGCCTAAAACTTTTTCAGCAGCTCAACGAATAAAAGAACTCAATTCTTCCATCAAGGTATATCCAATTCAAAAAAGGCTTGATTCAGACAATATCAGGTCTTTAATTAAGGGAATAAATATAATAATTGACGCAACTGACAACTATAAAACCCGTCAGATTATTAACAGAATATCCATAGAAAATAAACTCCCATGGGTATTTGGAGGAGTCCAGGGATTTGAAGGCATGGTTACAAGTTTTATACCGGGGCTAACTCCATGCTTTGAATGCATTATTCCACGACCGGAGCGATCTGCTCATACACCTGGAATTATTGGTCCGACTGCGGGGATTATTGCATCCATTCAAGCCATGGAAGCAATTAAATTAATTTTAAATATTGGAAAATCATTGAAAAATACATTATTGAAAATTTCAGGTCTTGATATGAGAATTCAAACCCTGACCCTGTCTAAAAACCCGGACTGCCCTGCATGCTCTCAAATCAAAAATAACAGGCAGGTAAATAACATATGATTATCCAGCTTAACGGAATAGAGGAAACAATTGATAATAATTTAACAATTTATGACCTTATTGCATTGTTTAAAGAAGGAGATCCTGATCTTATCGTTGAAATGAACAATAAATATATTCCTTCAAAAAATTTTGCAACTACATATATTATTGAAAACAGTGTAATAGAATTTATAAATCCCAATCTCGGAGGATAAAATATCAATTATGCAATACTATGAAAAAGAAAAAATAAAAGCTGTACCTGTGCAGGAAGCAGTGGGAAAAATCCTGCTCCATGACATCACCAGAATAGTTCCTGACCTTTTTAAAGGTCCTTCATTCAGAAAAGGTCATATAATACAAGAAGAAGATGTGGAAGAACTTTTAAACCTTGGCAAACAACATATTTTTGTTGCAACTCTTAATGGTGAACTCCATGAAAATGATGCTGCAATACGAATTGCCAATGCAGCCCTTGGTAAAAATATTACCTTAAGTGACCCTAAAGAAGGCAAGGTTGGATTTACAGCTGAGACCAAAGGTCTTTTGAAAATTAATGTTAAAGGGCTTTTAGAGCTTAACAGTATTCAAGATATCATCTTTGCAAGCCTTCACACAAATCAGAGCGTACATAAAGGCAAAGAACTTGCAGGCACAAGAGTTGTCCCTTTATCCATTGATGAAAACAGAATCATTCAAGCTGAAAAAGTCTGTAAACAATATTTTCCTATTATTGATATCAAACCATTTATAAAATTCAATGTTGGGATGGTTATAACCGGTTCTGAAGTATATAGCGGCAGAATAAGAGACGGGTTTGGTCCGGTGGTGCAAAAAAAGTTTGAAGAACTCGGCAGTGTTATTATGAAAAAAGATATAGTCTCAGATGAACTTGAAATGACTGTATCAACAATTAAACAACAAATTGATGATGGTGCTGAAATGATTGCAGTTACAGGAGGAATGTCTGTGGACCCGGATGATTTAACCCCTGCTGCCATTCGCGCTGCCGGTGGAAAGATCGTATCTTATGGAGCACCAGTACTGCCTGGTGCCATGTTCATGCTTGCATATATCAACGATATACCTGTTGTTGGTCTTCCCGGATGTGTAATGTATTATCGTGCATCTATTTTTGATCTTGTTGTTCCAAGAATCCTTGCAGGAGAAAAGGTGTCAAAAAAAGATATAATTGCCATGGGTCATGGAGGTTTCTGCTCCAGCTGCAAAACCTGCAGATACCCTTCTTGCAGCTTTGGGAAATAAAATACTATTATGGAACTTTTAAATAACCATATTATAGACTGCCTTAAACAAAAACAATCTTTTGCAATTGTCACCATTATGACCCATAAAGGCTCGACTCCAAGGACATCAGGCAGCAAAATGATTGTATTAAAGGATCGCACAATCTTTGGCACCATAGGAGGAGGTCTGGTTGAAGCTTTAACAATTGATGCATGTATTGATATGATCAAAAAAAATCAATGCCAGATCAAGGAATTTGCCTTAAATCAAAAGCTCAAAGATGGGCTGGACATGGTTTGCGGAGGGGACCTTACTGTTTTTATTGATACCTTTGCCAAAATTTCTGATGATTTAATTTTAGAATTAGACTCAATATTCAATAAAATAATTGCCCTTGAAAAAAAAGGTAAAAAAGGATTTCTGGTTTCTAAAATTAGTGGATTCAGTAAATCTGAATTTACCTGTAAAAAATCTCTTATCCTTCCTGACGGCACCATTACAGGTCAAGGTCTTATTCCCAAACCTTTGATTGAAGCCATTCAAAACAACCAGTTTTCAGGGTCTTTTCCCATATTGTACAATCATAATCTTGAAGAATATATAATAGAACCTGTTCAGCCACGGGATACCCTCTATATTTTTGGTGCGGGTCATGTTGGATTCCAATTGGCAAAAGTAGCACATATTACTGATTTCCAGGTTGTTGTTGTTGATGACAGAGACGAATTTTCCAATAGACAAAGATTCCCAGATGCAAAAGATGTCATTGTTGTAGACAATTTTAAAAATGCCTATAACAATCTTAAAATTGATGATCATTCTTATATTGTTATATTAACAAGAGGTCATCTCTATGATCAAGTGGTCTTAGAAGCTGCCTTAAAAACCAATGCAGCATATATAGGCATGATTGGAAGCCGTGGCAAACGCGAGCAGATCTATTCAAATTTAAGGGAAAAAGGAATCCTAGAAAATACTCTTAAAACAATATATTCACCCATAGGTATTGAAATCAACTCGGAAACCCCTGGTGAAATTGCAATAAGTATTATTGCCCAAATCATTCAATTTCGAGCAACAAAATGAATGGGGTTTCAAACTCTGATATTTCCGCAATAATCCTTGCTGCGGGTTTTTCATCCAGGATGCATCAATACAAGCCATTACTGAATTGCGGTAATAAATCAATGCTTGAAACTGTTATTGATCTTTTCAAAATTAATCATATAAATGACATTATTGTTGTAACAGGATTTAATAAAAATCTGCTTACACCTCTGATTACAAAAAATAATGCCCAACCTGTATTTAATGCAGATTTTGAATCAGGCATGTTGAGCTCCATTAAAACAGGCATTAAAAATATAAAACCAGATTCTGCCGGATTTTTACTGCTTCCTGTTGATATCCCTGCCATCAGACCATCCACCATTGGTCAGATTATTCAAAAATTCAAAAATTTTAAAACAAATATTATAATGCCGTATTTTAATGATCTATCAGGTCATCCACCCTTGATCCCCTGCTCTCTTAAAACCCAAATCCTTAAATTAGGTATTAACTCAAGCTTAAGAGACCTGTTTGTCTCGCAAAAAAACCTTATTTTACCTTTAAACATTCTGGATCACGGCATTTTAATGGACGCAGATGACAAAAAAGGATATGAAAATATTTATAACAAAATTATGAATATTAATATTCCTGACAAAAAAGAATGCCTTGCCATTATAGATCAATATCTGCCTGGACAAACAGAAATTCAGAACCATTTAAAAAGTGTTGCACAAACTGCCGTAAAAATAGCCGAGGCTATCACAGATAATGTAAATAAAACTCTGATAACTGCAGGAGCTTTACTCCATGATATCCAGCGAAAAAAGAAAAAACATGCCCTGGCAGGTGCTGAATTATTAGCTGAAATGGGATTTACAGAAGTTTCAAATATTATTGCTCAACACATGGATATAAATTTAAATATTGATGCCCCGATAAATGAAAAAGAAATTGTATATTTTGCCGATAAAATACATAATGGGGAAAATTTAGATTTAAATTATGAAAAACGATTTAAAACAAATCAAAAAAAATTCCCCCATGCAAAAACAAATATTATTCAACGATATGAAAATACTAAACTCATACAAGCCAGACTTGAAAAATCAGCTGGAAAATCCATTGGAGCAATACTCTCGGAATAGTTCTTTGATTTTTCTTTTAAGGCATGGACAAATAAAAGATTCCAAAAAAAAGCGTTATATTGGCAGAACAGATATTCCTCTTGATGATACAGGTATATTGCAAGCTGAATACTGGCAGAAAATATTTTCAATAATAAAAATTAATAGAATTTTATCAAGTTCTTTATCACGCTGCTTTAATACTGCAAAAACCATTGCAGGCAAACAGGAAATAATGATCACCCCTGAATTAAACGAAATAGATATGGGGGCATGGGACGGTCTGAGCTTTGAACAAATCAAAAACAATCATCCAAAGGAATTTGAAAAAAGAGGGAAAAACTTAGATAGTTTTATACCTCCCCGGGGGGAAAGCTTTTATGATCTTTCCTGCCGCACCATACCTTTGTTTAATCAAATAAACAATAATCTTCAGGGCAATGCATTAATTATAACCCATGCAGGTGTCATCAGAACAATTTTGTGCCATATACAAAATATTAAATTAAAAAACTTGTTCCAGATTAAAATTGCTTATGGGGAATTGTTTGTTCTCGGATCTGCTTCAAATAAAAAAAAGATTTAAGAATTTATCTTAAACCTTTACAATTATTTTTAAAAATCATTGGAGGCGGCTTCCAGATTTGAACTGGAGAATAATGGCTTTGCAGGCCACTGCCTTACCACTTGGCCAAGCCGCCTAAAAAAATGGAGCGAGAAACGGGATTTGAACCCGCGACTTCGACCTTGGCAAGGTCGCACTCTACCACTGAGTTACTCTCGCTCAATCAAACAAGCAACATTTATACAGATATTTGATTCAATTGTCAATATTTTTAATCAAAAATCTGATAATTTTTTAAAGCTTTTTACCTGTCTTTTTTTCCCAGTCCTTCATAAAAGCATCAATCCCTTTATCAGTCATATGATGGGATGCAAGTTCATTTAAAACTTTATAGGGTATTGTAGCAACATGGGCGCCTATCAGAGCTGATGTCTTAACATGGAGAGCATTTCTAATACTTGCAACTATAACTTCAGTTTCAAACCCGTAATTCCCATAGATATCAACAATCTCTTCGATTAATACCATACCGTCTTCAGAAAGGTCATCAAGCCTGCCAACAAATGGGCTTGCATAGGTTGCTCCTGCTTTTGCTGCCATTAATGCCTGGAGGCTTGAAAAAATCAATGTCACATTGGTTTTAATTCCAATATCAGAAAGGGTTTTAACAGCTTTTAATCCGTCTGTGGTCATTGGTATTTTAACAACTATATTATCATTGATCTTTGCAAGCTCTTTTGCTTCCTTAACCATACCTTTATAATCAAGGCTGATCACCTCAGCACTTACCGGACCTTTCACAAGTTTTGAAATCTTGGAAATTATATCTGTAAATTCGCCCTCTTCTCTTGCAATCAAGCTTGGATTAGTTGTTACACCATCTACCATACCCATATCATTAGCATCTTTAATCTCATCAATATTTGCCGTATCAATAAAAAACTTCACTTTTTCCTCCTAATTTAAAAGCACAACTTCCTGGTTGTCTTTATTATTTATATTTTCTAAAAGTGTTATTAAAAGTTCATCCGGTTTAAGTTTTAAAATCGGGTGAATAATTTTACTTTCTATATCACAAAGAGGTTTTAATACAAAACATCTTTTATGCATTCTTGGATGGGGAATAACAAGTTTATCAGTATCAATGATACTGTCTCCATAATAAATAATATCAAGGTCGATAATTCTTGGACCAAACCTTAATTTTTTCTTTCCTTGTTTTAATTTTTTTTCAATCTTTTTTAAAGCTGTCAGCAAAGCAGCGGGCGCCAATACGGTTTCAATTTTAATCACCGCATTTACAAACCAGTCCTGATCAATATAATCAACAGGTTCTGTTTTATAAAAAGGAGAGACAATAAGAACATCTATTTTATCATATTCTTTTAAACATTTTATTGCTGCTGACAAATTTTCTCTTTTATTTCCAATATTTGAGCCTATGGAGAGAAAAGCAGGTATCATTTATATCTATTTATACTCAATTTGAATAATTTTTGAATCAGGGCTTGTATTATTCCCTATCCCAAAACTTATGATTTTAAAAAAATATCGGGTCCCCTGTTCAAGCTTTTTTTTATACTCTTTAACAGACCATGGCACAGAATCGATTTTTATATAGGTAACAGGACATTCCTTACATTTTTTTATATTCTGTTTAGCCATGAATATATCAAAGCCCTCAACATTACCATGTTGATTATCTGAGTCCCATTTTAAAAGGATATAATCCTTATTGATTTTATATTTAAAATTATGAACAGCTTTTATTTGTTCTTTACTTTTTTCAATCATTTCAGGAGGACCTTTTTTACCACAGGCTGAAAATATCATGACCAAAACCAAAAATACAAAAATAGATATAAATTTCCTTTTATTGCCCTTCATTCTATTGTTCCAATTCCTTTAAAGCATTTTTTACAGCATTTTTAACATTCTTATAGCTTGTTCCCCCATGGGATTCTCTCCGTTTAATCATACTTTCAAGGGTTAAATATTCAAACACATCCTCTTTAATAAATTTTGAAACCTGTTGAAATTCTTCTAAAGAAAGATCATGGAGTTCTTTTGTATTCTCAAGAGCATAGGCAACAAGCTTACCGGACAGGGCATGGGATTCCCGGAAAGGCACACCTTTAACCGTAAGATAATCTGCAAGATCCGTGGCATTTAAAAACCCTTTAGTGCAGGAATCATACATTTTTTCTTTATTGATTTTAATATTGGGAATCATGCGCCCATAAACATCAAGGCATATCTTTAAGGTATCCACAGTATCAAACAAAGGTTCTTTATCTTCCTGCATATCTTTATTATATGCCTGGGGCAATGATTTCAAAAGAGTTAATATTGCCACAAGATTACCTACTACCCTGCCTGTTTTCCCCCTTACAAGCTCTGCAACATCAGGATTTTTTTTCTGGGGCATAATACTTGAACCTGTTGTAAAAGCATCTGAAATTGTAATAAAACCAAACTCTGATGATGACCACAAAATAAGTTCTTCTGAAAACCTTGAAAGATGGATCATGGCAATGGAAGCACTTGATATAAATTCCACCACAAAATCCCTGTCTGATACTGAATCAATACTATTTTCAGATACTTTTTCAAAGCCCAGTAAATCTTTTACAAACTCTCTATTAATATTATAGGTTGTACCGGCAAGTGCGGCAGCTCCCAGGGGCATGACATCAGTTCGTTTAAAGCAATCTTCAAACCTTTGTTTATCCCTTTTAAACATTTCATAATATGCCATTAAATGATGGGCAAAAAGAACAGGCTGGGCACGCTGCAGATGGGTATATCCTGGCATAACAACATCAATATTATCATGGGCTTTTTGCACAATTATCTTTTCCAGGGTATTAATCAAATCAATTATTAAAAGGATTTCATCTTTAAGATACATCCTTACATCCAAAGCAATCTGATCGTTTCTGCTTCTTGCCGTATGAAGTTTTTTCCCAACATCACCTGTAATTTTGCTTAAGGCATATTCAACATGCATATGAATATCTTCAAGCTTATCTGAATATTCAATTTTACCTTGTTCAATCTGATCTTGAACCTTTAAAAGCCCTTTTATAATTAATTTTGCCTCATCTTCCTGAATTATAGATTCATGGGCAAGCATTTTCACATGGGCAATACTTCCTTGAATATCCTTTGCATAAAGCCTTTTATCAAAAGAGATGGAAGCATTAATCTTTTCAACCAATTCATCTGTGCCTTGTGAGAACCTTCCACCCCAGAGTTTTTCTGACATTACATCCTCTTTTAATCTTTATATTTGTTTAACTTTTAATCAGGGTCTCAAGTATTGCTTTATGCATATGCCTTTTATTTTCTGCCTGATCCCAGAATACTGAATTTTCAGCTTCAAGTATTTCTTCTGATATTTCTTCTCCCCTATGGGCAGGAAGACAGTGCATAACCATAACATCATTTTTTGCTTTTGAAATAAGCTGTTTATTAATTTGAAATTTTTCAAAGGATTTATGTTTTTTATCCTTTTCATCTTCTTCACCCATACTTGCCCATACATCAGTATAAATCACATCAGCATCTTTTACAGCATTCTTCGGATTATTAGTAAAAATCAAATTATGGTTAATATTTTCAAGGGCATTATCTATAATATCCTGTTTTACCGAATAATCTTCAGGGCAGGCAATCACAAGATTTAATCCCAGAACGCCTGCTGCATTAATCCAGGAATTTGCAACATTATTCCCATCGCCTACCCAGACAATTTTTAAATCTTTATATTTGCCTTTTTTTTCAATAATGGTCATCAAATCACTTAATATCTGGCATGGATGAAAAGAATCAGTCAAAGCATTGATCACAGGAATTGTGGAATATTCGGCAAACTCTTCAACAATTGTATGCTCAAATGTTCTCATGGCAAGACAATCAATATATCTGGAAAGAACTCTTGCAGTATCTTTTACAGGTTCATCCCGTGAAACCTGGGTATCCTGGGAACGCATAAAAATAGTATGACCGCCCAATTGTATCATTGCAGTTTCAAATGAAACCCTGGTACGTGTGGACTTTTTATCAAAAATCAATCCCAGAGTTTTACCCTGAAGAGGCAAATCAGGGATACCCCGATTAAATCTTTTTTTTAATTGTAAGGCTCTTGTAAACAGATTATCAAAATCTTTTTTCCCAAGGTCAAGAAGGGATAATAAATCTTTTTTCAATTAGAATTCTCCTTATGGGTTTTTTCCTGCAAAAATATTATTAAGACAATCAATTAATTTGTCTATTTCTTGTTTTGTAATAATCAATGGTGGAGCAAATCTTAAAATTTTACCCTGAATTGCATTAATAATAAAGCCTTGTTCCATGCATTGTTTTACAATATTGTCTGCATCTTTACCATTATTATCTTTTGTATCAAATTCAATACCCAAAAGAAGCCCCTTACCGCGAACATCTTTGATAAAATCATATTTGTCCTTAAGCAAGACAAGGTTTTGCTTAAAATATTCACCCTTTTCTCTTACATCTTTTAAAAAATCAGGGTTACTTATTATTTTTATAACCTCAATACCAGCACTTGCCACCAAAGGCCCACCTCCAAAGGTCGAACCATGGCTGCCAAAATCAAACCCTGATTTCACTTTTTTCGATGCAAGCATGGCTCCGACAGGCAATCCATTACCAAGAGCTTTTGCAAGGGTCATAATATCCGGCTCAATATCGTATATTTCATGGGCAAAAAGCTTTCCACATCTGCCCATGCCTGTCTGTATCTCATCAAAAATTAAAAGAATATCATTATCATTACAAATCTTTCTTATATCTTTTAGATAATTATATTCTGCAGGGATCACACCGCCCTCACCCTGGACAGGTTCAAGCATTATTGCACATATTTCCGTTGTATTTGAATCTTTATCAAAATTTTGTTCAATACATTTTTTCACACTATTAATATCATTAAAAGGAAGATGCAGAAATCCGTCTAAAACAGGTTCAAACCCCTGTTTGATTTTATCCTGACCTGTTGCAGATAATGTTGCCATGGTTCTGCCATGAAAGGATTGTTCCATTGTAATGATTTTAAATTTGTTTTTCCTGCCTTTTTTATTAAAATATCTTCTTGCAAGCTTGATTGCAGCCTCATTAGCCTCAGCCCCGGAATTTGCAAAAAAAACCTTGTCTGCAAAACTTTTTTCAACGAGCAAAGATGCAAGCTCAGCCTGGGGTTGGGTATAAAAAAGATTTGAAACATGCAAAAGCTTTGCTGCCTGGTCTGAAATTGCCCTGGTAATTTTCGGATGACTATGACCAAGGCTGCATACAGCAATACCTGCTAAAAAATCAATATAGGAATTATTGTCTTCATCCTTTAATACACAAGCGTTCCCCGAAACAAAGACTTTTTGAAATCTTGCATAGGTATTAATAATATTTGTATCTGTTTTAATTAATGTATCCATAGTTTCTATCCATAATAATAATAATTAATTTTGATAAAATAATGTGCCTATGCCTGAATCAGTAAACAATTCAAGCAATACAGCATGTTCAATCCTACCATTAATTATATGTGATTTTGAGACACCTTTTTTAAGGGCATGCATAGCACATTCCACTTTAGGAATCATGCCGCCCTGAATAATTTTATCTGCAATCATCTTCTCAGCTGATTCAAACCTGATTGATGAAACAAGTTTATTATCATGATCTAAAACCCCGTCCACATCAGTCAAGAGAATAAGCCTTTCTGCTCCGATAGCTGCTGCGATGTCTGATGCCACAAGGTCTGCATTTATATTATATGTTTCACCGTTTTTACCTGCGCCCACAGGTGCAATCACAGGGATAAATCCCTGGTCAGCAAGGGTATAAATAATTTCAGGATTAATTTGAGATACTTTACCAACCATTCCCGGATCAATAATCTCAGGCGGCTCATCCTTTGCATTGCCATTATCCTGATAAATTTTCATCTTTTCTGCAAGGATCAATGAACCGTCCTTGCCAGTAAGCCCTACTGCTCTTCCTTCTTTTGCATTTATGTTTGCAACAATCTCCTTATTGACTTTTCCGCCCAGCACCATCTCAACAACATCCATGGTTTGATCATCAGTATACCGCATGCCCCGAATAAATTTTGGTGTAATACCCATGGCATCAAGGACTTGATTAATCTGGGGACCGCCGCCATGGACAACAACAGGATTAATCCCTATATATTTTAAAAGAGTTATATCACTTGCAAATGCCTGCTTTAACTTTTCATCGGACATGGCATGACCGCCATATTTAATCACAATGCGTTTGCCGGAAAATTTCTTTATATAGGGCAAAGCTTCAATAAGTATTTTCGGGATATTATCTTTCATAAAACCACCTGCCTATAAAATATATCTGCTCAAATCTTCATCTTTTACAATATCTTTAAGTTGATTATCCACGAACCCGGCATCAATTTCAATATCTTTATCTTCAATATCAGGTGCTTTAAAAAGAATATTTTCCAATAATTTTTCCATGAGTGTATGAAGTCTTCTGGCACCGATGTTTTCCGTTGTTGCATTTACTTCCTCGGCTATTTCCGCAATTCTTTCAACTCCATCATCTGTAAAGGAAAGTTTAACACCTTCTGTCCTTAAAAGTGCCATATATTGCAATAAAAGAGCATTTTTAGGAGCAGTAAGAATCTGGGCAAACTCTTTTTTCCCAAGGGAATTAAGTTCAACCCTTATGGGAAAACGCCCTTGAAGTTCAGGAATAAGATCCGAAGGTTTACTTACATGGAATGCTCCTGCTGCCATGAACAAAATATGATCTGTGTGTATGGTGCCATATTTTGTAGGCACTGCCGACCCCTCAACAATGGGAAGCAAATCTCTTTGAACACCTTCCTTGGACACCTCAGGATTATTTACATTTTCTTTACCCACAATTTTGTCAATCTCATCTAAAAAAATAATTCCGGATTGCTCAACCATATAAACTGCATCGGTTTTTACTTTTTCCATATCCACAAGATGGGCTGCTTCTTCCCCTGCAATGATTTTCAAAGCATCGGAAACCTTTACTTTACGCCTTTTTGTATTTTTTGGCATGAGGTTTCCAAGCATATCTTTCATATTAACGCCCATTTCTTCCATGCCGGCATTTGTGAAAATTTCCACAACTGGCAAAGAACCTGAATCACTGACATCAAGTTCTATTTCCCTTGAGTCAAGTTTCCCGTCCCTGAGCATTTTTTTAAGTTTTTTCCTTGTATTTGCGTTGGAATTATCAGAATCCATTTCAGGATCAGGATCAAAATCAGAATTTACAGGTTTTTTATCACTGGGAGGAAGCAATAGGTCAAGAACCCTTTGTTCAGCAATCTTGCAAGCCTTTTCCTGGACATTTTCCTGTTCTTTTATTTTCAGTTTGTTCACAGTCAGCTCCATAAGGTCCCTGATCATGGATTCCACATCCCGTCCAACATATCCAACTTCAGTAAATTTTGAAGCTTCAACCTTATAAAAAGGAGAATCTGTTAATTTTGCAAGTCTTCTTGCAATCTCAGTTTTACCTATTCCTGTTGTGCCTATGAGAATAATATTTTTAGGAGCTATTTCTTCCTGCAGCTCAGGATCAAGCTGTCTTCTCCTCCATCTATTTCTCAAAGCAATGGCAACAGCTTTTTTAGCATTATCCTGACCTATGATATATTTATTAAGTTCGTCTACAATCTGACTTGGTTTTAAATCCTTCATTATTATGATATCTCTTCTATTGTTATTTCCGAATTAGTATAAATACAAATTGATGCTGCAATTTCCATGGCCTCTTTTGTAATTTTTACAGGGTCAAGGTCAGTATTTTTCATTAATGCACTTGCAGCTGCCTGGGCAGGAGCACTGCCTGATCCAATACTTATCACTCCGTAATCAGGTTCAATCACGTCCCCGTTACCGGAAAGCAGATATGTATTTTCCTTATCAGCTGCAATCATCATGGCTTCAAGGCGGCGCAAATACTTATCTGTCCGCCATTCCCTTGCAAGCTCAACAGCAGCCCTTGTCAAATTGCCATTATATCTTTCAAGCTTTTTTTCAAGTTTTTCCGAAAGTGTAAGTGCATCAGCAGTTGCGCCTGCAAACCCGGTAATGATTTTATCATTATATATTCTTCTTACTTTTTTAGCTTTATGTTTTGTAATGGTGGTCCCAAGGGTTACCTGACCATCACCTGCAACAACTACTTTGCCTTTATGGCGCAATGCAAGTATTGTTGTTCCATGAAAACTTTCAACCATAATTAACTCCTGTTTATATTATCAACTTCTGGGATGGGCTTTATCATAAACCTGGTTCAATCTTTCCATGCTGACATGGGTATAAACCTGGGTTGTAGAAAGGCTTGCATGTCCCAAAATCTCCTGTATTCCACGTAAATCAGCCCCGGAATCCAGCATATGCGTAGCAAATGAATGGCGCAATGTATGCGGTGATACCGGCACATTCAGCCCGCACTCAATAACAAGCTTTTCTAAAATCCGCCTTATTGATCTAGAAGAAAGTCTTGTATGATTTTTATTTAAAAACAAAGGAATAAAATCTTTTGGAAAATGACTTCGATAGTCTTTTATGGCATCAAGAGCTCTTTTCCCTATGGGGACTATTCTTTGTTTTGATCCCTTTCCTGAAACTATTATCATTTTTTGATCAAAGTCAATATCATCAAGGTTCAGCCCTTCAATCTCAGACACACGTACCCCTGTGGAATAAAAAGTTTCAAAAATTGCAAGATTTCTTTTTTCAAGCCAGGTATCTGTTTTTATGGAATCAAGCAGTCTGAACAGGTCATCAATACTTAAAAAATGAGGAATGGTTTTTTCAAATTTCGGGACATTAATGGTTTTACCGGGATTCAAATCAAGTTTTCCAATTTTCACAAGATAATCAAAAAAACTATTCAAACCTGAAAGCTTTCTTGCAATGGAACGCTTTTTTATGCCTGATTTCACAAGATTGGTAATATATTGGCGTACAGGGTTTTTCAAATCATCTTTTAACAAATCAATTAAAAGCTCGTCAGAATAATCTTTTTCTTCTTCAAAAAAAAAACCAATAAAATCTCTGACATCTTTTGAATATGCCCGTAATGTATGTTCAGAATACCCTTTTTCAGCAGCTAAACTATCTATAAAAGCATCAATATATAAATAATATTCCATGACATTACAACCCAAGATGATTCATAACAATCTTCATATCTTCCCAGACATCTCTTTTTTTTCTTACGTCCTTAATAATATCTAAAGGATGCCAGGTTGGCATGACTTTTATACCACAAAACTCATGGAACCTGCCATGCAAATATTCCATGGGAGTATTATTATTTAAAATAAAATTTGAAGCATCCTGACCAAGGGTGATTATTACTTTTGGATTCTTTCTTTTGATTTTATTCTTTAATTCATTGGGATATAAAGATGCATCACAGATACAGACTGATTCCTTTTCAAGATTCATTGCCTGTAATATTTTAATTAAAAGCCTGCCTGCCTCATCTGCAAAAAAAACAGATCTATTATCAATGATAAAAACATCTGAGTCTTCATCACCCTCACAATATGCCCACCATTCATCTATGATATCTTTAGATTCGCATGAAAGGTTAAATCTTTCCTGACCGCTTTGTTTTAAAAATTCAAAATACTGGGATATGTCCTCTAATATTGATTCCAAAATTCATCCTATTTGCGAGACAATTCTATCTAAAATAATATCAGCAATAAGTGTTTTTTCCATTATCTCAAAATTTTCTAAACTGCCGTCTTTATAAAAAATATGTATTTTGTTTGTATCTTCTTTAAAGCCTGATCCGGGAACCCCAATGGGGTTTGCAACAATCATATCAAGATTTTTTTTCTCAATTTTTAGAAGGGCATTTTTTTCAAGATCATCTGTTTCAGCTGCAAAACCAACTAAAAATTGATCTTTGAGCTTTTTTTCTCCCAGAGCTTTTAAAATATCAATATTTTCTTTAAAGACAATATTAAATCCATTTTTCAAATCTTTTTTCTTAATTTTCCCCTTTGCCATCTGCACAGGCTTATAATCTGCCACAGCTGCAACCTTGATAATAATATCTGCTTTATCAGCTCTATTCATCATATTCTCAGCCATTTGATCACAGGATTCAACATTGATACATTCAATATTGGGCGGGGGGTCAATACAAACAGGACCTGAGATGAGCGTAACCTTGCCCCCTCTTTTTTCAGCTGCACCTGCAATTGCATAACCCATTTTCCCTGAAGAATGATTACTTATATATCTCACAGGGTCAATGGCTTCCAACGTTGGACCTGCTGAAATAAGAATATTTTTATCTTTTAAATCCTTTATACTTAAAAAACAATCAAGCCTGTCAGCAATATATTCAGGATCAGGCAGTCTTCCGGGTCCTGTTACCTTGCATGCAAGTTCACCAAAATCAGGCTCAAGCACATAAAATCCATCACGGCTTAAAATATCAAGGTTTCTCTGAACTCTCAAATTTTCATACATATCAGTGTTCATTGCAGGACAAATCATAACAGGTGCAGTAACAGCCAGCATTGTTGTGGAAAGCGCATCATCTGCAATACCATGGGCAAGTTTTGCAATAATATTTGCTGTTGCCGGTGCAATCACAACAGCATCAGCATTGTTTGCAAGTTCAATATGCTTGATTCCAGAGCCATTGTCCAATTCTTTTCCATCAAACAAATCAATAAGAACATTATTTTCACAAAGCACCTGAAAAGTCATTTTACCCACAAATTCCAAGGCACTCTTTGTCATAATAACAAAAACATTGGCTCCTTGTTTCTTAAAAAGCCGGACAAGTTCCACAACTTTATAAGCAGCTATGCCGCCGCAAACACCAATAATAATATTTTTATTTTTAAAATTCATAAACCATTTACAACTTAATTATTTAAGTATTGGTGCCACACCAATCTGTACAATTGTATTATTAAAAGTATCATCCTGCAAAGTAATCACAGCACACCGTGAAACCTTATTAAAAACCATAATAGTTACTCCCGGAGATTTAATACTGCTCTCAATTGTCCAGTTATCCTTCATCATATTATTGATAAAAAAGGAAAAAAGAGAATTTTTTTCAACCCTGCCCTGTAAAGTAAGAACACCTGAAACAAATTCAGGAGTGCTTACCACCATTGTCTTTTTTTCCACAATGGAAAGCTCTTTTGGCACAAGTATATCTTCAAAATCATAATATATAGCTGTTGTTTCAGTTGTTTCAGGGACCACTTCCGAAGAAGGTTTGTTTTGAGTCCAATTATTTAACCCGACACATCCATGTAGAATAAAACCTGAAAAAAGAATGGTCAATATAATAATATTAAATTTTTTATTGTTCACAATTCCTCCAACGCATTAATATATTTAGAAAGCCGCTATTTTTTTTTATTCTTTTTTTTAACAAGATTATTAAATTCTTCTGCCCGCTTTTTATAATCATCACTTTTTGCAGTATATGCCTTAACAATATCATTAAATTGTTTTATACTATCCTGATACTGAATATTTTCTTTCTTCGTCTTAATATTCTCACCTTTTTTTTTCAATTCTTCTTTTTTAAGGTTTAATTCAGCATATTCCTTATCAAGATCCTGTTTTTCCTTATCAAGCCCTTTTCTCATCTTATCAAGTTCCTGGGCAGAAACCTTATCTTGATCAACATCTTTTTTGAGTTTCTGGGTATCTGTTGCAGAATTACTTTCCTGGTCCTGACTTTCTATTTCAATCATTTCCTCAGCTGTTTTTCTGGATGATTTTGAAACTTTTGAATAATCATCAGTATAGGAAACAACGCCATTCTCATCAACATACTTATATAGTTCAGCATTAAGAGAAGGCAGCCATATCATAAATACAAAACCTGTAATAATTATTAAAAACAACTTAGATTGCATAGTATTATTCTCCTTTAATAATTTCCATGATTCATACTTTTAAACCTTTATTTGCTTCCATGTCAAACCACATGGCAAACAATATAAACTG
>Ga0256845_1001738_pt1 | contig 16981 bp, 16 predicted proteins | sample RiftiametaG_FD_189101 | JGI IMG/M metagenome (GOLD analysis project Ga0256845, IMG submission 189101) | Tube worm associated microbial communities from hydrothermal vent at the East Pacific Rise, Pacific Ocean - Riftia | ecosystem: Host-associated > Annelida > Integument > Unclassified ...
CGAATCCAAAGGACTCAAAAAGGGCTATGGCGAGCGACTGCTCTTCGACGATATGAACTTCGCCTTGCCACGCGGTGGTATCGTGGGCGTGATCGGCCCCAATGGTTCGGGGAAAACCACAACTTTTCGCTTGATCACCGGATCCGAGAAGCCTGATTCAGGCGAGCTTCACGTCGGGGAAACCGTCGACATCGCCTATGTCGATCAATCACGCGACGCGCTGGACCCCGAAAAGAGTGTCTGGCAAGAAATATCCGAGGGGCAAGAAACCTTGGTCCTCGACGGTGTCGAGGTTAACTCTCGCGCTTATGTCGGTCGATTTAACTTCAACGGCGCATTGCAGCAACAATCGGTAGGCACGCTGTCCGGCGGGCAGCGCAACCGAGTCCATCTCGCAAAATTACTGAAACGTGGAGGCAACCTCCTTCTGCTCGATGAGCCCACCAACGACCTCGACGTGGACACATTGCGGCACCTTGAAGACGCCTTGCTCGATTTTCCCGGTTGCGTCGTCGTGATCAGCCACGATCGATGGTTTCTCGATCGCATCGCCACCCATATTCTCGCCTTCGAAGGAGAATCCCACGCCACGTGGTTCGAGGGCAACTACGCCGAATATGAAGAGGATCGGAAAAAACGACTCGGCGACGATGCGCTCGTCCCAAAGCGCATCCGCTACCGAAAGTTTACCCACAACTGAGCCCCCGAGGACTCGCCCCACGATGGGATCCACGATCCAAGCGCAACAAACACAGCATCGCCACCGCGGCCGCCGTCTAGCGGGCGCGGCTATTGCTGCCATGCTGTCGGTCTTTGTGGCCGACGACGCACGAGCGTTTACGATCGGGAGCCCCATCAGCGATCCGTGTCACGAAAAAATCAGCCTCCAGGCGCTTCAAAACATGGCCTTGGGGCCGGCGGGACAGTCGTTGTTGTTCGCTCTACCGCTCACCCAGGACCAGGCCCAGCGGGTCTCAGCCCTGGGACTCGATCTCCCCCCAGGTGCAGGCTTCGTCGCCGCGTCAATTCTAGCGGGGGTCCGTTGGAACGACCTTATGGGCAACGATCCCATCGATCTTCTCGCGCTCAACCAGGTTCACAACTCGGATCTCATCTCGCAAGCCCACTGCATTCGGTCCACCGACGAAGACGAGCCCGCGGGCACCCGGCGGGCGCTCGACCGGTGCCGTGCCTACATCGAGTCGGAGCTCGCAAATGCGATGGCCGTATCGGATTCGTCCGCTCCCCCTGGAGAGCCCTTGAAACCACGGTCTCCGTCCCAGAGTACCTCGCGTTTGAGGGCCAGTTGGAGGTCGAGTATTCCCTGCTTGGCTTTCATCTCGGGCGGGCGCTGCACGCGATCCAAGACGCTCATACCCACGCCTACCGCGACGTAGATGGGCGAGTCGCCGTCGTACTCAACGGGACAGAGCTTGTCCGCGAAGAACATCAGAGCGTCCGTGACGGCCCGAGCCATCTCTCCAGCCTCGATCACTGCTCCTCCGACGACCCGCGAATTCGGCGAGGCGCATCATGGGCAGAAAGAGACAGCCGACATTTTCTCGACGCCGCGATGGCGCGTGACAAAGAGGCCATCGCAACACTCCTCGATGGCCTCTTCACCAGCCTCGAAGGCTGCTCCCCCGCCAACCGTTGGTGCCATACGGAGCCCGACCCCTCTCTCTTCAACCCTAGCGTCATCGGATGCTCTATGACTCGCGAGGGCGACCCAGACCCGCTCCAAAAGCTCATGTTGCTTGCCGTATTCGTTGGGGTGGGTCGCTCTCGAAAACGCGCGCTAAAACGATCGCGCCCTTCCGCGGATCCACTCTTGTCTTGTGTAGTTCGGTACTCGATCGCTGCACTCGCAGGACTCTGCAGCGGATTTTGGGCGTTTGTGCGAATCGCCGACGCATCGCCCTCAGACACGGTCGAACGGCCGAGCATCCCGCGAAGCCCAACGCCCTCAAATGACTCGCCGGCGCCTATACCTGAAGGTGTGTGTACACTTCGCTGTCGACGCTGGGTCGCCGAAGTCCGTTCCCACGGAAGCCTCAACCGATTGGCCTTCGGAGCCTCGCTGGAGGTCAACTACGTCAGACCGCGTTTTGCGCTGGCTCTGGGCCTCGATGCCAGCGCGTGGCTCGATCATACCTTCCTTGAGATCAACAACGGGTCTATCAACCCCTACCTCGGGATCTATCATCGCCTACCGCTCGACCGCGTGACCCTACGCCAGCGCTTGGCTGTTGGCCTGGCCATCCTCGCGGGAGCCAGCCCAAACCACGACGCTGGTAGCGCGGGTCCCTACCTCGAGTTCTCGCCACTTAGCTTCGAACTTTATGGCCCACGCAAACGCGTTGCCTTTGTGCTTGATGGCGTAAGTATCGCAATCGCCATACCTGGACACCCCGTGCCGCTTCTTGCCCACACCGAATATCGCTTGAGCCTGGGACTTCGTATCTAGCAAAGACCCAAGCCGCAGCCATCCGGACCCAACCGCCCTAATTTGCGATGATGTACCACGGCTCACCCGTACCGGTGGCGGTATATTTGAAGCTGGGATCGACCGAGGCAAAGCGTGGAATACCCGTTCCTGGTATCCAAGTCGCGGTCGCACCATTCGGATCGTTGACGACCCAAACATTGTCCTGGGGGAACTCCGTATCCCAGGCTTCAAGGTCGGCAAGCGTCGACGGCACCCCGGCGGTGGTCCCCTCGAAAAGAACCGTCACCCAGTTAACGTCCCCATTCTTGAGCTTCGCGCGGATTTTCTGTCCCATTTCGGAGCCCTGGGGGTCGCCGCCAAAGTAGGAGTCGCACTCTGCGTCATCGCCAGCGATGCATCCACCGGTACTACGACAAGGTGGGCACCACCCAGCGCTATAGTCGATCATCATCGGCTTCCCCGCGAACTCACAAATATTGATCTCATCGCCAGTGTGGGACATGGCCGTGAAGTGATGAACGGGCTGTCCCACCGCGATCGCCACCGGGCCGGGATCCGTTAGGCCGGAAATACCACAACCGTCGCCGTCTCCGTCTCCGTCGCCGTCTCCGTCGCCGTCTCCGTCGCCGTCTCCGTCTCCGTCGCCGTCGCCGTCGCCGTCTCCGTCTCCGTCTCCGTCTCCGTCTCCGTCTCCGTCTCCGTCGCCGTCTCCGTCGCCGTCTCCGTCGCCGTCTCCACTGCCATTCCCGGTGTTGTTGCTGTCATCGGAGTCGTCGCCGCAGCCAGGGCTGAAGGCAAGCAAGGAAACGATCGAGAGGGGGAGAACTATGTATTTCATGGTGCTGTCCATGGCGATACCGCCGTCAACAACCTACACCGTTTCGTAGACACATGGAGGGAAAATAATTTAACCCAGGGCCTCCCCACGCTCCACAGTGCGAATTAGCGCGATGGGCCCTAATTCGCGTTCTTACCAAGATACGCCCGTTCTCGGAAAAATACCGGCCATGGTGCCCATGGTGCCCATGGCGCCCATGATCCTCGCTCCCGCGGTCGCCCCTTTCAAGGTGGCGCAAAACGCGCGATCATGGGTAACTCACTCGCCGCTTCCATCAGCGGCATCAACTTCGGTGCACCCCAACGGGGCCGAAATTCGCCCGGAGCATGCCAACGTGGGCTAGCGATCCTCGTGGCTGCCTGGGCTTCACAATGCCGAAGTTCCCGCCGCTCGAAATACCTGAGCGGGGCCATCCACATCGGCCGCCGCGCTGTCGTCTGATGAACTCAGCCCCATCTGCGTGCAACAGGCCCGACTCGGTCAAGATACGCTCTTGCCACTACACAATCAGTCCCGGCAATACGCCTCGACAGAGTTCAGGATCACCAAATGTTTCCATGTTGATCCCTAGTGCCTGGGCCGCGGTGACGAAACCGTCCGAGACCGCACGTTCTTCCTTGGGGTAACGCCGATAGGCGCCAGTCACCAGATTTCCAGTTGGGTTTCCGATCAAAAGTAAGGGCACATTTTTCCATCCGTTATGATGTTGTCCACCCCCTTGGTTAATCATCATTGTCAGTGTTTTGTCCCCCACTCCCAACTCATCGAGACGATCAAGAAAGTCGGCAACGAGCGACGACCGCCAACGGTAGAGCCTACGTACAGGCGCTACATGTTCTTCCTTATTCGCCCAACTCTCGTCTGTGCCATCGTTCGATAGGCCGCCAAATTTGTGCATGACCTCCTCGTGCAAATTTTTGGGCGAGTTGACGGGCTCGAACGGATACCGCCCTCGGCTCGATTCATGATTAATGGTGACAACACGCGAAAGTCCGCACGCGAGCGCGACTGCGGCAACATCGTAATAGTACTTCATCAGCTCAGGCGACATCTCCGAGTTGTTGTTGCCCCATTGCCATGAATCGCCCTCCCAGACTGGCGCTACGCAGGAATTAAGATTTTCGGTGCCATCGAGCTGAATCTCGAGATCACGAATAGAGTCAAGATACTGCTCCATACGTAGTTTCTCCGTCCCTGCAAGACGTTGATTCATGCGGTCTATATCCGTCTTCATGGCGTCGAGCAGACTACGGCGCTGCTCTCGAACATCTACGGCGCCGCCTACAAGGCCGAAATAGCGATGAAAAATCTGTTTGGGATGAGAACCCGCAGGGTAACCGCTATTGAGTCCATTGGCGGTTACCTTACTGCTCCGATAAGGATACACTAGATTGACCGATGAAAAAGGAATCAGGTCACTCGTAAGATGCCCGGCGATCGCACGATCGATCGAAATCCCGGAAAAATACGATTCCTTTATCGTGGGCCTAATCGTCAAGGTCGCGCCGAGGGCGCCGTGTAGATCCTTGCCATGGACATTCTGGAGACCTTCCAGAAGCAGCATCTTGCTACGGCGAGACTGCAGAGGCTCGAGCGCCTCGGGAAGGATCCACTGCGACGCAGGTTGCTCCTTGAACTGTGGCCGCAGCAAACGGCTCCACCACCCCGTGGAGTGGACCAATGTCACAAAACGCTCGTCTCCTGTTGGCCCGGCCGAACCGTTGCTCGGGCGGGTCGGCCCATCGACCTGTGCAAAGAGTTCGTTGCCAATGGACGCGAGCAGTCCACAGGTTGAGATCGCGCCTATTTGGGTCAGAAATCGTCGTCGGCTATTAGACATCAGCGGTGGTCTCCTAAGATGGATTGGGGCATCTGACGCCTAGTTCTCATCATCCTGGAAGCGTCGAGTTGAAAACTGCTCCGAGAGAATCATCTCGGTAACGGCATCGAGTACGGTACCCGCAGTCAGTTCGGTGTCCAGTGTATCAATGGCACAGCGATCAGCGTGGCCGTGCCGAGCGAAGGTATAAGTGTACAACCGTTGGGCGAAGCAATGCTGGGCCGCAGGATGCCCAGCCAGAGCCTCTACCATCTCAACGGGCCCCGTAGTGGGTATCTCTGGCGAGCTGCCCATCGAAGGAATCATACCTGAGGCGTCGATAGGCAAGCCATGCTCATCGTCGCGCCAGCCACCAAGCGCATCATAATGTTCAAATGCAAAACCAAGTGGATCGAACATCGAATGGCAACTGGCGCACGAGGGGTCCTCTGTGTGCATGCCGATCCGCTCACGCTGGGTCATGGGCGCGGACTCGTCGAAGTCGGGTGTCACTGCATTGATGCCGTCAGGGGGCGGGGGAACATCGAGACAAAGAATATTCTCCATCATGTAGAGCCCCCGTGAAACGATTCCGGTTTCCGCTGATTTGGATAACACCGCCATCAACGATGGTTGCGTCAAAAAACCAGCACGGCGCTGAGTCGTAAAGTCATACTTGATGAACGATTCGTCAAATTCGGTGGGGTCGAGGCCATACAGGCCAGCATTGGACTGATTCACGAATGTGTAAGGGGCTCGCATCAGCGTCGAGAAGTTCCCCGTGTCGCTCCATAAGATGTGGCTGACGTAGGCGTCGGTTTCATCGGCCATCGCTCTGAAAACCGCCGGGTCCTCAACCTGAGGAAACACCTCAATATCCTTATTCGCTTCGAGCACGGCTCCCGAGCCAATATGGTCGAGAACGAAACGTCGAACCCCCTGCGAAGTTTCAGAGTTCTCGAGCAATCGCGCGATATGTTTGGCCTTCTCAGAATCGTCAAGAATCACGCCAGTCTCCGCCGCCGCTCGAAGCAGGGCATCGGGGGGCGCATCGCTAAGAAAGTAGGAGATCTGAGAGGCCTGCTCATAGGCGGTGAGTTCAAGACTCTCGTCGTCATCCCCTCCAGAGGTCTCCATATCTCCCAGCTCGGAACGAAAGAGGAAATCAGGTGATACCAAAGCCCGAGTCGTGGCTTGCTCGATCGCGGTCTTAATATCGTAGGCCGCAAGCTGTTCCCCCAGAAAGTCAGCATAGTCGTCGATCTCAATGTCCGTGGGCGGACGCCGAAATGCACGATCCAGAAGGTTCGTAACAAACTCGCGGTGGCACGCTACATCTGCGCTGTCTTCCGCCATGCATTGTGCCACGATCGAGGGTTGTGCCGACACCTTCGCCGCCAAGCCTTGTGCCACCCGCATCAGGTCATAAACGTGGGGGGACGCCAAGGTGAGGGTATCGGTGGAGTGGCTGATCGACTGTGTCGCGGTAAAGGACGAGCGCCAACCCTGGCTCGGCGTCTCCGCTTCCGCCCCTGGGATCAGTGCGGCCACAGTGTTGTCGTACTGCTCCGGCCCAAGCCGGCGGATCCGCCGCTCAATCAAGGCACATGGCACCTCCGACTCGCCCGTCCCTCCCGAATCTCCTGTGTCGTCGCTGTCGCCTGTTTCGTCCGTTTCTCCGATGCCCTCAGAGCCGCGTTCTGCGCTCGAGTCTCCATCGTCGGTGGTGGACGATGCCGTTTCAGCGAGCCCCGAATCACCGGATCCTAAGTAGCAACTGCATAGCCCGAGGGTGACCGTAGCGGACCAAAATCGTAACACTGATGCACCATGAAAAATATACCGCATGAACCTTCTCTTCGGTTTACACCACAGTGCCGCACGACCAAACGCGACATCTCAAATCCTAGCGTTGGCGGCCAATCTCGTCTAGTCGAAATGTAGAAATATGTCGACTACATTACGTAATGATGATCACGCAAACAATTCAATGGTCGCCGAAGGACATCGGCTCTCACTCCGCGCTCTTGAGGCATCGATCTTTGAGCGGGAGGTCGAATGCTGCGAGTTCCTTGGAGACCAGACCACTCAACGATACCCCTTCTCAGCCCTCGGCCCAGAGCTCCCATCATCGGCTCTCACTTTCTCGCGTCGGGCGCCGCGCCGCCTTCTATCGGGGCAATGTAAGTAGCGGACAACGAAGTCGCCGCAGCACTCGTTCCGTCGTGCTACCGCGTAGATGATCCATCAATCCGTCACGCCCGTGCGAGCTCATCACCACAAGCCGTACGGTCTCTGCCTCCGAAACCGCGACAATCTGCCCCACCCTTTCACCCGCACACAGCGCCGTGCGCAACACGGGCGCAGAATCCCCTCGGCTGCGTCCCGGATCGACCTCCAGCACCTTGGCCCCCACATGAAGGGCCAGGATCTCTGTCTCGGTGTCAGCAAGTGCTGCCATGTCTGTCGCGCCCTGCACGGCGATTTTCGGATCGGGATCCACCGCCACCGGGACAAGGATTCGCTCCAGTTCTACGCGCCCCGTCGTCGCTGAAACAAAGCCACGTCCCCCTTCGGGCACAAAGAGCGTCGGCAATTTCACCTCCCGTGCGAGCGCTTCGGCCACAGGACCACCCAACCATCGAGACATTCGATTGCCGAGCTCGCGGCCCAGCACGAGCAACCCAGTAGGCTCGCCCACGGCATGTTTTGCTAGCGTCTCAACAATCTTCGGTCCCACGGCCACGAGTTTTTCCACCTCCATGGGCAACCCCGAAGCCTCGATATCCGCCGTGAGTCCCCAATCCGCCAACGTACGATGCACCGAGGGAAACCGATGCCAATCCTGGTCAAGGCTGGCCTTCGCTTCAACATGAAAAAGCGTCAGGCGAGCGCCGGTAAGCACCGCAAGCTTCAACGCATGAACAAAAGCGCCGCGGCTTGTCTCTGAAAAATCGGTCGGATGAAAAATCCGACCCCGCACAAGAAACTGTAAGATGTGAGACATTGTCAGCGTGTGGAACCCGTCGTGGTGGAGAGGGAGTTTCAGAAGTCTAGCACCATGTCTACGCGCCCTATTCGCCAGCGCTTACTTTATTGAGCCGCGCGACGCCGAGATCGGAACGAGCAGCAACTTTGAAGAAGGAGGGAAATGGAATAGACGCCCCGACTCCCCCTCATTTTTGCGCTGGTGATGTCCAGGCTCGCCGGCTAAATTGCTCGGAATGACCCTCTCACGCGACATGATGGAAACGAAGCCTCTCGTGGTTTCCCCCAACACGCCGGTTCGAAGCCTCGCCGAGCAGCTCCTCAGTCGTCGACTCGACGGCGCATGTGTTGTCGAAGACGAGAAACTTCTCGGCGTGGTCACGGCCATGGACCTAGTCTTTCGGGAACAACCAGTGCACCTGCCATCCTTCATCTCATTCATGGATTTCATGATTCCGCTCGACCGGCCAGGACGATTAAACGACGAGTTCAAGAAGCTAACCGGTCACAAGGTGGGTGAAATCATGACCAAAGACCCCATCACGGTCACCCTCGACAGCCCTTTGGCCGAAAGCGCAAAGCTGATGGTGAGCAAACACCTCACCATGCTCCCCGTCCTCGACAAGGAAGGCGCGCTTGCCGGCGTCATCACCAAGGTGGCCTTGCTGCGGCGCGCCTTCGACCTCGACGCTTCCTCTGACTCCGAGTAGCGAAATGAACGACAATCTCCCCGGACGTCCCGACGCCTACCTCCCGGCGGAGATGGCAAAAAGAGCAGAAGATGCAGGCGTCAAAAAGGCTGCCACCGCGATGGTCCCACTCGCGGTCTTGGCCGTGCTCGCCGGAGCCTTTATCGCCCTCGGGGCGGTCTTTTACACGACCGTAACCACCGGTGCCTCCGAACAACTCCCCTACGGTCTCGCTAAGTTCATGGGTGGACTCGCTTTTTGTCTCGGCCTGATTTTAGTCGTTGTCGCGGGCGCAGAACTATTCACCGGGGATTGTCTCATCGTCATGGCCTGGTCCAGTGACCGTGTGAGCACCGCCGCGCTGGCGCGTGTATGGAGCATCGTCTTTCTCGGAAACCTCGCGGGCGCGGCGGCAATCGTGCTGCTGGTCTACCTCTCGGGCCACTGGCAACACGCCGATGGAGCGGTGGGTGCCAACGCCCTCAAGATAGCGACCACAAAATGCGAGTTGGACTTCGTTCCGGCCGTCTTTCTCGGTGTGCTCTGCAATGTCCTTGTCTGTCTCGCGGTATGGATGTCTTTCTCCGCGAGAACCACGACGGACAAGATCATCTCTCTTACACTGCCCATCACAGCCTTCGTCGCGGCCGGATTCGAGCACAGCATCGCCAACATGTACTTTGTACCTGCTGGTTTGCTCATCAAAGCCACGGCCACCCCCGAATTTTGGCACCAGATTCACCGAGATCCATCCGACTTCGCCAACCTTGACTGGCCTACATTCTTACTCGGAAACCTGCTTCCAGTGACGCTGGGAAACATCATTGGCGGCGGGCTGCTCGTGGGCGCGGTGTATTGGCTTGTCTATCGAAGACACCGGCAAGACTAGGAATTAAGGAGTCTTCCCCCTCAATATCCCAAGATGGGGGCACACAACGCACCGACGATCATCAAAAGCATGGACATGGAGCTTCTTGGCATCTCGGTGTTCTTGGCCGCTCGCTCACTCCCACCGCTTCGGGAATGCGATTTCACCGGTCTCATTCGCCATGATGTGGGTGACAAATTTCGGGGTCACTCCCCGCAAGGAACCGCTCAAGAACACAGTTGAACTCCGCGGCATTGTTCATGTTGGGAGTGTGCCCTCCTTTGTGGACCCAGTAGAGCTCCGATTGCGCGATTGCACGATGAAAATGCATTGCCCCCTTCGTGGGCATCACCGGATCGTCCTCACCCCAGACGATCATGGTCGGGCTTTGAATGGATGCCAGATCGCGCGCACCGATCTCCTGTAACGACCCAGCCAGCATACTCGCCAGCATCTCCAAAAATGGTCTCGCCTCGATCGTCCCTAGGTAGCTGCGCACAAACTCGACGCGACTCCTGTTTTTCTCGATGGTCCGAGAGTAGTGAATTCCCTCGATCACCCCCCGGATGGAGTTCGCGGTGACGATTCGCTTCACATGCTGAATACGGCCGTTGTGGCCAGATCCTGTAGCGTCACTCACCAACAGGGCCTCGACCCTTTCGGGATGGCGGGCTGCGAGCAACATCGCCACGGCCCCGCCCATCGAGTTTCCGACGATTGTCGCTGAAGGAATCTCGAGGGCATCCATCAACGCATGAGTCGTCTCCATAAAGAACTCAAGTGTGTAATCCTCTACGGTCCCCCGACTTGATTTGCCGTGCCCTGGGAGATCAAAGACAACGACATGGTAGCGATTCGACAAATCCTCGTATTGGTCCCACCAATTTTGTAGATTCCCGCTCCAACCGTGGATAAAAATCACCGTCTGCGAGTGCCTAGTTCCCGATTCCAGGTAGCAAATACGATGCCCCGCGACATCATCGAAGTGTTCTTCATCCCAATAGGAAGGTGGAGTGAAAGGCGCATCTCCGTAAATCCCCGAGACACAGCCCAGCCCCATCCCGCAGATCAAGGATGCACCGATCCAACATGCGACCTGTCCCACCCGTGACGGCTTGCACGACGGGCTCTGTTTTCCGTGCGGATCCGTAGACAGTGAGGTCATGGTTTCTCCGTTTGGCACCCATACCATGACCTCACACAAAATCTCCTCTGCCCAAGGTCCACGGCGGCGAACGACCTTGGCCAGCGTGGACCGCGATCTCCGAGGGTCGTACACAAAATAGGACGGACGTCGGCTCAAAGTATGGCAGGATCTCCCTCCGGCCATGCTGCTACGTTTTTCGCTCTACGGTTTTCTCAAAAACCAGCGCTACTTCGAACCCTTCTTGCTGCTCGCATTGCTCGAGCAAGGCCTCTCATTCTCACAGATCGGCCTGTTGATCGGCTTCCGAGAGATCTGCGTCAATCTTTTCGAGATCCCATCCGGCGCCCTCGCGGACCAGGTGGGTCGGCGGTCAGCGATGCAGCTCTCCTTTGTGGCCTACATCGCATCGTTCGCAGTGTTCGGACTCGGGGATGCCCTTTGGCATTTTTTTGTGGCCATGTTCTTTTTTGGTATCGGAGATGCGTTTCGAACGGGAACACACAAAGCGATCATTTTTTCGTGGTTGAGAGAGCAGGGTTGCGAAGGTGAAAAGACCAAGATCTACGGCTACACGCGCTCTTGGTCGAAGCTGGGGTCGGCGCTATCCGCCTTGGTCGCGGCCGCCCTGGTCTTTCGGGGAGGTCAGTACGTCGACATTTTTTGGCTATCGATCGTCCCCTATTGTCTCAATATCGTAAATCTCGCCACATATCCCTCGTCTCTCAATTCAGTCGGAAGCGCTCATCAGACCGACCACGAGGGCGGAGCGATTCACGTCGTTCGAAAGGTCCTCAGCCGCAGCCTGGAGGTTGGAAGTTACGTAGTCAAACGCCGCCGACTGCGGCGTCTGATGTTAGAATCCATGGGCTTCGAGGGCGTATACGCGGCCGTAAAGGAATATCTTCAACCAGCCCTGCTCGCCGCTGCGATCAGCCTTCCGCTTTGGATGACGATCGAGACCTCGCAGCGCTCAGCATTGTTTGTCGGCGCGACCTACTTCGTGCTGCATCTCCTATCGAGTCTCGCATCTCGCAATGCCCACCGCGTGACTCCTAGCGGTAGCGAAGAGAGTGGTTCGAGAAAGCTGTGGTGGGTATTTTTTGCGATTTTTTGCATGTTGGCGGCCGCGTTTGCGTTGAATCTGCATGTGGCAGTCGTCGCCGGTTTTCTCCTCTTGGCAATCGTCCAGAACCTCTGGAGGCCAGTCTTGGTGTCGCGTTTTGATGATTCGTCCGAACCCTCCATAGGCGCGACCCTCATGTCCCTCGAATCCCAGGCAAAATCCCTCGCAACGATGATCTTGGCCCCACTTTTGGGCCTCGCTATCGACTGGGCGAGCGAAGACCGGGCTGGTGGCGGGCTGTGGCCGATCGGGGCCCTGGGCATCACGGTCGGTCTTGTGGCGTTGATCTCGATGCCCAAATCACGGTCCGCCGCGCCGATCGCAGACTAACAACCGGTCAAAGCTTCGACACCGGTCCTCGCCGCGATCTTCACGTGCTAGAGTCGGCCGATGGATCCGACGCGCTCCTCCACCCTACGCGGCGAGGCCGATGCACTGCTTGAGTTGGCGAACGCCCGGATGCCCTTTGGTCGCTACAAAGGGTTGTTGCTTGCGGATCTCCCTGAGCCCTACGTGGTCTGGTTCCACCGGCAAGGCTTTCCAAAAGGAAAACTCGGAGAGCAACTCGGCGCTCTCTATGAGATCAAGGTCAACGGCTTGGAACACCTGCTGCGTCGGGCGCGGACGATCCGCTAGCCCCCCCTAGATCACGTCCTCGGAAAGGTCTCCATCACGGCGCCGAGTGTTGGAGCTTCGCTTTGTGGTCGACGCCGGACTGCATGGCCGCGAGCTGCGGGGCTCGGCGGCCCCCCCCGAACTCACGCTCATGCCATTAACCCGCTCGCGCAGCTCCTTACCCACCTTGAAAAACGGCAGACGCTTGGGCTCCACATGGACAAGTTCCCCCGTCCGCGGATTGCGCCCTTCGTAGGCTTTATAACGACGCACAGTGAAGCTCCCAAAACCACGGATCTCTATACCGTCGTCCTGAGCGAGCGCCTCCAACATGGATTCAAAGATCGTGTTGACGACCAACTCGGCTCGCGTCCTGGTTAGGCCCGCGTCCTGGGCGATCCTCTCGATCAACTCAGATTTGGTCAAAATCTCATCCTCTGGTCGTCAGCGCAATATCCGCGAGAGATGAATGGTATGGCAAAAAACCCTACGATTTCAAGCAATAAGAGCGTGAGAGTTGTCCGCCATCGACCCAGATCCAACGCCGAATATTTTCTCCAGAACGAGTGGAGCGCGCAGTGCAAGCAGCGGAGATCCCTCCTCCACGGCTTGAACTCGTCAAAGCAGGCCCATGGGGGCTAGAGCCCACTCTAGCCCCATTAACGTCTCCCGTCACCGAGATCTCTTTCTAGTCGGCGCGCTTAAGCTGTGACAGGGCTTGATCGATCCGCGGTAGGGCGGCGGCGATCGCTTCCATGCTTGCGGCCCCCACACTCAATCGAAACCATCCGCTCTCTGCGTGAATACCAAAGGCCTGGAACGGAACAATACCGACTCTCGCGCGATCCAAGAGGTATCGACGCACGTCGTCGTTGGTCCCCAGCCGCGCGCCCTCCGGGGTCCGGTAACCAAGGGCCGAGATTTGGACGGTGAGATAGATCCCGCCCTCGGGTGCGATCGTTGCCACCGGGAGACCCCGCAGTGACATGCGAAGGAAGCCTTGATGGAGAGCCTTTAGACGCGCCTGAATGGCGCCTATGAACCCCGCCAGGTAACGAGTTCTCGCATTTTTGTCCCGGAGAAGCCCAACGGAGGCGACCTGCTCGGCGCGAGGCGCCCACGCCCCCACATGCCCGAGCAAGGATTGCATGCGCTCAATCACATCCGTCGGTCCGACCGCCCAACCAACCCGTAGCCCCGTGGCGGCGAAGGCCTTGCTGATACCGTCGACAAAGACGGTATACTTGGCCATCTCGGGCACCAACGCCGGAGGCGTTATGTGACGAGATTTCCCGTGGCAAAGCATCCAATAGATGTGGTCGTACATCAGGTAGACAGGGCGCTCTCCAGCGACCGCACGTCGACGATTTTCATCGACGATCGCCTCGCATATCCCCTGAAGTGACGGCTCAGAGATCATCGTTCCTGTAGGATTCAGGGGTGTGTTCAGGCAGACTAACCGCGCGCTCGAGAGACTCTCATCCAAGTCCTGGCGCGTGGGCATGAATCCCGATTCGGCAGAGCAGGGAATCTGTACGGCGCGGGCTCCAAGCATGTGGCAGTAGTGGTTGTTGTTCCAGCTAGGTACCGGGTAGACAACCGTATCCCCAGGATCGACGACCGCACGATAGGTGCCATAGATACAGGGACGAGCGCCCCCGGCGATCAGGACCGACTCCAGAGGATAGTGAAGACCCAGCTCCGATGCATATAGGTCACGAACAGCCTCGCGCAACGCCAAGATGCCGTTGCTCGGCGGATAATTGGTCTCCCCAGCCTCTAGCGCCACTCGAATCGAACGCGAGAGCTCTGGCGGAATCGGAAACTGTGATGGCTCAAAGTCACCGACGGTGAGATTGCAGATGTCGGTCCCCGCTTGAACTTGCTCGCGAATTTCTGCCGCGATCGCCAAGATCTCAGATCCGATCAAGCCCGAAGCCACCGCCGAGATTCGCCGTCCAGTCTCATCGTCGGAAACGACCGCATGACCGCCGACCTCGTGAACTCCGCAATTGCTGTCGGACATGGACAGAGCATGCCCAAGGGACTGACGCGGTGCCACCGCGCCACTGGCGCTCTGCTCACCGACCTGCCACACTGCGTCCGGTCATGCCCAGTTCCCGTCTCCCCTACCTGAGCTCTCGCCTGCAGGGCTTCGGTACCACGGTCTTCGCCGAGATGACTCAGTTGGCCACTCTCCACAGCGCGGTCAACCTAGGCCAGGGCTTTCCAAATTTTGAAGGGCCTGCGTTCATCAAGGATGCGGCAATTCAGGCCATCGAGCAGGGTCATAACCAGTATTGCCGAAGCCACGGTGTCCCCGAACTCACCGCCGCCGTCGCCGACCATCAGCAGCGCGCTTGGGGGCTGAGCTACGACCCAGAGCATGAAGTCACGATCTACAACGGGGCGACAGAGGCTATCGCGGTGGCGATTCAGGCCCTGTGTCAAAGTGGTGACGAGGTGGTGGTCTTTGAGCCCTTCTACGACTCCTATCGCGCCTGCATCGCAATGGCCGGTGCCGTGGAACGGCTCGTGCCCTTGCAGGCCCCCGATTTTCATTTCGACCAAGAAGCGCTGCGAGCCGCGATTACGCCGAAGACACGCGCCATCTTGCTCAACAGCCCCCACAATCCAACCGGCAAGGTGTTTTCGCGTTCGGAGCTCACCTTCATCGCAAATCTTTGTGTCGAAGCCAACATCCTCGCCCTGTGCGACGAGGTGTACGAACACCTTGTCTTCGACGGCGAACACATCCCCCTGGCATCGCTACCGGGGATGCGCGAGCGGACTGTCGTGATCTCATCGGCCGGAAAGACCTTCTCCTACACAGGCTGGAAAATCGGTACTTCGTGCGCCCCACCGGCGCTCACCCGCGCGCTACGAACCGCCCACCAGTTCGTGACCTTCTGTACGGCGCCTCCCTTCCAATATGCGATGGCAAAGGCCTATCGCTCACCCGCGAGCTTCTTTCGCACTCTCACCGCCGAATACCAGGCGCGGCGAGATCGACTCTGCGATGGCCTCGACGCCATCGGATTTGACGTCATGCGTCCCGCTGGAACCTACTTCGCAGTCACGGACATTCGCGCACTTGGCTACGACGATGATGTCGATTTTTGCCGTATGTTGCCTGAAACGGTGGGTGTCGCCGCGATTCCGACCTCTGCCTTCTACGGTGATGCACGGGCCAACCGCCACCTCGTCCGTTGGGCGTTCTGCAAAACAGACGCTCTCCTCGATCTGGCCCTTCAGCGGCTTCAATCACTCAAGAACCGACGCCAATGAAGATCGCCGCCCTGCAAACAGACATCATCTGGGAAGATCCCTCGGCAAATTTTAAGCGTCTGCGACCGCAGATTACGATCGCTGCTGCCGCGAGAGCACGCCTCGTAGTACTACCCGAGATGTTCGCCTGCGGGTTCTCTATGGACACAAAGAAAATACGCGAGCCCTTTGACGGCCCGAGCAGCCAATTTTTGCGCGAGCAAGCACGTGCACACGGCATCTGGATCTGCGGCACCGTTCCCGAACTTCCAGCGCAACTATCCCCATCCGACCCTCGGCCCTTTAACACGCTCATCCTCGCCTCACCGGAGGGCGATTTGGTCCGTTACCGAAAAATCCATCCCTTCACCTTTGCAGATGAGCATCTGCACTATGGGGCCGGAAGCGAGTTCATGACGGTCACAATCGAGGGTGCACGCACGACTCTCTTTATCTGCTACGACCTTCGCTTTGCCGACGAATTTTGGGCCACTGCGGCTCGCAGCGACCTCTTTGTGGTCGTCGCCAATTGGCCCGAGCGGCGTAAAAACCACTGGGAAATCTTGCTTCGTGCCCGAGCGATCGAGAATCAATGCTATGTCGTGGGCGTGAACCGCGTCGGAGACAACAAGGGCCTACGGTATATGGGCGATAGCGCGGTTATCGATCCATGGGGAGAAGTCCTCGTGAGCGCGTCACGGGACGAGACGATGCTCTTGGCCGAAATTGAGCCACACCGTGTCGCAGAGGCCCGCACGAAATTTCCGGTGTTCCCGGACCGGCGCTGACCCCCCCACTCTGGACGGAAACCATCTCCAGGCCGTTGCAACGACCCTAGCAGGCCGTCGACAAAGTCCCGAAATCGACGGGCGCCGAGCATAGACGAGGGTCCGGTATCATCGAGGACAATGTAGCGCCGCCATCTTGATTTACACGTTGGGGGCGGGACGAGCCCAATCGAAGCCCCAGAAGGTCGGACATGGCCAGTATCAGCGACCACAAAAAGGCCAGGAGGGCCCGGGCGAGGCTCGGTCTTCCTTGGAGGCACCGAGGTTTTCCGACCCCAAAGGCCGCACGCATGATGAGGCTCAGATTGAACGCGGCGGCGTGAATCAGAAGTCGTTTTTGGATGTTGTCATGCCCGCGAAGGTGGATGCGTCTCATGCCGCCGCTGTGGA
>Ga0256845_1001739_pt1 | contig 16980 bp, 13 predicted proteins | sample RiftiametaG_FD_189101 | JGI IMG/M metagenome (GOLD analysis project Ga0256845, IMG submission 189101) | Tube worm associated microbial communities from hydrothermal vent at the East Pacific Rise, Pacific Ocean - Riftia | ecosystem: Host-associated > Annelida > Integument > Unclassified ...
GTCAGCTAAAGTGGGTTGTTTTTGTATTTTCATATACAAATATAACAACTATAATGCTGATAATTAAATGATTACACAATTAAAACAAACCAATTTATAAATAATTTACCGTGCAACGGTCTTAAATCGTATGCTTTTTTAAACAAAACAATAATATATGGAGCGTCTTCAATAAAAGGTTTTTCCCAGTTGGTATCAAAAATTTCTAAATCATCTTTCCAACGATCGCTCATTCGTGTAGCATAGTTTTCTTTTTCTTCTTTTTCTGCAGCATCTCTTATTTGTTTTTTTAGATGAGGGTTTTCTACCACACAAAAATTCCAGGGTTGTTTATGAGCACCTGAAGGTGCTGTAGATGCAGTTTTTATAATATTTTCTATTACTTCTTTAGCAATGGGGTCTGTAGAAAACTCTCGAATAGATCGTCTTTGATCCATTAATTGATAAAAGTTTTCGCTTTTTGCTAAACGTTCTTCTTTTGTTAATTCTTTTTGCTGAAAAGGGATGAAATTTTGTTCCATATTTTTTATTTTTGAGAGGTCTAAGATAATAAAAAAATGATGAATAGAATTGCAATTTTTGCTTCAGGAAGCGGATCCAATGCCGAAAATATTGCCGATTATTTTAAGAATAATGAGGATGTTGAAATTAGTTTGATTTTAACCAATAAAGCCAATGCTTTTGTATTGGAGCGGGCAAAAAAACTCGCAATAAAATCGCTAGTATTTTCTAAAGCTGATTTTTCAGAAACAGATAAAATCGTCCAAATTTTAAAGGAAAACAACATTAATTGGGTTGTTTTAGCAGGTTTTTTATTAAAAATACCTGAAAACTTAATAAAAGAATTTCCGAATAAAATAATCAATATACATCCTGCATTGTTGCCAAAATATGGTGGAAAAGGAATGTATGGAGATAAAGTTCATCAAGCTGTTGTGGCAGCAAAAGAAACTGAATCAGGAATTACCATTCATTATGTAAACGAACATTATGATGAAGGTAAAATCATTTTTCAAGCAAAATGCCCTGTTGAGCCTTCTGATACTTTTGAAGATGTTGCCTCAAAAATCCACACCTTAGAATACAAACATTTTCCTGAAGTGATTGAGAAGGTTTTGGGGTAGTTAACTCGTCCGACCGCTTTAAGCTAATTGTATATAGCGGTCAGACGAGTGTTGTTCTAACTCATTTTGTTCCTTAAACAATAAAATATTTTATGAAAAAAATAATTTCAATCCTTTTTCTTCTATTTTCATTATTTGAGGGATACAGTCAACAAACCATTTTATGGAAGATTACGGACACTATTCATCACAAAACATCTTTTATTGTAGGAACATTTCATCAGTTTGGAAATTCATTTGTCGATTCAATTCCTCAACTTAAATCAAGTTTATTGAATGCTGATATTGCTATTTTTGAATCAATATATTCGAAAGAGGAATTGCGGAAAAAAATTAATTCTAGAGCTACTTCTGATGAAATAAAGAAAAAGCTTAAAAAGAAAGATTATAAATCCCTTCTAACTATATCGGAGAATTGGAAAGTAGATATTCACAAATTAAAACCAATAGAATTAAGATGGAAATTAATTCAAGAATTTACTAAAATAAAATGCAAAACAGTCGTAACAACAGATAAGTATGATCATTTTGATATTTATTTAAAGACTTTAGCTGAGGAAAAAGGCATAGAAACACTTGGATTAGAATCGGCAAAAGAGCAATTAAATTATATTGCTAAAGAAAATGACTTCCCTAATTGGAAAGATGAAAGAGGGAGAATTGCTTACTTTATTAATCAGATAATTCGTGAAGATTTTGATAGTAATAGGTGTGATTTCGCTAATAAATATAGGGTGTTCGATTTAGATTATCAATTTAATGTAGCATGTAAAAATGATGTGTTAGTATTTGAAAGAAATGCTTTGTGGATGAAAGTTTTACCCGATTTACTTCAAAATAAAAACTGTTTTATTGCTGTCGGGTTATTACACCTTTATAAGCAATGTGGTTTGTTAGAGCAGTTAAAAGAAAGAGGGTTTATTGTTGAAGCAATAAAAGTTACTCGATAACTCTATTTATCTTATCACATCAAAAACAAACCCTTTTGCTAATAAATATTCTATTGCTTTTGGTAGGGCATATTGTAGTTTTTCAAACGCTTTAACACTATCGTGAAAAACAATAATTGAGCCTGATTGTGTATGTTTCGTTACATTTTTTAAACATTTTTCTGGTGCTGTTTTTGGGTCGAAATCTCCACTTAAAACACTCCACATTACTATTTTATAATCTTGAACTAATTTTGATGCTTGGGATTTTCTTATTTTCCCGTAAGGAGGTCTAAATAATGTTGTTTGAGTTAGCTGCTGACACTTGTTAATGCTATCGTAATAAGCTTCATTTTTTGTTTTCCAGCCATTATTATGCTCTTGAGTGTGGTTAGCCATCTGATGACCTTCTTGTTTTATTTTCTCAAAAATAATAGGGTGTTTTTCTATGTTGTTTCCAATACAAAAAAAGGTTGCTTTAATGTTGTATTGTTTTAATGTTTTTAATGTCCATTCTGTTACTTCGGGTGTTGGACCATCATCAAAAGTTAAGTAAATTTTGTTTTCAGCATTAGGAATTTCCCAAAGTAATTTTTGGTAATATTTTTTAATGAGATATGATGATTTGCTGAGGTACATAGTTTTTGGTTCGTGATTCGTCCGACCACTCAAAGTGGTCAGACGAATTCAATATAATTTATCAATTTTAGTTGTTGCTATTTGCTCATAACTCTCTTTGTAAAAAGCATCTTTATCATAAGCAATTTCAATAAGTGTTTTACAAAAATCAACATCAACCAATTCATCTTTAATTAAAGCTGTGTAAGCGTTAAAAGAAGAATATTCCCAATCTTCCATTTTGCTAACTAACTTTGCGTTAATAGGGTTTTGATGGATGTAATGAAAACAAGTTATAGGATAATGTTCATCATTGTTTACCAAGCATTTTACTTTTGTTTTTTGCTGAAATAAGGAGCCTGTTCGTTTGTGTCTTTTGTTAATGGCTCTGGTGTAAGAACTTAGGAGAGTCCCTATTTTTCTAGTCAAAACTTGCATTTCACCACTCGTTTGACCACTTTGAGTGGTCGGACGAGTGGGTTCACAGCTTTTTTTTGTGGTATAAACCATCAAATGAAAATGATTGGGCATTAAACAATAAGCCAGCACCTTACAATGTGGAGTTAATTCTTTTTTTATCTTTTCTAAGAAAAACAAATAGTTTTCATCATCAAAAAAAATATCCGCTTGGTTATTGCCTCTGTTGTAAATGTGATATATTTTGTTTTCTTCGAATTTCATTCTGTAGAAATTTATTCGTCTGGCAGCTTAAAGCGGTCGGACGAATGATTACTCTATTAGTTTAGCAACAATCGTTTCTGCTATAAGCGGAAAATGCACTTTAATTATTTTATCTACATCATTTTGAGATGAAGAGAACCTTGTTTTAATGGCTCCAGAACTTACCTCTTTGCCATGCTGATCTATAATTGTGTAATGGACTTTAATTTCTCTTTTGTAATTTTCTTCGGCTGCAGCATACATATCATCAGCCCCTTTTTTGATGTCTAATTGATTGATAAAAATGTAATATTTCGCTTGGTATTTCTCATTAAGTTTAGCTATCAAATTAGGGTTGCTTACCACTGTATTCATGTATTTATCACGATTATCTACTTGTGATACAATTTGTCCGTTTTGAACTCCTGCTTCGATGTATTCTGGCTCTTTTTCTTTTTTCTTAAATTTTCCAATAAATTTACTACCAATGTTTTCTTTTTTTACAACTTCCTCTTGTTCTATAACGGTATATTTATACCCCGTAGAGCTGCTAATATAATTTAACTCTTTAGCTGCATCTTGTTGTTCTATGGTGTAAAATGAAAAAGGATTGTAGTAAGGTTTTAGTTTAATATAAATATTTTGATCTAATGCAGCTCTAAATTTTGCTTTAATCTCGTGATAACTCATTGCGTTTTTTTGCGCCAAATCTTTATCAATATCTGAAATGTACATCTTGCTTTCAAAAGGAATAATAACAACATTTTGTTTGTTAGCTAATCCTACATCTGTTTTTCCTGTGGTATTATTTTGAGCAAAGATTGGTGCTATAGCAAATAGTATAGCAAAAAGTGATATTATTTTTTTCATAACCTTGGGTTTAATTGTAAATATAAAACTACAAGAAACCCCTCTTGTTGTAGAGGGGCTCTTTTATTGTTTTTAAACAACAGTACGTTTATAACAAAGGCTATGCCTAACTTTAATAAAGTTTGTTAAAATCTTAACCAATCGGTATTGGCGTAAAGCATAAATGCTAATAATAAAATCATACCACCCATCTGAGCGTATTCCATAAATTTTTCATTGGGTTTTCTTTTGGTAATCATTTCATACAATAAAAACATTACGTGCCCACCATCTAAAGCCGGTATAGGCAATAGGTTCATAAATGCTAGAACTAAAGAAATCCAAGCAGTCTTTTCCCAAAAGTTTTGCCATACCCATTCTGGGCCAAAAAGCTTACTGATAGAAGCAAATCCTCCCATACCTTTGTAAGCTCCAGTGCTTGGGTTTAGCATCATTTTAAATTGTTTGTAGTAGTTTACTAGCTTTTCTTTAGCCATATTAAACCCTGCAGGAAAAGAAGCAAAGAAAGAATAATGTTTTGTTTCTAAGTTGTAAAAACCTGTTCTGTCTAAATCTGCAATTGAGTAGTTATATAAACTCACTCCAATAATATTAGAATCAGGAATGTGAATCGGGATAGACATTTCTGCACCATCTCTAATTACTTTTAACGTTACATCTTGATCAGAAAACTGTTCAACAATACCTTTAAATTGATCGTAATATTTAAATGAAACATCATTAATCCCTACTATTTGATCTTTAACTTTTAAGTCTGAACTTCCTGCAACATAATCTTTAGCAATTCCTCCAACAGTAAAAGGAATACGAGGAGCAAACATTGGCCCTGTTCTATTATCGATTAATGTTTCTATTAAATTTTCAGGAACCGTTAAGTCTAGTGTTTTTCCATCTCTTTCTACTTGTAAAGTAGAGGCGTAAAATATTTCCTCTTGCATTTGAGAAAATGTTGCTGGAGCAACACCATTAATGGTAATAATTTTATCTCCTGTTTGCAGTCCAATCTCATCATTAACTACTTCATTTATACACCAAACACCATCATTCAATTCGCTTGCAGGTAAATACTTATGTCCATAAGCCATCAAAACAAAACTGTAAATTAAAATACCTACAATAACATTTACAATAACACCACCTAACATAATTATTAAACGTTGCCACGTTGGTTTAGATCTAAACTCCCATGGCTCAGGGTCTTTTGCCATTTGTTCCTTATCCATACTTTCGTCAATCATTCCGGCAATTTTAACATAACCACCTAAAGGTAGCCAACCAATACCATATTCAGTTTCTCCAATTTTCTTTTTATAGATAGAAAAATAAGGGTTAAAGAAAAGGTAAAAACTTTCTACTTTAGTTTTAAAGTATTTAGCAGCAACAAAATGACCACCTTCGTGTAATATAACGAGTATAGAGATGCTTAATAATAGCTGACCTCCTTGAATAAGATATTCCATGTGTTTATTTTAATTTCGGGCGAAGTTATGATTTATATTAATGTTTCTGCAAAAGCTCGTGTGTCAGCATTTGTTTTTACATAGTCTTCGTAAGTGGGTGTTTTGATAAATTCAATTGTTTCCATGCATTTTTGATTGATTTCAGCAATCTCCAAAAACTTAATTTTATCATTTAAAAATGCATCAACAGCAATTTCGTTGGCAGCATTTAAGATACAAGCTAAATTACCGCCTTTTTCTAACGCCTCATAAGCCAATGCTAAATTCACAAAGGTTTCCTTGTCTGGCTGCTCAAAAGTTAATTGAGGGTAATCCATAAAGTTAAAACGAGGGGATTTTGAAGAAAAACGGTAAGGAAATGAAAAAGCATATTGTATCGGGTGTTTCATATCTGGTAAGCCCATTTGAGCTTTCATTCCTCCATCTTCAAATTGTACTAAAGAGTGGATGATGGATTGCGGATGAACAATTACATCAATCTGTTCGGGTTTTAAATTAAATAGCCATTTAGCTTCAATTACTTCTAAACCTTTATTCATTAACGTGGCAGAATCAATAGTGATTTTTGCACCCATATCCCAATTAGGATGTTTTAACGCTTGTTCTTTAGTAATGTTTTGTAATTCGTCTTTGGTTTTTCCTCTAAAAGGACCACCAGAAGCGGTAAGGTAAATTTTCTCAATTTTATTTTGATATTCTCCTACCAAACATTCAAAAATAGCACCGTGTTCAGAGTCTACCGGTAAAATAATTACGCCATTTTCTGCAGCCAATTTAGTAATCAATTCTCCCGCTACAACTAATGTTTCTTTGTTGGCTAAAGCAATTGTTTTTTTTGCTTTGATGGCTTTAATAGTGGGTAATAATCCAGCATAACCTACTAACGCAGTTAATACCATATTTACGCCTTCCATTTCTACCACCTGGGCTAAAGCAGCTTCACCCGAAAAGGTTTTAATGTCATGCTCCCAAAGAGCATTGCTTACTTTTTCGTGTAACGATTCATCTACAATTACAACAGCATTGGGTTTAAATTTAATGGCTTGTGTAATTAGTAAATCGGCATTGGTGTTGGCTGTTAAAACTTCTACCTGAAACTTATCTGCGTGTTCTTCTATAACTTCTAGTGCTTGTGTCCCTATTGATCCTGTTGAGCCAAGAATGGCAATTTTTTTAGGTTCGGGTTTATTTTCTTCTTTCATTAAAAATGAGATTGCTTCGCTCCACTGCGTTATACTCGCAATGACGTTACTGTATTATTTCTTACGAGAATTATTTTTAATTTCATCCATCAATACGCTTTTTGCTTGAGCGTATGATTTTATTTGAATGTAATTTCCATTTCCTGTTTTTGCAATTAAATTCATTGATTTTACAGTAGCTTTTCTGTTTTTAACACCTAAAACTGACATGGTAATGCCTTTTTCTAAATTTGCTGCAACATCTTCTATTATGGTGTTTCCATTTAATATAATTGCTCCGTCTGTTGCAAGAATCACCTGATTGTTTCCATTGTCAATTTTATTAGACCTAGCAACTTGGTAAGCCTTTCTAATTCCTTTACCACTTGATGTGTATCCTCCAGCTTTCAATTCTTGAATTAATTCAGTTATCATCGCTTTATCTGTAACATAATCAGATTTTAAAACAACTGTTGTAGAGGTTGCATAAGTTACAATTGCCAATTTATCTATAGGCCTAAGCCCATTTAACAGCTCAATCATAGATGCTTTTAATAAATCCAAACGTCCTTCTTGTTTCATAGAAACCGAAACATCAATTAAAAACACCACATTATTAGGCGCATATAAATTAACAGGTAATGCTGCTGTTGAAATCGTATCCTCAGGTTCAATTATTACAACAGGAGGTTCAGGAATTGTATCTTCTACTTCCACAATAAGTTCTTCCAGCTCTTCTTTTGTAGGTTCTCCCAATTCAAAAGTTAAGGTGTTGTTCTTTTTATTTACATAAAAGGCCTGTTCTTTTGTTCCGTAACCTTCAGCATTAACAACAAAATAATACATATCGTATTTTAAATTTTGAATTGCTTCGCCTTTTTTATTAGAGCTTAGTTTTTTGTAAATTAACCCATCCCAAATAATTTCTATTGTAGCATTTTTAATAGGTTTTTTGGTGTTTACATCAATCACATTCACTTTTAACTCCGCTCTTAAATCAACTGGTTTTTTATTTGATTTAAAATCAGGACATTTTAATGATTCGTTTACATCAAATGTTTTTGCATTTCCTTCAATGGTAAAAGTAATGGGCTCGTTGTTTACACTAACCCAAACAGGAATGTCCTTTTTAAATTTTCCTTTCTTTTTTGGCGTGTATTTTATACGAACAATAATGGTGCTATCAGGTAAAATTTCTTTTTGAGAAAACTTTACATCTACTCCGTAAGGCTCTTCTATTCGTAATAAATGAGCAGTTGTTGTACCAGCATTGGTTAAGGTAAAATCAAAATATTTTTGATCTTCCTTATTTATTTCTCCAAAATTATGGTATGATTTATTGAATGTTATTTGTGCGGAAAGCGTATTTCCTATTATAACAATAAGGGATATGAATAAAAGCTTTTTCAAGGGTTTAATATTTGTTTGAATTTCTTTTCCAATAACATTGCCAAAAGTACAATTTGTTTTTTGTTATGAATACTTCTGCTATTCATTTAGTGTAATATTCGTTTAAAATCCAATAATTAGGTTGTTTTATAGTAAAAATATAAGTACAAAATTCGTAGCTTCGTGCAACTTATACGTTTTAAAGAGCGTCTGAATAACAAAATCAATAACTATGAAAAAATTAATTGTTTTATTTAGCATTTTCTTAATTTCTGGAGCTGCTTTTTCACAAAAAAATGACAAAGCCCTTTTGGTGAAGTATACTAAAGAGGAAGTAAAAATAATGAAGACAGAACAACCAGAAGAGTATAAATACGCAAAATACTGTGTTAATAATGCTTTTTATATTGGAGAAGGATCTAAAGATAAAATTAATGCTAATCCTAGCAAATTTGGATCTATTACATTAAAGAATCTCGACAATATTAATTTTTATGATTTAAAATTAGATATTAAAGAAGATGATTATCAATCCTTTGTAATTGAAGGAACAACAAAGATTTTAATTGTAAAATCAAGAACACACATTTTAAGAGAACTAAATAAATAAGATTATGAAAAAGATATTTTTTATTGCTGCTGCATTGTTTTATTCTTTAGCATCAACTTCACAGATACTTGTAACGGATCCTGATTTAGATGCGGCTAGTCCTATGGATTGTGCTGCAAATGCTGGTCCTGCTGCTAACTTTTTTGATTCAGGAAACAACTCTGCTAATTATAGCCCAAATGAAAACGAAACCATTACTATTTGTCCTGATTTTGCAGGAGGAACATCTAAATTATCGTTATCTTTTGGTATAAATACTGGTTGGTTGTTTGATGTTGATGCAAGTGATACTGTATATATTTATGATGGAGCAAATACTTCAGCCCCATTACTAGGAGCTTATAATTCATCTAATGCTCCAACAGGTTTTACTCACTCAGCTAGTTTTGCTAATCCAACAGGATGTTTAACCATACAATTTGTTTCTGATGGAGCAATTGAAGGAACAGGTTGGGATGCCAATGTAACTTGTGTTTCTACGCCACAGCCTTTTGAAGTTCATATGGCTGGTTACAAAATGGGTATTGGTTCAGATGTTATTAATCCAAGCGATACAGGTTATGTTGATGTTTGTTTTGGTGATTCTGTTTTATATGTTGCTACTGGAATTTTCCCTTATTCTTCTGATGTTACAGGTGTTGGATATTCTCAGAATCCTACTAACGTAACTTACGAATGGGAATTTAGTAATGGAGCTCAAGCTACAGGAGATAGTGTTTGGTTCACTCCTCCTGCAAGAAGTGGATATTTAGTTACGTTGAAAATGACAGACCAATTTCCGCAATCTCAACAAATCTTATCTAAAATTAGAGTTTCTACAATTCCTAGTTTTAGTGGTGTCCTTAATGGTAGAGATTCAGTATGTACAGGAGATACTACTCTTATAATAGGTGGTATTACAGCAACAGATACTGCTGGGGTTGATCCAAATGATGCTAATTTTCAATTAGGGGGGTCATTTGCTGGTTTAACTTGGTTGCCAGATGGTAGTGGGTTAAATTATACTACATCGGTTAATATTAGTGGTTTTGGAGCAACTGATACTATTTCTTCAGTTAGTGATGTTCAAGATTTGAGTATTACTATGGAACATTCTTATTTAGGTGATTTAGAAATGTTATTAGAGTGTCCGAATGGAACTCCGGTAGTAATTTTTAATAGTAATTCTGCAGGAATAATACCTGGCGGATTTAGTGGTGGTGGAACTTATTTAGGTGATGCTACTGATGGAACTTTGGGTACTCCTGGTGTTGGTTGGGAATACAAATGGTCCAGTACAAATGCAACATGGGGTGATTTTCCAACTGAATTTGCTGGAGGGAATACTATTATGAGTACTATCGCTCCTGCAGGACCATCTATGAACCCTAATGGCGTTTATTTACCTGAACAATCTTTTGCTGGGTTTATTGGGTGCCCAATTAATGGTGCATGGACAATTACAGTAAGAGATAATTTAGCACAAGATGATGGGTATATTTTTGAATGGGGAATCTTTTTTGATCCTGCTATTAATCCAAATAGCGAAGTTTATGCGCCATCAATAACAAACTCACAATGGTTGTCCTCTTCTACTATTTTACCAGGAAATCCAACAGATACTTTTATTGTTGTAACGTCAAATGTGCCAGGAACTTATGATTATACTTTTGAAGTAACAGATAATTTTGGGTGTATTTATGATACTACTGTTCAAGTGTATTTTTTACCTGGACCAACTGTTCAAAATGATTCTGTAGCTTGTGCAGGACAATATCAAATTATTAACACAACAGCTTATAGTGGAGGTGTTTGGTCTTACGTTGCCCCTCAAGGAGGAACAGCTACATTTTCGCCTAACAATACATCTCTTAATCCTTTAGTAGATGTTGATGTAAATGGAACTTATACATTTACCTATACAGATAACCAATGTTTACTAGCAAATTCCTTTGACATCTACTTTGCAGATTCTGTAGATGTTAATATTACTGGAGGAGATGTTTGTCTCGGAGATGAGATTATAATGGATGCAACATCGCAAGTTTTAGGAACAACTTACCTTTGGAATACAGGGAGTACAGATGCCTCTATTATAGCAACAAATGCAGGAACATATTCTGTGGTTGTTACTGGAAGTTGTAATACTGTAAGTGATAATGCTGTTCTTATTACAGAAATATGTGGTGTAACAGCTCCAAATGTTATTACCCCAAATGGAGATGGCTTAAATGATATATTATTCTTTACAGGATTAGATCGTTTTCCAACAAGTAAATTAGAAGTGTTTAACAGATGGGGATTAGTAGTTTACTCGAACGAAAATTATAGAAATGATTGGTCTCCTGTTAATTTATCTGATGGAACTTACTTTTATGTGTTAACTCCTGAAGGTAGTGGAGGAATACCTCAAGACCCTTTAAAAGGAAGTATTTCTGTTTTCAAATAAGAGAATATATTAATAACAAAAAGAGGCTCACTAATTTAGTGAGCCTCTTTTTGTTTTAGAACAATTATAAATAGTTATTCTTTAATCAATTTTTGAACATAACTATTGTTGTATGTTGTGATGCTTAGAAAATAAACACCTTTCTGTAACTGAGAAAAACTTTGATCATTGATGTTTTTTCCATTCCAAATAACTTCTCCTACAGTGTTTGTTAATGTATAAGTTTCATTTCCTCTATTGTTTTTTACATTAATAGTTGATGTGAAAGGGTTAGGGTAAGTAGTAACTTGAGTTAGAGTAACGCTTTCCATACCAGTAGCTAATCCCCATAAAATACGAACAAAACCTTTAGCGCCATCAGTTCCGGGAGATCCACTTCCGTTTCCAGCACCTCCGCTTCCTCCAGGAAAACCACCATTATTTCCTCCAGCACCTACAACTTCTACAGTAATTGTATTAACACCTGTAGGGACAGTAAATGTTCCATCAGAAGTATAATCTTGAGGGGATGTTTGTGCAAAACTAGCTATTGCTAAGCAAGCGAAAACACTTAAAAAAGTAATTTTTTTCATAATAAATTAAATTAAGATTGAGTTCTATTTAAAATTGCAGAACCCTTAACAATTTGTTATTACAAAAATAAAATATAATGATTTACTTTATAGGGGTATTAATACCTCTATTATTATCGGATTAATGTTACTTTACCGATATAAGAATGTTCTTCTCCTAAAATATCTGTAGCAAAAATACGATAGACATAGACATCAACAGGCAACGTTTTTCCTTTGTAATTACCATCCCATCCTTGATTAATGTTGTCTGTCTCAAATAATTTTTCCCCCCAACGGTCAAAAATTAACATTTTAAATTCGGTTATACCCATTCCTTTTGCCATAAAGGTATTGTTTTGAAAATCATCATTTGGGGTAAAAGAATTAGGAATAAATAAAGCAAATTCAGCATTTACTTTTACCATTTTTTGAATGGTATCTTTACATCCAAAATTGGTAATTACAATTTGTGTTACGAGGTATGAGCCAGCATCTTGGTAGGTATTTAAAGGGTTAGTTTGAGTGCTAGAATTTCCATCGCCAAAATTCCAATCATAAAAAGTAGCGTTTGAACTTTGATCGTTAAAAACAATATCAGGAGCATAAACACTTGTAATAGTAGGGTCAGGAATAAAACCAGCAATAGGGTTTGGGTAAATAACAACAGGAAAATTTAGTGTATCTGTTGCCGAACAGTTCTCTGAGGTAGTTAATGTTAAATTCACAAAATAATTACCAGCAGTGTAGTAAGTTGTTGTGGGGTTGGGTAAAAAAGAATTGCTTCCATTATCAAAATCCCATTGGTAGCTTGTTATAAAACCACTACTTAATGTGGAAGTGTCATTAAATTGAATGATATCTCCTTCACATCCACTTGCTAAAGTTGGCCAAAAATCAAAACTAGGAATAGGAAAAAGATTTACTGTTTGTATTATCGTATCAGAACACCCTAAAGTTGAGGTAACAATTAATTGTACATCAAAAGTTTCAGACAAATTAGAATATATATGTATTGGATTTTGTTGAGCACTTATTCCTCCATCACCAAAATTCCAAGTCCAAATATTAATTGAACCACTTGGAATAGTAGATTGATCCACAAAACTCATGGTGTCATTTAAACAAACAGTGTTGTTAGTAAATGCTGCTGTTGGTAAATCAAAAACTCTTGCACTTTCTGTAAAGCTATTGGTACAACCAGAATCAGATGTTACAGTTAACGTTACATTATATGTTCCTGAACTAGCATAAATATTGCTTGCATTTTGTTGGGTAGAGGTATTTCCATCACCAAAATCCCAATCCCAACTAGTTGCTACACCTGTAGATTGGTCAGTAAAAATAGATGCTGTATTTAGGCATGTATTTGTTGTGACAAATAGAGCTACAGGGTTTTCGTTTATATTAATTACAATAGAAGTTGAGCTAGAACAACCTCCATTTGACATTACTGTTAATGTAACAGTATAAGCTCCTGATAAGGCATAAGTGTGAGTTGGGTTTTGTTGTGTGGAGGTATTTCCATCACCAAAATCCCACAGCCAATTTGTTATAACACCTACATTAATAACTGAGTTATCATTAAAAGTGATAACATCTCCATCACAAATGGGAGTATTTACAGCAATTTGTGCAATAACATCATCTACAACTATAACCACCTGAAAAGCTTGGTCGGTACAGTTTGCAGAGCCACCATTCACAATTAAAGAGGTTAGAAAAGAACCTGGAGTTAAATAAGTGTGTGTTGTTGATGGTCCGGATGTACTGCTTCCTCCATCACCAAAATCCCAAGTCCAACCGTTAGGAGCGCCAGAAGATGCGTCTGTAAATGTTGTTGTTGAGCCTAAACAAACTGTATCTACAGCATAACTAGCAATAGGTATAGAGTTAACTACAACAGGAAAAGAAATAGTGCTATCACAACCGTTTATGTTGGTTGCAGTTAAAGTTACATTGTAAGTTCCGGGGGTTTGGTAAATGTAGGTTGGGTTTGGAATGTTTGAAGTGTTTATCCCGTCCCCAAAATCCCAAAAATAAGAGCCAATGGCAACAACATCAACAACAGTGTTGGTAAAAGTTGTTACACTTCCAAAACAAACGGTATCAGCAAACCCTCCAGGCACAGGAACTGTACTTACTGTAATAGGCGTTATAAGAGTGTCTGAACAGCCTGCTCCGTTTCCAATAATAAGCTGAACATTATAGTTGCCTCCTAATGCGTAAATGTTGTTAGGGTTTTGTTGGTTAGAAGTGTTCCCATTACCAAAATCCCAAGCCCAAGTATTTGGTGACCCTTGGCTCGTATCTATAAATATTGATTGTTGTTTGGCGCATGATAGTGTTAAATCAAATCCGGCAATGGGTTGAGGTAATACTACAACGATGTTAGAAACAGTATCTGCACAAGTAAAAATATTACTTACAATTAACTGTGCGAGGTATGAACTATCTTGAGGGTAAGTGTTGTTACTTGTTTGAGTTGTGGAAGTATTTCCATCACCGAAAGTCCAAGTCCATGTTGTAGGTGCGCCAGTAGATAAATCTGTAAAAGTTGTTGCTACTCCAAAACACATGGTATCAGCTGTAAAAACAGCAACAGGATTAGGGTTGACAATAATGTTTTGATTTAAAGTATCGGAACAACCCAATGTATTAATCACTACTAATTGAACATTGTAAGTTCCATCTGAAGCGTAAAGATGAGTAGGGTTTTGATTAGTAGAAGTATTTCCATCACCAAAATTCCAAACCCACGAAACAGCGTTTAATGAATTATCTACGAAAGTGGACACTGTATTTAAACAAACCGTATCAAAAGCAAAAATAGCTGTAGGTAAAGGATTTATTGTAATTGTTTGAGTAATACTGTCAACACATCCATAGGTATTTGTTGTGATTAGGGTTACGTTATATGTTCCATTTAAACCATATATTATTGCTGGATTATGTTGGTTAGAAAAGTTTCCATCACCAAAATTCCAATTCCAAATAGTAGGAGTATTTACAGTTAAATCGTTAAAAAAGGTAGTGTCATATAAACATGCAGTATTGTTACTAAAGTCGGGTACAGTATGAGGAAATGATGTAATGGTTTGCGTAATGGTATCTTGACATCCACTTGCAGCATACCCGGCAATCAGCGTTACATTATAACTTCCATCAACTGCATAAATATTGTTTGTGATAGAATCGTTTAACGTGTTGGTATTTCCATCGCCAAAATTCCAATTGTACATGTTAGGGTTTCCTGTTGATGTACTTGTGAAAAAAGTAGTATCGTTAGAACAAACATCTGTAAAACTAAAGTTAGCGTTTGGTACAGAATCAACTGTTAATATTTGTGTGATGGTATCAAAACATCCACTTCCGGCAGCAACAATTAGCTCTACCGTATATTGACCAGCAGTTGTATAGTTATTGTTTGGGTTTTGATTGGTTGAGGTGTTTCCATCACCAAAAGACCAACTCCAAGTAATGGCATTTAAAGAAGAATCTGAAAATAGAGTAGGGTTACCAATACATTCTATTGTAAATCCAAAATTTGAGGTAGGTAGAGGGTCAATAACAATAGTGGTAGTTGAGGTGTCTGAACACAAAAAAGCAGAAGTACTAATTAGCTGAACAGTATATGTGCCTGCAATTGTGTATGCATAAGTAGGGTTAATTGCTGTGCTTGTTCCTCCATCACCAAAATCCCACGCATAAGTTGTTGCTCCAATAGAATTATTAGAAAAAATAATGTTTTCATTTACACAGGAAGTATCGCTAGAAGGTAAAATATCCGCAATTGGGTTGGGATGAACTGTCACATTTTGAGTAAGACTATCTATACAGCCATTAACGGTTTCTATAATTAATTGAATGTTGTAAATACTATCAATTGTAGTTGTTGTATAGGTTTGATTTGTTGGGTTTTGTATATTACTTGTGTTCCCATTATCTAAATCCCAAGAGTAAATATCTCCAACATTAACGGTACTAGTATTTGCAATAGCCACATCTAAAGGAGAACAACCCACATTTGGTGTTAACGTAAATGTTGGGATAGGCATAATAAAAACGTCAATAAAAACAGTGTCGCTAGCTGTACAACCTGCATTATCAACTGTTAGGGTAACCATGTTTGTACCAGGGTTAGGAAAAACAATAGGTCCAGGATTAAAAGCGTTTGATGTTGCAGGAGAAGCTCCCCCTCCAAAAGTCCAGCTATAAGAAGTTGCTCCAACTGTAGAATTATTGGTAAAGTTTACCGTTAAATCTTCACAGCCATTAAGTGTGTCAGGAGTAATATTCGCTATTGGGCTTAAATTAGCAGTTACTGTTTGCATAGTACTATCTATACATCCATTAGCTGTTGTTACAATTAATTGAACATTATAAGTACTATCTAAACCTGTTGTGGTATAAATTTCACTTCCCGGGTTTTGATTAGTTGAAGTATTTCCATTTCCGAAATCCCAAGTATAAGTATCTCCAATAGTAGCAGGGCTTGTATTGTTAAAATTAGCTGTTAAAGGCGAGCATCCGCTTGGTGGGTTAATTGTAAATGTTGGTTCAGGAAGTGGATAAACATCAATAAATGCAGTGTCTCTACTTATACAACCTAAACTATCTACCGTTAAAGTTGTCATGTTGTTATTTCCAGCATTAGGAAAAATAATTGTACCGGGGTTATAAGCGTTTGATGTAGCAGGAGTAGCTCCTCCGCCAAAAGTCCAGCTATAAGAAGTTGCTCCAATAGTAGAGTTATTAGTAAACGTTACAGGTAAATCCTCACAACCATTTAATGTGTCTGCTACAATATCTGCTACAGGATAAGGGTTTACCACAACTGTACCTGTAAGTGTATCTAAACCACAATAACCTGAAACAATTAACTGGGTAGTGTAAGTTCCCGGAGTGTTATAAATTATTTTATGAGGACCAACAAGATTAGATGTTGTACCATTGTCAAAATCCCATTCATAAGTTAAACTATCACCTCTTGATGATTGAGAAAAAGTAACAGAATCTCCAACACAAATAGTACTTAAGACCGTTGCAAAAGGTGGCAAATAAATTTACGAGCTATTTTTTGTCTTATTTTTCAATTATTTAGTTGAAATAACTGTTTTTTACTCTGAAACCAGTTGTTTTTTTGATGCTTTTACTCTA
>Ga0256845_1001740_pt1 | contig 16971 bp, 14 predicted proteins | sample RiftiametaG_FD_189101 | JGI IMG/M metagenome (GOLD analysis project Ga0256845, IMG submission 189101) | Tube worm associated microbial communities from hydrothermal vent at the East Pacific Rise, Pacific Ocean - Riftia | ecosystem: Host-associated > Annelida > Integument > Unclassified ...
TATGGTTCGCCACTATTATATTCTTGGCGGATATACATTTCAACTAAACGATGATTTTGAAATTGAACCTTCAACATTATTAAAAGGCACAGAACACACTCCTTTTCAGGCAGATATAAACGTAAAAGGGATTTATAAACAGAGTTATTGGGTAGGTATATCTTATAGAACATCAAATTCGATAATTGCAATGCTGGGTGTTAAATACCAACACTTTGTATTTGGTTATGCATTTGATTATGCTACATCAGATATTCAGCATTATCAATCTGGAACCCATGAAATTATTCTTGGATATAATTTTGGTGAAGGTAAAAACAAAGGCTCAAGTCTGTTGTAAAAATTTCACTTTAAATGAATTGCCCTCGCCATAAACTGACGAGGTGTCGTTTTAAAAGCGGTTCTTTTATCTGTTACTAGGAACAAAATAAACATTGTTATTGGGGAATTGCTTGTGCAAGTGTTTTAAATTATACTTTTTATCTTATTGTCTTTTTTCATAAGTCTTTCATCATAAATCTTTCGTCTTAAGTCTTTTGTCTAATATCTTATCGTCTTTTTACTATCTATTTTATCAATAACAACCTCGCCGCAAGCGTCGGAGAATTAGATATCCCAATTGTAATTAAATTTTATTCTTATTTGTACAAAGTTAAACTAAACCACTATGCACTAATCTTGTAATGAGTTTGTTTTAGAATACCGGCAAGTTTAATACCAATGGTATTATTCTCTCTTCTTTTGAAAAAAATCTTGTAAAATTACCGAACATTGCGTTTCTAAAACACCCGAAACAATTTCTGTTTTAGGGTGAAGAATTTGACTTTTAAGTCTGTTATACCCCCGTTTCTCGTCATAAGCTCCGTAAACTACTTTTTTAAATCGAGCCCAATACGATGCTCCAGCACACATAATGCAGGGCTCTAAGGTAACATATAATTCACACTCATTAAGATACTTACTTTGTAAATATTCTTGAGCACCTGTAATTGCTAAAATTTCGGCATGTGCAGTAACATCTTTTAATAATTCTGTTTGATTATATGCTCTAGAAATAATTGTATTATTACAAACAACCACAGCACCAACAGGCACCTCATCTGCATCAAAAGCTTTGTGTGCTTCTTTCAATGCTTCTTTCATAAAATATTCGTTATTAAACATTTTGTAAAAATAGCAACTTGATTTTAATAAAAAAACCCTTCAAGAATTTTCTTGAAGGGTTTTTTTAAAGTTTATACAAGATTTTAATTCTTGTAACCTAATTTTTCTAATACCTCATCACTTTTGTCATACTTAGGATCGGTATAAAGCATTGACATATTACCCGCAGTATCGAATATTACAGCATAATTTCCTTCAGAAGCAATTTCTTTAACTGTATTAAAAATATCATCTTGTATTGGTTTGATAAGTTCTTGCCTTTTTTTATAAAGTTCGCCTTCGGCACCAAAATATTGTTTTTGAATTTTTTTTGCTTCTTTTTCTTTATCTATTATTGTTTTTTCTCTTTTTGTTCTCATTTCTTCTGTTAAAAGAACTTTTTCTGCCTGAAAATCTTTGTACATTTTATCTATTTGAGAATAAATATCTTCTATTTCTTTTTGCCACTCTACGGCTAAATTGTCGAGTTGTTCTTGTGCAGCAGAATAAGCAGGAATATTTTTTAAGATATATTCTGTATCAACATATGCATATCTTTGCGAAAATCCCAAACTTATTGTAAAAGCAAATACTAGTAATAAAAATATTTTTTTCATAATTTCAAAGTTTTAAATTTATTATATGTTAAATCAAATTTCGTGCTAAATTAAAAATTTTGTCCAATAATAAAATGGAACTGACTTCCTGCGGCTGTTGGTTTGCCGTAAATAGGGTCAAATCCATATCCCCAATCAACTCCAAGTTTACCAAACATTGGCAAGAAAATTCTAACCCCAACACCAGCTGCTCTATATGCTGCAAATGGGTTTATTTCACTAAATTTATACCATGCGTTTCCTGCCTCTAAAAATGCTAGTCCATAAAGAGTTGCACTAGGGTTTAATGATAATGGATAACGTAATTCTAAAGTGTATTTTGTGTATGCATTACCGCCTTGTACCGGAGTTAACGAACCGTTTGAATATCCTCTAAGAGCAATAGTTTCTGTTCCCGAAATATTATAACTCATTAAACCATCACCGCCTACATTAAAACCTTCGAAAGGAGATGGTCCAACTTCATGATTATAAATACCTAATATACCTATTTCGGCACGTGCTGTTACAACTAAATTACCTACAATACTTTGATACCACGCTGCATTAAACTTCCATTTATGATACTCAACAAATTTATATCTTTCTTTATCTTCCATTGTTGTGTAGTCTTTTCCATTAAATATTGAATATGGTGGTGTTAACTGTAAAGAAATAGAAAACATATTTCCTCTACGTGGATAAATAGGTTGATCAACAGAATTTCTCATCAAAACAGTTTTAAAACTGATATTATTTGCAATTCCATCAGTAAATTTAAATAATGCTTGATAATTATAATGATTTAAATTGTATAGTTGATAGCTTAGTTCATTATATAAGGAGAAAAAATCATCAGGCCATTTTAATCTACGACCAAGTCCAACTGACACTCCTGTAATTGACATAGATTCTCTACCGGGATCCGTTGCTTTTCTACCGTTTGTGTATATATTATGATAGAAAGTGGTTGTTAGTGAATTGGGTTTTTTTCCACCTAACCATGGCTCTACAAACGACATACTATATGCCTGATAATAAATACCATTGGTTTGTGCTCTTAGACTTAATTTTTGTCCATCGCCAGAAGGTAGTGGTGTCCATGCAGAACCTTTAAAGAAATTTCTTAAAGAGAAGTTATTAAACGACAAGCCTAAAGTACCTACAATCATTTGAGCTCCCCAACCGCCTGAAAGTTCAATCTGATCTGATGGTTTTTCTTCAACAATATATTCTAAATCTACTGTTCCGTCTACCGGATTTGGTTTTGGGTTTACATTTAGTTTTTCTGGATTAAAATAACCCAACTGAGCAAGTTCTCTTTGTGTTCTAATTATATCGGAACGAGAAAATAATTGACCAGGTTTTGTTCTAATTTCTCTACGAATTACATGTTCATGTGTTTTTGTATTACCTATAATAGTAACATTTTTTATTCTTGCTTGTTTGCCTTCGTAAACTCGCATTTCAATATTTATTGTATCTCCATCAACTGATGTTTCAACTGGTGTTACCGAGAAAAATAAATATCCATTATCTAAATAAATTGAACTAACACTGTTTTCATCAACAAAAAGCCTGTTATCTAAAAATTCTTGGTTATATATATCTCCATGTTTAATTTCTAATGCCCTAGATAATAATGATGAAGGGTATTTTGAGTTGCCAACCCAAGTAATATCTCCAAAGTAATATTTTTTGCCTTCTTCTATTTTTATATAAATTCCTAATAGTTCGTCATCAACTCTATACACAGAGTCTTCAACTATTTGAGCGTCTCTATAACCTAAAGAGTTATAGCGTGCTATAATTTTTTGTTTGTCGGTTTTATAGTTGCTTTCTATAAATTTTGATGTTTTAAAAATATGTGATACACTTTTTTGTTTTGTATCTTTCATTAAATGCCTCATTTTTTTAGCACTTACTACGGGTACTTCTGTTTCAAAAATCAAAAGATTTTTTTGCATTTTTGTTTGATTGTTGCCTTCAAAAATTATTTCTTTTATTTTTACCTTGTTTTTTTTCTTAATATTAAATACTAAAATGATATTATTTAATAAAGTTGTATCGTCTTTTTGAACAATATCTACTTCGCAATTATAATATCCTTTATCAATAAAATAATTTCTAATTTTATATTTAGATGTATTTACAATATTATCTGTAACTTGCATGCCTTTAATAAGTTTTAAATCTTCACGTAAATCATCAGCTTCAGATTTTTTTACTCCTCTAAATGCAAATTTAGATAGTCTTGGTCGTTCTTGTAGATATATATTTAGAAAAATAGTGTTTCCAACATATTTAACTGCTTTTATTTTAACATCTGAAAAAAGTCCTTGTTTCCATAGTTTTTCTATTGCTTTTGTAACCTCTTCGCCAGGTACTTGAATTTTATCTCCGACAGCTAAACCCGACAAGCTAATTAATGCTGTTTCATCAAGATATTTTATTCCAGATACTGTAATTCCTCCAATTTCATACTCTTTAGGCATAGTATAACTAATACCTGTATTGCTATTTAGCCCTACTTGTGCATAAGAGAATGTTATTAATATTGAAAATAAGAATACTAAAAATGCCTTCTTTATCATAACCTACTTACTTTTTACTTGATCTCCTGTTTTACCAAATCTTCTCTCTCTATTTTGAAATTCAAAGATAGCATTTATTAAATCATCTTTGCCAAAATCTGGCCATAACTTTTCTGTAAAATAAAATTCTGAATAAGAAATTTGCCATAATAAAAAGTTGCTTATTCTTTTCTCTCCACTTGTTCTTATAATCAATTCTGGATCAGGGATATTACTTGTGCATAGATATTGTTTAAATAAATCATCATTTATTTCATCTACTAAAATATTTTTTTTACTTACGTCTCTTGCTATATTTTTTACAGCTCTTATTATTTCCCAACGAGAGCTATAACTTAATGCAATTATTAACTTTAATCCTGTATTGTTAGAGGTTGCTTCTATTGCTTCACTTAGCTCGTTTTGAACATCTTTAGGTAAACTTTCGGTATCTCCTATAGTTCCTAAAACTATATTATTATCATTTAATAAATCAATTTCTGAATGTAGAGAATTTACAAGAATAGACATCAAAGCATCTACTTCATATTTTGGTCTTTTCCAATTTTCTGTAGAAAAAGCGTATAATGTTAAAAATCCTACGCCTAATTCTGCCGAAATTTCGACTACTTTTTTTACTGATTTTACTCCATGTTTATGTCCAAATATTCGTTCATTCCCATGTTTTTTTGCCCATCTGCCATTACCATCCATTATTATGGCAATGTGTTTAGGTATCTTTTCTTTATCCAGATTATTTTTATCAATCATAATTTAATACGAATATGTATGACATTTATGTTTATTGGGTGATATTTTAAATGTTATGAATACTCCAATAATTGAATACCAGTCATTGTCATTTCTATATCCTGCCTGTTTGCTGTATACTTTACTAGCATCAGGGTTTTCTGTTATGCTTTCATAGTTTGTAACTCTATCAATACCGTCGGTAAAGGTTTTTCTATAGCTCCATGCTATTCCCATACCTAAATTTGCATTTAAGTTAAATTTTACACCAACAGACATTGGTATTCCTAATTGTATTGGATTTATAGCTTCTGGAATTAATATTCCGGATAAACCAAATGCTATGTATGGAGTGTAAGGTGTTTTGTCATTACCTATGGTGTATGGTAAAAAATTAAATTCCATTTGTCCTGTTAATTCAAAAAATAGCGTGCTAAACTCAAAAGCTCTTGTTTGTTGATATTTATTATCAAAATCCTTATCATCGGCAGAAAGTCTTCCTGCATAAATATTACCACGAGTAGACCATCTTTTGTTAAAATTATAACGTAAAAAAGCTCCTCCTGCTAAATTCATTTGATAAAACAGTTTGCTTTTATTTAAATCTCCTTGATAATAACTACCTCCACCAAAAAAACCAAGATCCATTGATTTTTGCGAATACAAATTCAATGAACCCCATACAAGGATAATAATTAAAATGATTTTTTTCATTAACCAAAATTTCTAAGTAAACGTATTTCCCTAATGTTTATTGTACTTCTAAAATCTTGGGAAACCACTACGAGCAGTTCTTAATTTATAATTTAAATTAAAAAGTAAGAACATATAAGAATCATTAGCTTTTGAATTAACATCAGAAAATCCGTCAAGATAGTCGGTTAATGTAAAACGAGGACCTATTTCCATTCCAAAAGATAATTTTCTATTTATTCCGTATTTAAATCCTATTCCCAAAGGAAAAGCAACACTCATTTTTCCAAAACTTTCGTTTTTATTTGAAGGGTAATCTTGATTAATTGTTGTTGGATTAAAAAAGAAACCACCCACACCTGCAAAAAGATACGTGTTAACATTTGTCAACTTAAATTTTCTCATATTAGAAAATGTGTATCGGTTTCCAAATTTTTCTTTTATGATAGAAAATTCTGCTTGCAGAGCTGTTTCAAATAAAGGAGACGAAAAACTAACATTTCTGTTTTTTCTTCCTTCGGATTTGGTTAAAGCATCATCTCCGGTAACATAAGTGAAAGACATTGTTAATTTAACTGCTAATGCTTCTTTTATTTTATATCTGGCACCAACATATGCAACAGGTCTTATTGTTGAAAACTCAAAATCCTTTATCATATGCCTTCCGTCTTCATTGGCTCCGCCTAAATCTGTCATTGCATTACTAGCACCTAATCCGTATAAAACCTCGTATCTTACACGCTTCCACTTTTGAGCTTTAGTATTAAAAGCTGTTGCTAAAAGCAATACTATTGTTATTAAATATATTTTTTTCATACCATAAATATTTCAATTCGCTAATGTATAAATAATTTAGAACTTTGGCAAACCTTTTCTATTTGTTCTTAATTTATACGTTAAATTAATAATAAAAATCATATAACTATCGTTGTCATTTGGATCTCCTCTTTGCTCTCCACCAATTGTCCAATTGGGGTTATCGCCACTTGAAGGGTCGGCTAAATAAGCTGCTAAATCGCCCCTTTCAGATTTTATAATATCATTATTGTAATAGGTTGTACTTACATCGTCAATATAATCTGTAAAAGTTTTTCTAAAGCCAAGTTCTAAACCTATACTCCATTTTCTATCAAGTCCGTATTTAAAGCCAATACCAAACGGTATTGCAACTTGTAATCGATTATATTTTTCTCTTGTTGGGATAATTCCTTGCCCTTCGGTTCCTAATGGCTGTAAACTATGCCAATTTCCATTTGCATCTTTACCTTTTGGATTAAACCAAAACAAAGAAACTCCTCCAAAAATGTATATATTCACTTTAAATCCTCTAACGCCTCTAACTCTTTTTAGGTTATAGCGATGTCCAACTCTTTCTTTTATAATATGATATTCGCCTGTTAATGAAAATTCTGTAATTGGGGAATAAAAACTTAAATTTCTGTTTGCTCGTGCAGGGTCTGTGGTTGTTTTGTCATCGCCTCTAAGAAACCCATAGCTTAGCATTGCTTTTGTAGAAAGTGTTTCTAATATTTTATATCTAAAACCTAAGCTTAGAGCTGGTCTTGTCATTGAGACTTCAAAATCACGTGCAAAATTAGTTCCCATTTTATTGGCTCCACCAAGTTCTCCCATAAAATTAGTTGCCCCTAATCCATAAAAAATCTCATATCTCATTCGCTTCCATCTTGCCGAACGCTGCGAATAGCCAAGAGTAGAAATTAATAATAGAAATAATAATAGAAATATTTTAGATTTAGAATATTGCATTAAATAATATTTTTCCGTGCAAATATAAAAAAAAAGTTTGTTCTATTAAATTTATTACAAGGCAAACTCACACTTTATTTATTTTTTAAGTTTTTAGAATTGCCAAAACTCCCTTTCTTCAAGGGTTTAGACAAGATTTATTCATCTATACAAACCACATAGCTTTTAGAGAATTTATGCGGATTTATTTTTTCTTAAAAAATTTGTTCTTTTGCTTTTATTATAGCAGCATCTAAACCAGAAATATCTTTACCTCCTGCAGTTGCAAAGAATTTTTGTCCCCCACCACCACCTTTTATTTCTTTTGCAGCTTCTCTAACAATTTTTCCTGCATCAAGTTGTTTTTTGGCAACAATATTATCCGAAATCATTATTAATAACTGTGGTTTTTCTTTTATATTAGCACCAATTATAAGTATTAAGTTATCAACTTCGCCTTTTAGTTGAAATGCTAAATCTTTTAACGAATTTGCATTGTCTATTTCAATTTTTGCACTTATAAAATTTGTGTGTTCTATGTTCTCAACAGAATTTAATAAGTCTGTTTTTATCTGTTTAGTTTTTTCTTTTTGAAATTTTTCAATTTCTTTTACCAAAATATTTTTTTCTTCAATAAGTTTTTCAACATTTTCAAAAACTTTTTTAGAATTATTTAGCAAAGAGCTTATCTGTTTTAATTCTAAAGAATCTTTTCTTGCAGAATCTTCAGCTTTTTCGCCTGTAATTGCCTCTATTCTACGAATACCCGCAGCAATAGCACTTTCGCTTGTTATTTTAAACAATCCTATATTTCCTGTTGATGATACATGTGTTCCGCCACAAAGTTCTACTGAGTTACCAAATTTTACAAGTCTTACTTTATCGCCATATTTTTCGCCAAAAAGAGCTATTGCTCCAATTTCTTTAGCTTCGTTCATAGATGTTTCTTTGCAAATTTGCGAGTGGTTTAATCTTATTTCTTTATTTACAATTTTCTCAACTTTTTCAATTTCTTCATCGCTAAGTTTTTCGAAATGAGAAAAATCGAAACGTAAGCCATCGGCATTTACAAGCGAACCTTTTTGTTCTACATGCGAGCCTAAAACTTTGCGTAAGGCATGATGAAGCAGATGAGTAGCTGTATGATTATTTTCTATATTTTTTCTTACAGTATCAAAAACTTTTGCAGTAAATTCGTTATCTAAATTATTAGGTAATTCGTTACAAATATGAATTGGTAAATTATTTTCCTTTATAGTATTAATGATTTTATACTCTTTATTTTCGGAATTAATAATCAAACCTTTGTCGCCAACTTGCCCCCCGCTTTCGGCATAAAATGGAGTTTTATTAAAAATTAATTGATATAAATCTTTACCTTTTTGACTTACTTTTCTGTATTTTGTAATCTTAATTTTTTCTTCTAAATTTTTATATCCTGTAAATTCAGATTTATTATTACTATTATTTAGCTCAGTCCAATCGCTTGTGCTAATTTCCCCAGCTTTTTTAGAACGATTTTTTTGTTCCGACAAAGCTGCTTTATACCCTTCTTCATCAATATTTAAATTATTTTCTCTTGCTATTAACTCACTTAAATCGTAAGGAAAACCGTAAGTATCGTACAGTTCAAAAGCTATTTTACCATCAATAATATTTATATTGTCTGCTTTGCATTTTTGCATAATATTATCTAGCAATTTAATTCCTGTTTCAAGGGTTCTAAAAAACGAATTTTCCTCCTCTTGAATAACTTTAGTAATTATTTTAGCTTCTTTAATTAATTCGGGATAAGCTTCTGCCATAATATTTTGAAGAGCAGGTAACATTTTATATATAAATGCCGATTTCATTCCTAAAAAAGTATATCCGTATCGAATAGCACGTCGTAAAATCCTACGAATTACGTATCCTGCACCATTGTTAGATGGCAATTGTCCATCGGCAATTGAAAATGCAACAGCACGCAAATGGTCAGAAATTACCCTAAGTGCAATATCCGTTTCATCTTTTTTGCCATATTTTTGCCCAGAAATTTTACAAAGTTCCGAAATTAAAACTTGAAAATTATCTGTATCGTAGTTAGAACGAACCCCTTGTGTTACCATACAAAGACGTTCAAAACCCATACCTGTATCAATGTGTTTTTCGGGTAACTGTTCTAATTGTCCATTAGCTTTTCTGTTATATTCAATAAAAACTAAATTCCAAATTTCAATAACTTCGGGGTGGTCTTTATTTATTAAATTTTCACCTTTAATTTGTTTTCTTTCTTCATTGGGTCTAATATCAACATGAACTTCGGAGCAACCTCCACAAGGACCTTGTTCTCCCATTTCCCAAAAATTATCTTTCTTGTTGCCGTCTAATATCTGATTCTCAGGTAAAAATTGTTTCCATAAATTATAAGCTTCCATGTCTTTTGTTGTACCATCTTTTTTGTCGCCTTCAAAAACAGTTGCATAAAGCCTATCTTTATCTATTTTTAGCACATCGTGTAAAAATTCCCATGCCCATTCAATAGCTTCTTTTTTGTAGTAATCGCCAAACGACCAATTGCCAAGCATTTCGAACATTGTATGATGATATGTATCATGACCAACTTCTTCTAAATCGTTATGTTTACCCGATACTCTTAAACATTTTTGGCTATCGGCAATTCGTGTATGTTTTTTTTCAGAATAACCTAAAAACATATCTTTAAATTGGTTCATTCCTGCATTTGTAAACATTAATGTAGGATCGTTTTTAATTACCAAGGGTGCAGAACCTACTATTTTATGATTTTTTGATTTAAAGAAATTGAGAAATGCTTCTCTTAATTTATTCGATTCCATATTATTAATATTTTTACTAAAACCCCATTACTTATACGTTAATAACTACGGGGTTTTAAGACAGTTATATTGCTAACTTAACTGTTAGCTTTATGTTAATTACTTGTTAATACCACTAAAATTAATCTTATTTAATATTGCAAAATTAGAATAAATAATTAATTTTGCCTTTTTAAAATGTATATTTTGTGTTAAGTCTGCAAAAATATGTAGAAAAAGTAAGTTTTATGGGTAAAGGGAAATATAAATTTGATGCCGAGAATTTAAGTTTTAATAAAATTGAGAAAAATTTTATTGAAAAGCTTATAGGACTATTACCTCATTTTCTTGGGAGTTTATTTACAGGAGTAATTCTTGTGGTTCTTTTCTTTTCGGTATTTGATTCTCCAAAAGAGTTAGCTTTAAAACGTGAAAACAAACAATTATTATCGCAATATCAGGTGCTTTCAAACAAAGTAGAAAATCTTGATAAAGTATTAAAAGATTTAGAATATAGAGATGATAACCTTTATAGAACAATTTTTGAAGCCGAGCCAATTCCAAACGAAGTAAGAGAAGCAGGTATTGGTGGTGTTGATAGATACGAAGACCTAGAAGGTTTTGAAAATTCAGGAGCAGTAATTAATACCGCAAAAAAAATAGATAAAATTTCTAAAAAAATGTATATCCAATCTAAATCTTACGATGAAGTTTTAGAATTAGCCAAAAATAAAGAAAAAATGTTAGCATCAATTCCTGCCATAATGCCTATTGATATTGATGATCTTACTAGAATTGGTTCGTTTTTTGGAATGAGATTTCATCCTATATTAAAATATATGAGAATGCACGAAGGCATGGATTTTACTTCACCTCGTGGTACAAATATATATGCAGCAGGCGATGGTGTTGTTATAGAAGTGAAACATTCTATTAATGGTTATGGAAACAGTATAGTTATCGATCATGGATATGGTTATAAAACCCTTTATGCTCATATGAGTAAAATTATTGTTAAAGAAGGTCAAAAAGTAAAACGTGGAACTATTGTTGGCTTGGTTGGAAATACAGGAACATCAACCGGTCCTCATTTGCATTACGAAGTTAGAAAAAATAACCACCCTATCAATCCAATTAATTTCTTTTCTAATGATATAACACCAGAACAATACGAAGAAATGATTTACAAATCATCTCACGAAGGTGGACAATCAATAGATTAATTTTTTTTTGACATGCCATACAAAGCTCCCAAAATAGAGAAAATATACTATTCGATTGGAGAAGTGGCAGAAATATTTGGGTTAAACACTTCGCATATAAGATATTGGGAAAACGAATTTGATATACTTAAACCAAAAAAAAATAAAAAAGGAAATAGATTTTTTACTAAAGAAGATTTAAAAAATCTACATCTAATATATCATCTAGTAAAAGAAAAAGGAATGACTTTGAATGGTGCTAAACTAAAACTTAAAGAGAATTTAGACGACACTAAACATTATTTTGAGATAATTGAAAAATTGAAACTAATAAAACAAGATTTAATAGAAATGAAAGAAGGGTTAGAATAATGGAAGGTCAAAGTGTAAGGCAAAATAAAATATCAAAATTAATTTTAACAAATTTGGCTGAATTATTTCAACTAAAAGGGTTTTCGTCTTTTGGTGGTGCAATGATTACTGTTACCGAAGTAAGAATAAGCCCCGATCTTTCGTATGCCAAAGTTTTTTTAAGCGTTTTTGCAACATCAAAAAGTAAAAATGAAGTTTTAGAATTAGTTAAAAAAGAAACCTCTACTTTTAGATACGATTTAGGAAAAAGAATAAAAAACAGTGTCAGAATTATTCCTGAAATTACATTTTTGCTTGATGAAACCATCGATCAACTTGAGAAAATAGATGACTTATTAAAAAATTAGCAAACACAAAATATAAGTTTGCTCTAATAACCCTACTGATAGCATTTGTCTTGTTTTAAGCTAATTCACATTTTGTTAATAAAGCTTTTTGCACTTTGTTTAAAACAAAACTTCTTTTTCTGATAAAAGCATCTTTGATTTGATACTTTTGTAATCAAAATATTGATTATGGCAAAAAAGAGTAGTGCGGTTAAAAGCGTTTACAGCAAACTAAATGCAGAGATGGGGACATTGCCACCACAAGCTGTTGAATTTGAAGAGTTAGTGCTTGGAGCAGCAATGCTCGAAAAAGATGTTTACTATAAAATAGCTGACATTTTAGACGAAAAAATGTTCTACAAAGAAAGTAACGGAATTATTTTTTCTGCCATAAAACAATTAGCCGTAAATGCCGAATCGGTTGATATGGTTACCGTAATGGAACAATTACGAAAAAACAATAAAGTTGAAGAAATTGGAGGTCCGGCATACATTGCAAATCTAACAAAATCTGTTGGTTCTGGTGCTCATGCCGAATATCACGCCCGAATTATCAATCAAAAATTCATTCAACGCGAATTAATTAGAATATCTTCCGAAATACAAGAACGCTCTTTTGAAGACAGCGAAGATGTTTCAGATTTACTAAACTTTGCCGAAAAAGAAATATTTGATATTGCTCAAGGCATTGATAAAAAAGAAACTCAGCCTATTAATGTAATTATAGACGAAGCTCTTGAATTAATCTCAGAAGCCTCAAAAAGAGATGACGGACTTAGTGGTTTAGCTTCGGGGTTTACAGATTTAGACAAGGTAACTTCGGGCTGGCAAAAATCTGATTTAGTGATAATTGCAGCACGTCCTGCGATGGGTAAAACAGCTTTTATTTTATCTATGACCCGAAACATGGCAGTTCATCACAATCTTGGTGTAGCTTTTTTCTCTTTAGAAATGTCGTCGGTTCAGTTAGTTAACAGAATGATTGTTAGCACAACACATCTCGACCACAAAAAAATAAAAAACGGACGTTTAGAAAAATGGGAATGGAAACAGTTAGAAGAAAAAATTGAAGGACTGCAAAAATCACCTATTTTTATTGATGACACGCCAGCTTTATCTATTTTTGAATTGCGAGCAAAAATACGTAGATTAAAATCACAATATCAGATAGACATTGTAATGATTGATTATCTGCAACTTATGCGTGGCTCAGATAAATCAGGAAACAGAGAACAGGAAGTAAGTATGATTTCAAGATCGCTTAAAGCTATGGCAAAAGAATTTAATGTTCCTGTTATAACTCTCTCTCAATTAAACCGTTCGGTTGAAATGCGTGGAGGCGACAAAAAACCACAACTTTCAGACTTACGTGAATCTGGAGCAATTGAACAAGATGCTGATATGGTGATGTTTATACACAGACCAGAGTATTATGGTTTAACCGAAAATGCCGACGGCGAAGACACTAGAAACCTTGCAGAGCTTATAATTGCAAAGCATAGAAATGGCGAAACAGGAACAGTTAAACTTAAATTTAAAAAGGAATATACAGAATTTAGCGACTGGGACAGCTTATCTCTTGATGGAGATTTATCAGTAACAACAGTTTCGTCAAAATTAAACAATAACGATGCTACGGCAACAGATGATGGGTTTGACTCTCCTAATGAATTTACAGATACAAACACCCCTTTTTAAAATTGCATGAAAACTTATCTTAAATTATTACTTATTACTTTAGTTTTAGTATATTCTTGCACCAATATCAATAAAGATATTAATGATATTACAAAAATCGAAACTGCAAATATTAAATATGCAAAAGGATTTAAAATAGATTATTTTGATGATTACAAATTAATAACTCTTTTTAATCCTTGGGATAATTATTCTGTATATTATAAATACAAGATTTTTTATGATGATGTAAAATACAAATCGCAAAATCTGCAATTAGAATTTTCGGTTGTTAAAAACAGAATTGTTGCATTATCTGGTTCGCAAATAGGGTTTTTAGCTAAACTTAATTTAGCTGATAGTATTAATGGAATATCAAAAAAACAATATATATATAACAAGAGCATTATAAAAAATATAGAATTAGGCAAAACTGTAGAATTAGGCGATGAAACAAGTTTAGATTATGAAAAAATAGTTGAAATTAAGCCAAAAATTGTTTTTGTAACAGGTTGGAACAAAATCAATTCCTCTTTTGATAAGCTTGTTGTTACAGGTATCCCAATTGTTTATATGCTAGAGTGGCAAGAACAAAATCCATTAGGCAGAGCCGAATGGATAAAATTTATTGCAGCCTTTTTTAACAAAGAACAAGAAGCTGACAGCTTATTTTCAGAAGTAGAAAAAAATTATCTTAAAATAAAAGAATATAAAAATATTACCAAGAAAAAACCAACGGTTTTACACGGAAGTTTAATTGCAGGAACATGGTATGTGCCTGGTGGAGATAGTTATATTGCTAATTTATATGCCGATGCAGGAGCAAATTATATTTGGAAAAATATTAAAAAAACAGGAAGTATAGCTTTGAAATTTGAATCGGTGTACACAAAAGCAAAAAATGTAGATTTTTGGTTTCCTATGATTGATATAAAAAACACAAGCGACTTAAATAATATAGAAAAAAGATATAAATTATTTAATCCTTATTACACACATAAAATATTTTTATCAAACAAAAGGCGAAATTTTTTAGGAGGAAATGATTATTGGGAATCTGGAGTTGCAAATCCCGATATAATAATAAAAGATTTGAATAATATTTTCTATAAAGACAGTGTTAAAAATGAAGAATTATTCTTTTTTTCTAAGATTAATTAGGTTTTCAACAGCTAAATAGTTAATTATATACTACATTATCAACATCAAAAATACTTATTAATATTACTTTTTTGTAGTTATACACACTGAATACAAGTTTTAAACAAAAGTTATCAACAATTGTTGATAGTCTTCAAATTTATAAATTATTTTATAATCTAAATATAACTAAAAATGTTTGATAACTATGCTTAGATATATTCTTATAGTATTTAACTTGGTAGCCATTCTTATAATGAACCTATTTAGTGGGGATATTACACTAGCAATAGACGCACCAAATGAGGTAGTTGCCGGAACAGAATTTACTGTTTCTGTAACAATTAACAAAGGCGAAACAGATGGTTTTGCAAGATTTCAACAAGAATTGCCGGCAGGTTTTACAGCAGAAGTAATAGAAGCCGCAGGAAGCGATTTTTCTTTTGAGTTTCAGAAAGTTAAATTCTTTTGGCTTATGCTGCCTAAAGACGAGGAAGTTATAGTTAAATACAGTGTAAAAGTTGATGAAAATTTAAGCGGAGATTTTGAAATTACAGGTTTATTCTCTTATATTGATGGTGAAAAAAAATCTGCAAACATAGAACCATTTAAAATAAAAATACTTCCATCTTCTAATGCCGTAGCAAACAATACTAATAATAACTCACAAGCAGAAAATCAATCAGGAGTGGTAATTAAAAGACAAGAACCATATAAAAATGCAAAAGGTGAAATTATTGTAAAACTATTAGTTAATAAAGGCAACTTGCCCGACGACCAATTTGCAAAAATACAAGAAACAGTTCCTTCGGGATATACAGCTATAAGTGATAACACAGAAGGAGCAATTTTTTCATACAAAGACAATACAGCCAAATTTTTATGGATGAATTTACCTGCAAAGAAAGAATTTCTGATATCTTATAAATTAATACCAAACGCAGGAACAAACACAAATAATTTAAAAATTAATGGTGATTTCTCTTATATAAACGATGGGATTACTCAAAATGTAAATGTTAGTGAAACTACCGAACAGTTAGCAAGTGTTGGCGAAACAAATAATAATATTGCCGATAATACTACTGACAAAACAGAAAATATAAAAACCGTATCGTATAAAGTTCAAATAGCTGCAGGACATAAAGAACTAAAAAATATACGTAGATATTTTTCTAAATTAAAAATGCACGAAAATATTAATACTGAAAGGCATAATGGTTGGATAAAATATACTGTAGGAAAATATAATATGTATAAAGGTGCAAGAGATCACAGAGTGCAAATATGGAACAAAACAAAGATTGATGATGCCTTTGTAACAGCATATAATAATGGGCAACGAATAACCGTTCAAGAAGCATTAATGATAGCAAATCAAAAATGGTTTCAATAAAAACATCTAAAGACAAATTAAACCCGTATGGACTATAAAGCCCATTTAACAAAGCTTTCAAGGTCTTTTACGCACTTAAATCTTTAAAAACCCCAAAAAAGCTAATGCAATGAAAATCAATTTGTATTGTTTTTGTACAGGTTCTAATATGCAATATAACAATAAAAAGCTGTTTTTCTTGCTTTAGTTAAAGCAACTATTATTATATTTGGTCGTCTTAAAAACAAATAGATTTAACATACTGTTTATGAAAAAATATATATTTATATTAATTGCATTTATAACTTTTACATTAAATGCCCAAGAGTGGGAAATAACAAAAGACCCTTTTGGAACAAAATATTTTGTCGAAAACTTAGGGCAATTTAATCATTATGCAGACAACAAATATAATGATATAGAATTTTACGATTTTACCGATAAAATATTTTTCAGAAAACAATCTTCTGTTTTTATGTACGACGATTTTAAACTTGTTGATGAAGAAAAAGACGGCAAAGAAATAGAAAAAATAGAAGGGCAAAAATATTTTGTTCAAATG
>Ga0256845_1001741_pt1 | contig 16971 bp, 18 predicted proteins | sample RiftiametaG_FD_189101 | JGI IMG/M metagenome (GOLD analysis project Ga0256845, IMG submission 189101) | Tube worm associated microbial communities from hydrothermal vent at the East Pacific Rise, Pacific Ocean - Riftia | ecosystem: Host-associated > Annelida > Integument > Unclassified ...
TTAATTAAAATAATTAACTATTTAGTGGCTTTTTAAAGTAAAAAGGAAATCAGCCCAATGAAAGCAACAAATTTTTAAAGTAAAAATGGATAACGGTTACGAAAAAGAAGAGTTTACAACTATTAGTTTTAAATATTCCGTTGCTAAAAAGTTTAGGATTTTTAGCAAGAAGATGAGTGCATCTAATTCTATGACTTTACTTATGATGCTTGACTTTTTTGAAACCAACAGTATTTCTCCAAAAGAATCTATTGGCCCTTCAATTTTTACACTAGAAAATTTGATTAAAAAACGAGTGAGTGCTGTTATTGCCATTTTAAGGGATATAGAGAAAAGTCAAACCAAGCCAACTGTTGCAATGATGCAATCTCTTTTTCAGGAATCAGAGCCTAAAAATAAACCACTATTAGTAGAGAAGAAAAATTCTGAGGATAGTCAAATACAATTTCGAGAAAAATAAAACCTTGAGAAAAACTATAAGAATATTGAAATGTATATAACCATTACACCACAGAAACTAGGAGGCTCTTATTCACAAAGTGTAGCTGATTATGTGGACTATCTAGAGAAGGAAAATGAAGGTCTCGATAAAGAAAATATAGAATATTTTTTTAACCAATACGGAGATGAAATAAGTACAAAAGATGTGGTTAAAGAGATTGATGGAAACAAGGCAAAACTTAAAAAGACGGAGCCTAAGTTTTATTCCATTACGCTAAGTCCAAGTAAGTCTGAATTGAAACAATTACAAAACAGCAGTAAAGATTTAAAAACATATACTCGTGAACTGATGAAAGATTATGTAGCTTCTTTTAATCGTGAAATCAATGGAAAACCCATAACGATTGATGATATAAAATACTATGCAAAAGTAGAGCACCAACGGAGCTTTAAAGGAACAGATATTCAAATAAAAGAAAATCAATCTTTTGCCACAAAAATACTCCAGCACAAACAGGACATTCGAAAAATTGAACGTGGTGATTTAACAGGTGATATAAAAACCTTGAAACTAAAAATAACTCAATTGGAAAAAGAAGCACCACACCAACAAAAAGGAAAACGAATAGTTCAAGGAATGCAAAAAGAAGGGAATCAAAGTCATATTCATATTATCGTAAGCCGGAAAGATGCTTCAAATTCCGTCAGTTTATCACCAGGAAGTAAATACAAATCATCTAATGTAAAAATGAACGGAAAAGATGTAAAACGTGGTTTTGATAGAGATGCATTTTTTGAAAAAGCAGAAAAGACTTTTGATAAGAAATTTGGGTACAAAAGGAATTATGCAGAAACCTATAAAGCGAAAAAGGATTTTATTAAAAATCCCAAACGTTATTTTTCAATCCTATCAGGTTTACCAACGAATGAAAAATCGGTTGCGTTTAAAATTTTAACTAAATCAGGAGTTCCGATGATGAATATACCAACTAGTAAAGTACAGCTGGCATTGAAAGCTATCAAGCAATTAAAGCGAGGAGTTGAAGTAGTAATAAAATCAAGTTCAATAGGCATATGAATTGGTCAATACCACATATTATCCTATACTTTATAATCCCTTTATTGGTTTTATGTATTGTGTTTTATGTATTTCTTCATAAAGAGCAATCCAAAGTTTCTGATAGAAAATATCAAGTTCGGTTTAAAGTCAAATCTGGGAAGTTTCAGATTGAAAATATCAAACGAGGTGCATCCGTAATTGGTTCTGCCGGTAGTGGGAAAACAGAGAGTGTGGTCTTTAATTTTTTACATCATTTTAGTACATATTCTTTTTCTGGAGTAATCCATGATTATAAGAGTTTTGAACTTACAGAAATGGCATTTCCGCTTTTTAATACTCTGGATATACCGTTCTATATTATTTCTTTTGATACTATTTATAATCGTGTAAACCCCATTGCACCTCGCTATATGGAAAACGAAGAAAGTGTCAATGAGGTTTCAAGGGTGTTGATTGAAAATCTATTGGAGCAAAAAGAATCAGGGAGCATCGGAACAAGCAAGTTTTTTAATGATGCTGCCGAAGGATTAATTGGAGGGTTGATTTGGAAACTAAAAACCTCCTATCCGCATTACTGTACCTTACCTCATTTAATAGCTATTTATCAACTTTTAGATACGGATAGTCTTATTGTATTTCTAAAAAGTAATACTACCTCTAGAGCAATGGCAGATGCATTTATTAGTGGTGCAGCTTCCGATAGACAAACAGCAGGAGTTAAAAGCACTTTAGCAAATGCTTTTAAAAAGATAAGTTCACAACGTATTTTTATGGCTTTATCAGCCGATGAAATACCTTTAAATATTAATTATCAAGAAGAGCCCTCAGTTATTTCGGTTGTTAATAATCCTAAATATGAAACGGCTTACTCTCCAATTATCGCAACTATTGTTCACACCATTATCAAACAAATGAGCGTGAGAAATGCGAATCCCTCATTTTTGATGATGGAAGAAGCTCCAACTATTCGGTTATTGAATATGCATCGGATTCCAGCCACGTTGAGGAGTTATAATATTGCAACGATTTATGTAATGCAAGATAAGATTCAGAATGATATGATGTATGGAGATAAAGGAAGTAGAGCTATATTGAGTAACCTATCTTATCAGTTCTTTGGTAAAGTGAATGACCCCGATACTGCCAAATATTATGAACGCTTCTTCGAAATTATTAGAAAAGAAACAACAAGTGTAAATCGTGGTCATAACCTAAATTTTGATACCCGAATTACTACTGGGGAACGTGAAGTTTCTAAAATAAGAGCTGATGTGTTTTTTCGTTTAAAACAAGGTGAATTTATCACCTTTGCTGATGGAAAGGATAGAAGAGTACAGTTTAAATTACCTAAAATTGAAAGGAAGCTCCCAAAACGAAAAACAGAATACACTAAAGCTGATTTAGAAGTGAATTTTGAAAGAATATATGAAGAAGCCAAATCGATTTTTAAAAATGATTTATGAAGCTTGATTTAAAGAAAATATTATATAGCATCTTAGTAAAAGCTAAAGCCGATTAAAGTTCCTTAAATATGATTCAATAGATAGCATTAGTTGCTCTGAGTTGGTTCATATAGCTTACTTTAGCTATTACATCTAAATTTTCATATATAATATCAATTTTAAAAATTGGATTATGAGCCTAATTGTGATAAAACCAAAGATTTTCGCATACTTTAGTATCTTTGTTTATTTTTATGAGTTTTGAATCCCAACTTTTATTTTTCTTCAGCGCCTTAGGCGCATTTAATGGGCTGTTATTAAGTATTTATTTTTTGTATACTACAAAAAATAAGAAATTTTCAAATTATTTTCTATCCTTACTATTATTTGTTTTAAGTATCAGAATTATCAAATCGGTGTTTTTTTATTTTAATTCAGATTTATCTGCTCTTTTCATACAGGTAGGACTTTCTGCCTGTGTGCTAATAGGTCCATCATTGTACCTGTATGTTTTATCTTTAGTAAAAGAAATGAAAATAAATAAATGGTGGCTACACATTATCCCATTTATGGTGTTAGTAATTATTTTAGGTGTCATTTATCCATATTGGTCATATAAAGTGTTGTGGTCAAAATTTATTATAAAAGGCATTTATTTACAATGGTTGGTTTACATTGTTCTTTCTGGTTTTCAATTAAAAGAAATTCTAAAAAAAGTATTCACGAAAACAAAAAAACTTAATGAAATTGAAGTTTGGTTGGTTAGTATTTATAGTGGAATAACAATTATTTGGCTAGCATACAATATAGGTTCTTACACATCTTATATTGTTGGTGCATTATCATTTTCATTTGTTTTTTATCTTTTAGTTTTATTATGGTTATTTAAAAGAAATAAAAGCACCTTGTTTTTTGAAGAAAAAATAAAGTATAAAAATAAAAAAATTAATACCGAAAAAATAAAGTCAATTATTACAGGCTTAACAATTATTAAAGACGAAAAATTATTTAAGTACCCGAATTTAAAATTGTCAGATATTGCTGAAAAGTTAAATATTTCATCACATCAATTATCACAATTATTAAATGATAATCTAGGGAAAAGTTTTTCATTGTTTATAAATGAATACCGAATTGAAGAAGCAAAACAATTATTAACTTCAGATAATAATTATACCATTGAAGCCATTGGTTATGACTGTGGTTTTAATTCTAAATCTACCTTTTATACAACTTTTAAAAAAATAACGGGAGTAACTCCTGCTGATTATACAAAACAAAAAGCAGATAAATTATAGTTATTTATGCAATCTATCTTTTATTTTTTTAAAATCTTAAAAACAACGTTTATTTCACTTCTAGTTCAAATTTTTGAGCATCATTTCCTTTATTAACGACAACAATTTCATATTTCCCTTTTGGAAGAGCAAGGTGTGGGTTTATACTTTTGTTTTTGACTTCATAAATATCAATTGGCACAGCATTGTTAATGTTTTCACCTTTTTTAAAAGCAAGAACCATTACTGGAAATAGAATATCAATTTCTTTTAGTTCAACTATTATATTTTTGTTTCCGTTTTTAAATAACCAGTTAGGTCTATCATCTATATATATTGTATTAGGATGAAAAACAGCGATGTCCGTCCAAGTTTTTCCGCGTCTATATTTATAAGGTATATTATTTTTATCTAAAAGGATGGATGGCTCTTTTATATTTAAGGACTTTAAAAGAGGGTGATTTAATTCTGATTTGCTTTTTTCAGTATATTGAGTTTGATTAATAGTAAAAGGGTTTATTCCTGTGTATTCTTCCAATCTTCCTGCCATTGTTTTTTCCCAACGAGGGTAATTACCCTCTAAAACATGGTCAAAACCACAATGAATTATGAATTTTTCATTTGGTTTTTTCTTAATCATCATTTGAATGTTTTTTGCTTGCTCAATTTCCCTTTGCTTTCCATCACTATTATTTGTATTCTCATAAGCAAATAAATGATATCCAATTGATAAAGCATCTCTAACCAAATTTCCAAATTGAGGATTTTTTATATAAAAACCTGTTTCTTGAATTGGGTACTTCCTTTTATTTAATAACGAATCTAAGTACGCTCCGTTACCTAATGCTTCAAATCCTAAGTTTTTATACCCAACATCATATAGTTTTTGAAGTAATGATTTAGTAAACACTCGATGAGAAGAATTGTGATGAGCCTCATTTATTATAACAATCTGATTTTTATTTGCTTGTTCAGTTATATAGTCAGTTGCTTTAACAATTTTATATTTTTTATTAATTGAATCTATTTGTGTTTTTGTATAACTTTTTGGTTTACTTCTGAATGCTAAGCCCCAATGTTTTAATGCATTTTGATAATCTCCTTTGGTGGCATAATCAGTCATTGAAATTTGATATTTCCAAGCAATAGTATCCGTTTTAACTTTATTTTCTATTTCAGAACTAAACCTGTACTTGTTATTGAATTCAATTTTTTCAATAATTATTTTTTTATTTGTACAAGATATAATAGAAAATAGAATTGATATTACGATAAATTTATTTCTCATTTTTTTAAATATTTAATTTGTGCTAAGATTTTTGGTTCTAAACATAACTTAATTCTAAATTATTTTTTTCACTTTAGTTAAATTAATTTCCAATATATAAAATAACTCGCTGCACATTATAATTTAAGAAAAAAAGTAGTCCGTTATTATAAATTCGTACTTCTATTTTATAATAGAAAACCTTTCTTAATAGAAATGACTGCACATTGTGGCAAATTAAAACCGCATGCAAAAAATAACACTTTTTCTTTTATCGCTTTTTCTTTTTGTTGGATGTGAGGCATCATCAAAAAAACAAAACAAAATACTTTTTGTTACCTCTAATCAAAATACTTATGGAGATACAAATATGAAAACATCAAATCACTTTGGTGAAATTGTTTTTGCCTATAATGTATTTATAAATGCAGGTTATGAAGTAGATTTTGTAAGTCCAAAAGGTGGTGCAATTCCTATTGGTTATATAAAAAATTCTGACAGTATTCAAAAAAAGTATTTAAACAATACTGTTTTTATGAACTTGCTTAAAAATACATTTAATCCCAAAGAGATTAATCCAATAGATTATAAAGCAGTTTACTATAGTGGTGGTGGTTCGGCAATGTTTGGTGTGCCAGAAAATAAGGATATTCAAAAAATTTCAAGAACTATTTATAAAAATAATGGAATTATATCTACCGTTTGCCATGGTACTGCAGGAATCGTAAATTTAAAATTATCAAACGGAAAGTACTTATATGAAGAAAAACAAATAAGTGGCTATCCTGATATTTTTGAAAATGTGGATTCTAAAAAGTATAAAACCTTTCCTTTTTCTATCGAAAAAATAATCAATAAACGTGGTGGAAAATTTTCTTATTCAAAAAAAAGAAATGCTAATTACTTTGAAGCAGATGGAAGATTAGTGACAGGTCAAGACCCATCTGCTTCAATATCTGTAGCCCAAAAAGTTATTGAAATACTTAAAAAGTAATTGAATATGACTAAACCGAAAAGCACAATTCAAAAAATTGGAATACTTATATTTATTCTAATCAATATGAGTTGTAATTCACAATCACATAGTGACAAAATAGCCGCAACTGTTAAAAATAATGCGCTTCAACTTTTAAAAGACGATAGATTTAATGCTGTTTCAATAACAGTTTATTCTAAAAGTGTTGGTTATATAAATCATTTTGGAGAATTAGACAAGGGAAAAGGCAATACACCTACTAATGAAACATTATATGAAATTGCTTCGGTAACTAAAACTATGACTGGCTATTTGGTGGCAAAAGCAGTTACAGATAGCAAAATAAATTTATTCGATTCTATCACTAAATACCTAGGCTCTTCATATTCTAATCTTTCTTTTAATGATGCGCCAATAAGCATACAACATCTATTAACACATACAAGCGGTTTGCCTTTAAATGTAAATGGCATAAATGAACTCTATGCCAATTCTACCAAAAACTGTTACAAGAAAGCACAAAAATTACTTAGTAAGTACTCAAAAGATTCATTGTTAAATGATTTAAAAAATCTGAAAATTGAACGATTGCCTGGAGTAGAATATTCTTATTCTAATGTAGCCCCAAATTTATTAGCATACATTTTAGAAATCGTTTATAATAAGCCATTTGAAACATTATTAAATGAGCAACTGTTTGAACCTGCTGGTATGAAAAACACGACAATTAACCTTTCTGAAAAAGAGCAAAAATATTTAACAAATGGATATAATGACAAAGGTGAATTAATGCCAAATTTTAAAAAATCCATTCAACTTTGGGGAGCAGCAGGCAGAATAAAATCTAACGCTAAAGATTTATTGAATTATATCAAGTTTCAACTGCAAAATGAGAATCTAATATTAAAAGAGTCTCACACCAAATTATTTAAAGATACAGATACTATTTGGATAGGCTATTTCTGGGAGATACTGGACGATAAAAATGGTGTACATTTTGAACACCACGGAGGTTTATATGGAAGTCAGAATTGGTTAATTATTTACCCGAAGTACGATTTTGGAATTTCTATTATTACAAATTCCAGTTTTCTTGAAGCCAATCAACTTATAAAACAAACTGCTTTAAACATTTTTAAAGATCTTAACTATTAAAAACAAACAATAATTTAAAACTAAAACAATGAAGAAAACAATTTTAACCCTATTTCTATCTATCAGCTTATTAACTACAACTTTTGCTCAAGAGTCCGATTATAGCCTTGTAGAAAATACAGTCTCTTATTATCTAGACGGAGGAACAAATAATGATTTTGAAACTCTAAAAAAAGCATTTCATAAAGATGCAACCATGAAATTTATTTCTAAAGGGGAATATAAGGAAGTAAATGCACTAGAATTTTTTAAAAGAGTGATAGAACCAGGACCAAAAAGTAATCGAATTACAAGAATTTCAAACATTACTATTTCTGGAGATGTAGCAAATGCAAAACTAGAAATTGAATACCCAACCTTTATGTTTATCGACTATATGAACCTGTTAAAAATAAAAGGAGAATGGAAAGTTGTAAGCAAAATATATTATAGAAAACCCAAAACATCTAAAAAATGAAAAAAACAATCATTACCCTAGTAGCCATAATTAGTTTTTCAATAACGGCTGTTGCTCAAGAATCAGATTACAGTCTTATAGAAAAAACGTTACATTACTATTTGGATGGCGACCTTGTAGACGACTTTGAAGTAATACAAAAAGGATTTCACAAAAATGCCGATATGAAAAGTATTTCTTCTAGAACCGGAGAATATAGAGAGTCTAATGCTTTAAAAGTATTTAAAAAGGCAACGAAGCGTACCGTGCCTAAACAAAATATAAAAAGCAGGATCGTCAGTATAAATATTACGGATACTGCTGCAAGTGCTAAATTACAGACAGATTCTCCACGGGCTATTGTTACAGATTATATGCAATTGCTTAAAATTGATGGGGAATGGAAAATAGTAAGTAAAATTTATACCGTAAAAATGAAAAAGAAAATAGTTAGCAATTAAACTGATATAAATCAAACTGAATGAAATATATTCCTAAATATTCAATGCTACTTTTTACTTTACTTATTATAAGTTGCAACAATAGTATTAGCAAAAAGAAGAGCGGAAAGAAAAGTAATAAAAATCAAATAGATAACTATTCTGCTAAAATTGATGGTTTGATACAAACCACAAGTCCAAGAAGTTTTAATGGCATTATTCTCATAACTCAAAAAGGTGAAGTGAAATATTCAAAAGCCTATGGTTATTCAAATTTTGAGGATAAAACATCAATTTCAATAACAGACAATTTCAGAATTCAATCTAATAGTAAGCAAATCACGGCTGTTTTAATTTTAAAAGAAGTTGAGAACGGGAAAATTGACCTAAAGAGTCCTATTAGAAAGTACTTGCCAACTATTAAGCAAACTTGGGCAGACTCAATAACAGTTCATCAATTACTTAATATGACTTCTGGAATAGTAGGTATCGATAAACCACTAATTTTTGAGCCAGGAACAGATTTCAAATATAGCAACCCTGCATACGGTTTACTTGGAAGAATAATTGCAAATGTTACAGAGAAGAAATATACAGAAGTCGCTAATAACTTGTTCAAAGAACTTAAAATGGATAACAGTTTTTGCTACGAAATGGATAAATATGAAGGTAAGGTGATTAATGGATATAGAATTTCAGATAACGAATTCAAATTAGTGGAATTTAATAAATTAGGAATAAATAAAGATTGGTGGACGGACTTCATTCCAGCAGGAGGTATTATTTCAAATGTAAAAGATTTAAACATTTGGGACACAACACTTCACAACGGTGAACTATTAAAGCCAGAAACCTACAAACTAATGATAAATTATAACATTACTGCACAACATGATGCATTTGGTAATGAAAAAATCGGCTATGGTTATGGCGTTAGAATTGACGACAATAAATCCGTAAAAACCATAGGACACGCAGGAAAAGGCTTAGGTTTTGCATCCATTAAATTTTATATACCTGAAAAAGATGTTGATGTAATTGTGTTAGAAAATGTATACAATGAAGATGCAAACATTGTTTATTATTTTGAAAACAAAATAAGAGAAATAGTATTGCATAGTAGCCTTTTGAAATAATAATTGTATCAAAAAACCATAAAACATTTCTTACCTTAAGAAATAACAACTTTTAAAAATAAACTAAAATGAAACTATTATTATCAATTTCACTATTATTCTTTTCAATCAATTTTGCAACTGGTCAAACATACAATGGAAAAGAAAAACACATCAAACAAATTTTAAAGAATACTGAGAAATTTTCTGAATATGTGAATACAAACAATTTCAAAATGATTGGAGAGTCTTATACCGAGGATGCCAAAATATTTCCACAAAAAGGCAAAATATTAGAGGGTAAAAAAGCCATATTAAAATACTGGTCACTTCCTGAAGGTAAGAAAACTATAAATCATAAAATAACACAACACGAAATAACCATTGTTAAAAATACGGCTTACGATTATGGTGTTTACCAAGGTACTAGCATAAAACCTGATGGAACAAAGAGTAATTGGAGTGGAAAATACGTTATTGTATGGAAAAGAGTAGATGGTAATTGGAAAATATACTTAGATATTTGGAATAATTTATAAAAATCTAGAACTATTCGAAAGTTGTAATTTAAGATAAAATGATTTTATGTCCTATTAGTAAAAACTTAATCGTCTTAAAAGTATAAAACATTTAAAAGATAAAATTATGAAAGAATTTATGATGATTTTTAGAAGTGAACCCAACGCTTGGGGAAATCTTTCTCCTGAGCAAATGCAAGCTAGTACCAAAAAATGGCAAGATTGGATTGGAGGAATTGCAGCTCAAGAAAAATTTGTTAGTACAAATCGTTTGGGTTTTAGTGGAAAAACGATTAAACCGAACGATGTAACTATTGATGGTCCATATGCTGAATTGAAAGAAATTGTTGGTGGATATATGGTAGTAAAAGCTAAAAATTTAGAGGATGCTGTTCAAATGGCAAAAGGTTGCCCAACAATAAGTATTGGAGGTAGTGTAGAGATACGTGATGTTATGGAAATTAATCTTTAATAAGATAAATGGAGAAAGGAGTTTTAATTCCTAACCTTTTTAAAACAGAGTACAGAAAAATAGTTTCTGTACTCTGTAAATTATTTGGTTTAGTTCATATCGAAATTGCAGAAGATATTACTAATGACACCTTTTTATTAGCTTCTGAAACTTGGGGACAAAAAGGAATACCCGAAAATCCCAAAGCATGGCTCTATATTGTAGCAAAAAATAAAACAAAAGATTACTTAAAAAGACATCATAATTACATTTATAATATTACACCACAAATTAAAGGGTATCAAGTAAATTTTGAAGAGTTAGATCTTGACTTGTCCGAAAAAAATATGAATGATAGCCAATTACAAATGATTTTTGCAATCTGTAATGATGTAATTCCTTCGAATGCCCAAATCGGATTAGCTTTGCGTATTCTTTGTGGATTTGGAATTGAAGAAATTGCTGAAGCTTTTTTAACAACCAAACAGACTATTAATAAACGATTATTTAGAGCCAAAGAAAAACTGAGGTCTGCAAATATAAAAATAGAGTTTCCAAGCGAAAAAGAAATTGATAAACGACTGGATAATGTATTAATAATCATTTACCTACTCTTTAATGAAGGATACTATTCGTCTTCGAAAAATACCCCACTAAAAAAAGACCTTTGTATAGAAGCAATGCGACTTTTATATTTACTTATCCAAAATAAAAAAACAAATTTACCTCGTTGTAATGCATTACTTTCATTAATGTGTTTTCATGCATCTCGCTTTGATTCTAGAATTGATAAAGAAGGGAAATATGTTCTATATTTTAACCAAAAAAAACAAAACTGGAATAAAGATTTAATTGTTAAAGGAGAATATTATTTAAATGAATCAGCAAAAGGAAATGAAATAACAAAATATCATTTAGAAGCAAAAATTGCATTTTGGCATAGTAGAGAAAATGACACCATTGAAAAATGGGAAAATATACTTCAGTTATACAATCGACTATTACAAATTCAATATTCACCAATTATCGCTTTAAATAGAACTTATGCATTATCTAAAGCTAATGGAAAAAAAATTGCTCTCAAAGAAGCTTTAAAAATAGATTTAAAACACAATGGGTTTTATCATTCATTAATGGCAGAATTGTATAATGAAATTGATAACGACAAACAAAAAGAACATTTAGAAAAAGCAATTAAATTAACTCAAAATAAAACGGGTAAGGAACTACTGACCTCAAAATTTAAAAACAACAACTACTAACAAATATGTCTTTAAAACATAAGGTATTTGTACTATGTCAAGCACTTCAATTCATCTTCAATCAAAAAACATTTAAAATGAAAAGTAAAATTATTGTTTTTATACTACTTCTATCTAATCTATTATTAACTATTTCTTGTTCAGGAAATCGAGAAATACTCAAAGAAACTAGACAGGTAAACAAACAAATTGATGATTATATATCGACTCTCATTAAAGCGGATAAAATCCCAGGATTAGCTATCGCGGTTATTCAAAAAGGAGAAATTATTCACAAGAAAAATTATGGACTTGCTAATTTAGTTCATAGAGTTCCCGTTACGGATAACACTTTGTTTAGGGCTTAAATCTACAAAATGATAATGCCAAAATGATGCTTGTTGAAATTGAAAGACTAAACTAATACCTAACAATAATGCTATAATTAGTATTATAATTACGGCTGTTGCTCAAGAATAAGATTACAGTTTTTTAGAAAAAACCTTGTATTATTATTTCAATCGATATTTTCTTTTAATTTAGGTATATTCCATAATGGAAAAGTAATGTGTTTTATACTGCTACTGCTTACGTTAGCTGTTGCAATAAGCAAAAATAATTATGGAAAATAAAATATTAGAATACCTTTCTAAATATACTGTAATAACCAGAGAACTAGAGCATGCAATTACAGAAAGTGCATTTATTAAAAGTTTCAAAAAAGGATCTATTCTTCTTAAAGAAGGAGATATTTCTAATGAGTGTTATTTCATCTTAAAAGGCTGTATAAGAAGTTACTTTATAAAGGATGGAGAAGAAAAAACTACAGAATTTTATACAGAAGAACAAGCCGTTACCCCTTCTTGCTACGGAAAATATATACCTTCAGAACATTACTTAGAGTGTATAGAGGATACCGTTGTCAATGTTGGTAATCCTAAGTTAGAAAAAGAAACTTTTCAAAAATATCCGCCATTAGAATCTTTATCTAGAGTAATCGCTGAAGTTATAATAGCTAAACACCAAGAGTCATTTGCTGAATTTAAAACATCTACTCCTGAAGAACGATATCTAAGTATGTTAAAAACTAGACCTGATTTAATTCAAAGAACTTCTCTATTCCAAATAGCTAGTTATCTGGGCATTAAACCTGAATCATTAAGCCGAATTAGAAAAAGAATAATGGACAAAAATATCATTTCTTAACTTAAGTCAATTAATTTCAAATTACATCTCTATATTTTTGTATTTGAAAAATATTCACTTAAGAAAAAACATTGAACTCAAATAAAAAAACGGCTAAAATTGCAGGTATATTAATTATTCTTGGAATAATTTCTGGGATACTAAGTATAGTACCTTCCGTAGAAGGTGAAAATTTTCTTAATGAAGTCTACCCTAATAAAAATAGAGTTTTAATTGGAGCAATATTTCAGTTCTTATTAGTTCCAATCTATATTGGATTTTCACTTGTACTTTATCCTGTTTTAAGGAAATATAATAAAACACTATCTATTGGATTTGTAGGGTTTAGAATTATGGCAGGAGTATTTCAATTACTTGGAATTATATTATTACCCATATTCATTCTTTTAAGTCAGAAATTCTTAGTTCAAACAAATACAAACCTTATGTTTTATGAAACAATAGGTGAAATATTAAAACTCTTTCGAGACTTAACAAATCATCTAGGAGTAATATTAGCAACAGGCTTAGGGAATTTATTATTGTACTACATTTTGTTCAAAGGAAAACTTATCCCTGTTTGGCTATCAATGTGGGGTTTATTTGGGAATACATTAATAATGATAGCAAGTTTCTTATTGTTATTTGAAATATTTGAAGTTGTTTCAATAGAATATGGAATCATGTCAATTCCGCTTGTCTTACAAGAAGTAGTATTGGCAATTTGGTTAATAGTAAGAGGGTTTGATAAACTTCTATCAATTGAAAATAATAAAAACATTTTACCATGAAAAAACATACAACCTACTTATGCGCTCTTTTTTTGTTTGGTCTTATATCTTGTGGTCATGATTCTATAGAAGGAATCAACCCTGAGGAAATTACAGGAGACATTCCTCCAAATACAATTACCACTCCCTGTGGGTTTGATTTATCCAACTTTAAAGCAAATTCCACCATAGCAATAGATTGCCTTTTAGACCTTAAAGGGGAAACCATTACACTACCTGCCAATGTAAATTTTGAATTTGGCAAAGGCGATATCATAAATGGTAAACTCATATTCAATGGTGGTACTATTGCCGGCGAACTTTTGAGTTCAAAGCTAGTAATAGAGGGCGATGTACAATTGAAAGATTCAGCTTTTAAATTTTATGCAGTTCGATGGGATATTGTAGAGGGGGAAACTACGTCGGACATTGCTCAAAAGAACAATGATGAATTAGAACGATTAATGAAGTTTACCAAAGGTTTAGGTGCAACAACCTTTCAAATTGGTAAATTTGATGCTTATTTTCAAGTTCATTACCCTACAGCACCTTACAGTATCGTTTTTTACCCATCTATAGAAGCAGTAAATGTGCCTTCTAATTTTAATCTAATCATGTCTAATGATACCCATCTACGTATTTTTCCAGGGATAGCAGATAATGAAAATGGAGCAATCTTAGCGGTACATGATGCAGAAAATATTATTATAAAAGGTGGGATTTTGCATGGAGATAGAGATCAACGAGCATATCCTCTCGGTGATTTAGCAGGCCAATATGGATCTCACCTTCTAAAAATTCGTTCTGGAAGAAATATTACCATAGATGGCATTAAATTTATAGACGGATCTAAAGGCTCTCTTAATATAAATTCAATTGGTTTTTCATTTAATCCCAATACCTATAAGCCTACTAGAAATGTAACCGTAAAAAACTGCATATTCGAAAATAGCAGGAGAATGAGTATCGCATTAACTGAAGGACGAGACATTAAAATAGTAGATAACACTTTTATAAATACAGGTCACGTATCAACAAACTCTAGTGGCGGAGAAGTTGGGTATGCCATCAATATTGAAGCTACAAGAAAAAGAGATGCTAATGGAAACCTTAAAGAATTCGAAAGAGCATTTGATATTCTTATCAAAGGAAATACAGAAACAGGTAGTAGAGGAGGAAGTGTTACAGTTACCATAGGGCAAACCGTGACCATAGAAGATAATAATTTTGAAACACAATTGGTTTTGTCCCATACTAATGGTACTAAGGTTATTAATAACACTTTTAAAGCATTAACACCCGAAGCTAAAGAACGATTTGCTGTATTTGCAGCAAATGGTGGTGAAACTGCTTTTAATAATGAGATATCTGGTAATACAATATCTGGTTATGACCTAGGAATTGCAACCAATGCAACGGATACCAATATCATTAATAATACCATAACAGATTGTAGTATAGGTATACAAATTGGTAAATCTTCTGATTCTCAAGTCAATGACAACAAGATAACTACTACGGGTCATGCCATAAGTGCAACAAATTCATTTGTAAAAAATGTATCTATAAAGGGTAATGAAATTAATGGAGGTCGTTTTCATATATACTTTGCACAACTTAATGATAAACCAGAACATGCAGATTATAGGGTAACACTAGAAAATAATACTTTTATTACATCCAAAGCCATAAGTTTCTCTAAGGCTAATGGTGTACTATTTAAAAATAATACCGTTGTAGGTGGTATACAGATTGGAGATGCTTCTAATATAGAAATATCGACAAACTCTATTAAACCAAATGAAAGCGATGGTATTCGATTATATGGTGACAATACAGCCATATCTTTGGTGGATAATACCATTTATGAACCGACCGGATCTTCAAGATATGTTTGTATAAATAATGATTCAAATAATCCAGATGCCATTACAGACACAAATAATTCATGTAATTAATGGTATGTATACCAATTAAAGGAACAAGTAATCCATTTTTCACTAAAAATTCACAAGTTCTTGAAAAGAGCATTTTCTATATTAATAACAATGATATTTCCTAGTTTAACTAAAATTGGAATTCTGATTGATTTTAAAATCAATCAGAATTTTATTGCAAAAGTTTTATGTATCAATAGGGATAAATCAATAATTACGCGCAACGGCAAGTGCTATTTGACTGAACAATTAAAAAAGGAGGTAAAACAAATCGCGAGAAAACAGTAGCTAACAACACACTAGTCAAAAGCCAGTTTCGCCTATATGTCAAAGCAATATGATATCTTATCTATTGATTTTTTGTGATTGTTTCTTTCGTTAATCACCTTATGGATAGTGTTCCGTTTAAAGAAAAAGTAAATTATTATCTATGAAAGAGTAATCACAAAATGCGATTAAATAATGATATATTAATTAAACTTGAAACTAATCTTGAGCTTATTGAGACTGAGGTCAAGGATGTTCTTATAAAAGCAGAAAAGGGAATAAAAGAAGCTAAATTTGCTTTAGAGCAATTGAGAAATTATATAAATGAAACTAACTTTAAAAATACTTCATTAGAAATAAATTTCTTTAAAAATATAAAACCTCAGGTTTTTAGCAAGCTAATATACTATGTAAAGCTATTTAATATAGAAGGTAAAAGGCCCAGAGGTAGCAGACAATCACAGATTGATTATTTGAATAATCATATTGAAAAGCTTCAAGTGTATTTCAATGAAAATTTAGAATTTTATCATTACTATAGAAGAGGAGCTACCTCATTAGATAAACAATATTTTATTAGAGGAAATGAAGATATAAGGCTATTCCCAGATACGTTTCATTTTTTTACTGACCAGAAATTTTCTACTAGTCATGATTCGACTGTTGCCACAATCATAGCATATGATATGCTTATTATTCATTTAAAAACAGAGATAGATAAATTAGAAAATAACTATGGTTTGGAAACAATAAACTTTCCCAATCCAATGCTTTCTTCAAAGTTATTTTGGACAGGAAGTAAAACGGATTTAATAGAACTTATTTATGCCTTACATAGTAGTGGTACAATTAATAGTGGAACGGCAGACATAAAGGAAATGGCAGCAGTATGTGAACAGATCTTTAATATCGATTTAGGAAACTATTATCATACGTTTATTGAAATCAGAGCAAGAAAATCTAATAACACCAAATTTATAGATAAGTTAAAAG
>Ga0256845_1001742_pt1 | contig 16963 bp, 14 predicted proteins | sample RiftiametaG_FD_189101 | JGI IMG/M metagenome (GOLD analysis project Ga0256845, IMG submission 189101) | Tube worm associated microbial communities from hydrothermal vent at the East Pacific Rise, Pacific Ocean - Riftia | ecosystem: Host-associated > Annelida > Integument > Unclassified ...
GGGCTCGGCGATGTTCGTGGGGTCGAGGTGCGGCCACAGGGTCGCCGCCAGGCTGTTGGTCCACAGCGACCAGCCCATGATCGCGCCCAGACCCACCGCCAGAGCCAGGCTCCAGCCCGGGCCCCACGTGGCGTTCCGGGCCCGAGACAGCGCCTCCGCGAACCCGAGCGTCAACATGGGTAGAGCGACCACCAGATAGCGGGGACCCACTCGCCAGCCGCCCTGGAACGACAGGCCCAGGCCCATGGCCAGAACGACCCCAAAGATGCCGAGCCGCAAGGCGGAGCGGGCCCGAAGGGTCGACGAGCGCAGACCCGGGGTCGACGAGCGCAGACCCAGGGCCAGGCCCCCGACCCCCACCACACACAGGGGCGACCACACCGCGAGCCCCGTGTTGGGGGACAGGAGGTGGATGCGGACGTTCTCCCAGCGCGGCGCCCCCAGCCCGAGCAGGCCCCGACCGTGCAGGGCCGCGAACCCCGGGTCGGCCGCGTGGTGGTAGCCGGTCGCCAGGGCGCTCCCGAACACCGCGTGCTGGTAGGCGGCCAGCATCACCACGGGGACACACGCGCCGGCCAGCGCCACGCCAGCGCCCAGCCCAGCCCGGGTCCGCAGCTCGCCGTCCGGGGCCGCGAATACGGGCCAGACCAGCGCGAGGGCGATCGGCAGGCCGGCGAACGCGGCCCCATATTCGACCGTGATCGCCGCTGCTGCGAGCGCACCGCCGAAGCCGAGCCAGACCAGCGGTCCCCAACCACCGGCTGCGACACCGACAACGCCACCGCGGCCCGGGCGAGTCCGGGCCGCGGCCCCACGCTCGAGCGCCAGCACCCCGGCGTAGAGCAGCGCGGCCGCGAGCGCGTGGCCATAAAACAGGCGCGCGTAGGAGAACAGGGGCGTCCCGAGGACCACGGCGGTGATGCTCGCGGCGGCCACCGGAGCACCGAAACGAGGCGCGAGCCGGATCCAGGCCAGGCCCGCGAACACGAGCACGGGCAGCACCCCACCGAAGGCCCGGGCCCACCAGGTGAAGCGCCGCAGGCTCGGCCCGGTCTCGGGATCCACGCCGAGAGTCGCAGCCTTGAACGCCAGCGCCCCGACCACGCTCGCCCCCGGCGGCTTGTTCGGATAGAGACGGCCGTCCTCGGGGCTCCGGGCCACGTCCGGGCCGGTCGCCAGTCCGCGCCGACTCGGCCCGTCGATGGCCCACTCCCCCGACTCCGCCAGGCTCATGGACTGGATCAGCCGGGGCAGCTCGTTGGCGTTGCGAACCCGCTCGAAATAGGGAAAGGCCGCAAACAAGATCAGCGCGAGCCCGAACACAAAGGCCACCGGCCACCAGCGCGGGCCGGCTCCGGGACCCGGCAGGGCGCTCACTCGCCTTCTTTGAGCGCCCGCTGGCCGGCCAGCTTGGCCTTGAGGGCCGCCAGCTCGTCGTCGAGCTCGCTGCCTGCGTCGAGCTTGCGCAACTCGGCGTCGATCCGCATCTCATCCAGGCTCGACCCCGAGATCTCGGCGTGGACCTCGTTCATGGCCTCGATGGTCGCAATCTTGTCTTCGATGGCGTCCAGGCGCGAGCTCTGGTTGATGCCGACTTGCGCGGCCGACCCCGCGCCCTGTTTGGCAGCGCGAGCCTGGGCCATGAGGGTGCCGCGGCGCATGTTGAGGGCCTTGAGCTTCTTTTTTGTGCCCACGATGTGGTCACGCATGTCCTCGACGAGCTTGGTCTGCTCGATGAGCGCGCGCTCGAGGTCCTTGTTCTCCTGGGCGATCTCTACCTTGCGCTCGAGCGCGGCGCGGGCCAGCGTCTCGTCGCCGAGCTTCATGGCCTGCTCGGCCCGACCGATCCACGCCTGCTCCTTTTTCTGGGTCTCCGCGATGCGCCGCTCCATGACCTTGCGCTCGACGACCGCCGACTTCAGATCGCGCTCGGCCTGGTTCACCTCTTCACCGAGATCGTCGAGCATCAGCGCAAGCTCCCGACCCGGGTCGGACACGGCCTCGATGGCCTCGTCCATGCTTGAAGAGATCGCGCGTTTGAGGCGTGTGAACAGCCCTGGCTTGCCGTCTGTGCTCATGTGGTGTCCGGTCCGGGGGGGGACCCTCGGCGGATCATACGTCACCTGACCGGTCTGCGCCCGTGGATCCCGGCGGGCCCGCGCGGCCCCGCGCTGGTAGGCTCCGGCCCACGTGGATCCCAGCGCGTCCAGCCCCGATCCGAGCTTCCCCGGCGTCGTCGGTCACCGCCGCGTGACCGCCATGCTGTCCCGGGCCATCACCCGCGACCGCCTGCACCACGGGCTCGTGTTCTCCGGCCCACGCGGCGTCGGCAAGGCCGCCCTGGCCCGGGGCCTCGCCTGCGCCCTGACCTGCGACGTCGCCCCGGCCGTGGGCTGCGGCCAGTGCGACAGCTGCCGAAGGATCTTGGGTGATCGCCACACCGACCTGCGCTGGCTCCTGGGTCAGGGCAAGAGCCGCAGCATCACCGCCGCCAGCGCCCGCGAGGCCGCCCTGCGCACCCAACACGCCCCCTTCGAAGCCCGGGCCCACGTGATCGTCATCGATCCCGCGGACAGGATGCAGCCCGCGGCGGCAGCCGCCTTGCTCAAGTCGATCGAGGAGCCCAGCCCCGGCGTCCACTGGGTGCTCCTGGCCACCAACCTCCACAACATCCTCGACACCATCATCAGCCGCTGCATGACCATCCCCCTGGAGCCCCTGGGCGAGGCCGACACCAAGACCGTGGTCTCCCGAGCCGTGGCTGCGCGCGGGCTCGAGGTCGACGACGGCCGCCGGGACCTCGCCATCTCCCTGGCCGCGGGCAGCCCAGGCCTGGCCCTCGAGCTGCTCGCAGATCCGAGCCTCGAGCCGACCCGAGAGCTGCTCGCCGCGACCTTGCGGGCGGTTCAGCTCGGACCTCCCGCGATCTTTGGAGGCGACCGTTCGCCTCTGTGGTCGGCGTGGAAGCGGGCCGTACTCGAGACCGCCGAGCCGGGCGAGCGAGAGGAGACGGCCGAGGCCACGGCCAAAGCCGAGTCCGAGGTCGTGGTGGTCAAAGCCGGCGGCCGGGCGCGGAAACCCAAAAAGGTGCGGGCAAAAAAATCCAAAGCGAGCGCCCCAAAAGAGACCCCCGCGCGCCAGCGGGCCACGGCCGGGCGGCTCGCGGAGCTGTGGCTCCTGCACCTGCGCGAGCTCCTGCTCGGCCGGACCGGGCTCCAAAACATGCCCGAGCTCGAGGACCACTCTGGGGCCACTGTGGCCACGCACCTCCAGGCCATCCAGGACTTTCAGACCGCCCTCGCGCGCAACCCCAACGTGCGCCTCAGCCTCGAGCAGCTGCTCCTGCGCCTGGGCCCCAAGCCCGGCTAGAGCGAGTCGCCCCGCTCAAAAAAACACCCGCGCCTCCAGGTACGCGGTCAGCGGTGACAGGCCGAACTCGCTCCCCAGCGCGACCTCTTGAGTCAGGGGGTCGGGGCCGCGCAGCCCCTTCCCCCACGGGACGAACAGGCCCACGATCAAGTCCGACTCGTCCGCCACGCTGTACACCAAGGACAGACCGGCGAGCCCGGACCCGTCCGTGCCACTGACGATCACCGTGGCCGCCACCCGCAAGATCGGGATGATCTCCATCCCCGCCCCCAGGCCCACGTAGTGACGGCCGAGGTAGGGGAGGTCGTCGCTGTAGCCGGCGCTGGCCCGGTCGAGGTAGCCCGCAGCCTCCCCCGCCCCATCCGAGGCGTACATGTATTCGGCGCTCAAGGCCGCGTTTTGCCAGCCGAAGGTCACCCCGGGCCCGACCGCGAACCGCCCGTAGATCGGCCGGTCGTCCGCGCCGGCGCCGTCGCCCTCGGCGTCGGGGATCCCGACGTGGAACTCGGCGCGCAGGGTCAGGGGCCCAGCCTCGCCCTGGGCGGATCCCCCCGCCACCCAGCGCTGGGAGACCTTGCCCCCGAGCGCGGCCCACTCGAAACCCCCGCCGACCGCAGCCACCCGCGCGAGCACGGCCGCCCGCCCCCAGCTGGGCTCACCGCGCTCGGGCTCGTAGCCCATGACCCCCACGACATCGAAGCTGGCCTTGGGTCCGAGCCCGCTCGACAGGCGCAGCGCGTCGACGCCCGGTTTGTAGAGGGTGTTGACCGCCGTCGCGCTGAACGGCGCGAAGAAGTCGTTGGTCGTGAACATGACCGTGGTCGCATAGTTGACCGGGAAGCGGCCGACATCGACCTGCACGGGCCCGGCGCTGACCTTAAGAGACGCGCGGTCGACCCCCAGCTGCCCGCTCACGGCCCCCGAGTCCCAAAATTCCCAGCCCAGGTACCGAGTCCGGTAGCTGCTGCGCGTGGCCCCGGCGGTCGCGAAGCTGCCCTGGCCAGCGCCCACACCCGGGCTGCGGGAGAGCTGGAAGAAGCCGTTGAAATCGAAGCGCAGATGCTCGCCCACCGGCGCACGGACGAGCACCCGACCCAGGGCGACGCCGAGCGCGTCGTCGCCGTCGGGAAACACGAGCGGCTCGTCGTCGAAGTGGAGGTAGGCCCCGGTCAGGCGCAGGCTCCCGCTGAGGTAGTCGCCGACCTTCCTGCGGGCCTCGACCTGCCCGGCTGAACCGGGCGCAGTCTCGGATCGCTCGGGCGAAGTCTCGGCTGGGCCTGAGTCCGTGGGCTCGGGCGAGTCCCCTGGGCTCCCCCACCCGACCGACTCCCAGGTTCGCGCGTGCTCGTCCTGGGTCTCCCCCGAATCAGGGGTCTCCCTCTGCCCGGGCGCCGTACCTGGGGGTTCGGGCTCCGGTTCTGGCTCCGGTTCTGGGGCTCCCCATCCGGCGGCCTCCCACGCGCTGTGGTCGGCCACCGATCCCTCCGAACTCCGATCGACCTCGGCATCCCGGACAGGCCCCTCCGGCGGCCCCAGCAACCCGGCGACCACCCCCAGCGTCAGCAGGCCCGCCATCGCTTACTCCCGCACGTCGTCCGAGTCGATCTTCCCGTCGACCAGGCGCACGATCCGTCGCGCCCGCGCCATCACCTGCGGGTCGTGGGTCGAGAAGATGAAGGTCACCCCCCGCTCCCGGTTGAGGGTCTCCATCAGGGTCAGCAAGGTCTCGGCGGTGGCCGAGTCGACGTTGGCCGTGGGCTCGTCGGCCAGCGTCACCAGGGGCTCGGCCGCGATCGCCCTGGCGATCGCCACGCGCTGCTGCTGCCCCCCCGAGAGCTCGGAGGGTAGCCGGTGTTCCATGCCCTCGAGGCCCACGTCCGCGAGCAGCTTCATGACCCTCTCGCGCCGCTCTTTCGCGGGCCGGCCCTGGAGGCGGACCACCATCTCCGCGTTTTCGTAGGCGGTCAGGACCGGAACCAGGTTGTAGGACTGGAACACAAACCCGATCTTGTCTCGGCGCAGGGCGCTGCGCTCGGAGCGGGACATCTTGGCGAGGTCCCTGCCCTCCATCAACGCCCGACCCCGCGTGGGTGTATCGAGGGCCCCGATGATGTTCAAGGCCGTGGTCTTGCCCGACCCGGAGGGTCCCGTGAGCGCCAAGAACTCGCCTCGGCGAACCACGAGATCGATACCCCTGAGCGCCCGAACCTCGATCGAGCCCTGTTTATAGATCTTCTCGACCTGCTCGAGCTCGACGATGATGTCTGTGTCTTGCGTCATGACTGCGAACCCCGTTGAACTCTCAAGCGCTGCGGATGGCCTCGACCGGCACGACCCTCCCGGCCTTGTAGGCCGGGTACAGGCCCGCGGTGAGGGTCGCCAACAAAATGGCCCCGGCGATCACCAGGGCGTGTGGTGGATAGAGGCCGATGTACATGATGGGCGCCATGGTGACGCCCGCGACCTGGGTCTGTGCTCCCCCGGACATGGCGGTGATGTCCAGGCCCGTGGTCGACAGGTAGTAGTAGGGCCAGGCGGTCAGCAGGATCCCCGCTGCGATCCCGCACAGCCCCACCCACAGGCTCTCCCACAACACCAGCGCGAACAGCTGGCGCGAGGAGAACCCGATCGCTGCGAGGATACCGAACTCGCGCATGCGCTCCATCACCGAGACGAACAAGGTGTTGAAGATACCCGCGGCGATCAGCACCGTGATGATCGCCTGGAGGACCACGTTGCCCCCCTCTTTCATGGCCACGAAGCCGGCGAGGTCCGGGAGCGCCTCGAACCAGGGCAGGGCCACCTCCCGGTCTCCGAGCTGCTCCGACAAGGACGCGGCGAGGGCCTCGGCCTTGCGGTGGTTGTCGACGAACACGGCGATCTGTGTGGCCTCGTCGGGGCCGTAGCCCAGGACCTCCCGCAGGCTGTCGATGGGCAGCAGACACATGTTCGCGTCGAACTCGGTGGTCCCGGTCTCGATGATCCCGCTGACCCGAGCCAGGCCGCTGGTGATCTCCCCCGACTTGTCGGTGATCGTGTAGACCACCTTCTTACCCATCTCGAGGTCCAGATTTTCGGCCAGCGTCGCCCCCAAGATGATGCCCTTGTCGTCGGGCTCGGCGAACATCTCCCCTTCGACCAGAGACTCGACCAAGCCCAGAGTGGTCTCGTCCTCCCTTCGGGGATCCACGCCGAGGACCATGGCCCCGACGTTGTTCGAGCTGGTCGCCAACATCAGACCACCGCTGACCCGGCTGACCACCGCCCGGACCTCGGGGCGGTCACGGATCGCCCTCAAGGTCGCCTCGTCGGCGACGACTGTGGACTTGAGCGAGGGGTGATCGGCGTAGTCCTCGTGTTGGAGGACCACATGGCCCCCACCCAGGCGAGACGCGTAGTCGATCATCTCCGCGTACGAGGCGTCGCCGAGGCCCGTCGACACCACCGCCAAGAGGGTGCCGAAGGCGATGCTGAACAAGGTGATCAGCGTGCGACGACGGTTGCGCCACAGGTTGCGCCAAGCGAGATTTGGGAGTCGTGGTCCGGCCATGGTCGGGCTTTCGGTTGGGGCAGAACAGACAGAGACAGAGATAGAGATAGACAGTGAGGCTCGAACCTCACTGGTGACGGATAGCGTCGAGGGGCCGCAGGAGGGCCGCCCGGGCGGCCGGATAGAGGACCGAGAGCCCGATGATGACCAGCAGGCTGAGCGTCGGCCGCAGATAGGTGTCCACGCTGACGATCGACTTCCAAATCGGATCGAAGGCCACGCCCATCACCGACATGTTGCCGAAGTTGCGCATGTCGATGCCGACCGTGCTCAGGTAGTAGTTCGCCGGCAGGGACAACACGATCGCCGTGCCGACGGCGAACATGGCCTGGATCGCCGTCTCCAACATGATCAGGCGAAACACCTTCGCGGGCCCGAAGCCGATGGCCTTGAGCACCCCAAACTCGCGGATCCGTTCGAACACCGCCATCAACATGGCGTTGAGCACGACGATGCCGACCGCGATGTAGATGATGCCCATCATCACCGCCATGGCTCCCTCGGCCGACTGGAGCATGGACGAGAGCCCCGGGTTGAGGGTGCGCCAGCTCGCTACCTCGACTCCCTCGGCGGCCTTGCTCGCGGCCCGCGAAGTCGCGGCCTCGAGCTCGGCGCCCGCCGGGATCCGAAAGATGATCTCGTGGAAGCCCTCGGGGAACACCATCAGCTCCCGAAACGCCGCCTCGGTCATGAACACGCCACCCCGGTCGATGCCCTCGTTGACCGGCCCGAGCACACCCCGGACTTCGTAGAGATCGTTGGCCATCGATCCATCCGCGCCCTGGCTGAGGATCACGAGCTCCCCACCGACCTCGAGATGGAGGTTCTCGGCGACCCTGCGACCGAGGACCACCCCCCGGTCGTCGGGGCTGAGCCAGGTGCCCGAGGCGACCCGCTCTTGGACCTCGCCGATGTCGGCGTCGGCCTCCACGTCGATGCCGACGATCCGGACCCCGCTCGAGTTGTCCTCGCCCGCGCCCAGGCCGACCCCGAGCAGGCGCGGCGCCGCCTCGAAACCCTCGGCCTCGAGCGCCTCGACCAGCTCGGCCCCCCCGGCGATGCTCAGATAGAGCGAGGGTTTCTCCCGATAGCCGTCGGCGTGGACCTGGCCGTCACCGATGCCCAGGTCCAGCGCCCCAGTCTCGAGGCCGTTGAGATAGCCGGTGACCAGGCCCGAATAGAGGACGATCACGAACAGGCCGATGCCCATCGCGGCCATGGTCGCCAGGCTGCGCCTCGTGTTGCGCCAGACGTTGCGCCAAGCGAGCTTGAAGTCGTCCAACATGGGCTAGAGTGCCTTGAGCTGCTGAACGCTGAAGAAGCTCGGGTCGAGCTCGATATCGAAGTCGATGCTCTCGTAGGTCATCTGTGTGTATTCCTCGGGCTTGTCCAGTGGCGTCATACGCATGCGCCCGGGGATCCGCCGGCCCCCGAAATCCCGGTAGTCCGAGAACTCGAGCTTGCGGACGGGATCGAGATCCTCGTCATAGAACAGCTGCCCCGCCGGCAGGAGGTCAGACTTTCGGATCAGCACGTCGATCCGACCCCAGACTACGGCCGCGTCGTGCTTCGGGGTCAAGATCACGGCCCAGGTGGGCTCCCCCTCGATGGTCGGACCGGTCTCGAGCTGGAAGTCGAAATTGTCCGCGAGTCGGTTGTCCCGGATCAGATCGTCGTTGGTGAAGTGGCTGCCCATCCATGAGCCGCCCATGGACGCCCCGCCGATCTTGATGGTCCGCCCGGTCTTGCTCAGGTAGGAGAACAGATCCTTGCCGGACTTGAGGGTCGCCGTGCCCATCTCTTTGCGGGGTTCGAGGATACGGATCAGGGAGTAGTCCTCCCCCAGGCTCCAACTCTCGATCTTCATCGACCGCTCCCAGTGCTTGGCCTTGACCTCCATGCGCATGAGCGCGTGGCTGGCCTGGCCGCGATGCAGATCGTCGACCCGCGAGAGCAGGTAGCTCGGGAACGCCGGATCGTCGGGAGTCGGGGGAGTCGGGGGAGTCGGGGGAGTCGCTGCGGGGGTCGGGGGGGCCGCCCCAGCGACCCTGGGCAGGGCCCAGAGGGCGGGCAACGCTGCTGCGAGCAGGAGCGAGAAGCTGCGACGGCTGTGGCGAGACGAGTGGTTCACGACGGACTCCTTGGCTTTGGGGTGGACTCTCGCCGAGGCCGGAGGCCGTCGACGATCAGGTCTGCGAGAATCGAGACGATGCGTTCGAGGCTGGTCCCGCCTCGCGCCCAGTCCGAGCGGATCAGGGGACCGAGCAGACCCAGCGTGTTGACGGCGTGGACCCGATCGAGGAGCTCGGGCTGGCTCCAACGGTGGTCCTCGCCCGCGATCTCCTCGAACATGGGGAGCAGCAGCTCGATGTTGTTGCCCTCGCCCGCAGCCAGGAGCTCGGGCGGCATGTCGGCCATGGCTGCGCTCAGCTCCGCCTCCCCCTCCATGATCTTGGCGATCAGCGGCGACTCGCTCGGCAGAGTGAGCACCGCGACGATCCACTCTTTGAGCCGGACCTTCGCGGGCTTGTCCTCCCCATTCAGGATCGTGTGCATCCTGGGTATCCAAGCGAGCTTCTCGCGAGCGATACACGCAATCAGAAGATCGATCTTCTTGGGAAAGTAGAGGTAGAGCGTGCCCTTCGCTACTCCGACCTCGACGGCCAGCTCCTCCATGCTCGTGCGCCGATAGCCCTCAGTCACGAACAACTCCGAGGCCGCGTTCAAGATTGCGGTCCGCTTGCGGCCCTTGCGGCTGTCCGGATCGACGTCGCCGACCAGGGTCTCGAGTTGCGCAGTCGCGCGCTTGAGGTCCACACCCATTAGATGACCAAAATACTCATCGTGGTCAGTTTTTCAAGTTAAAATAGTTCTCTATCCCTAAAACTGATGACCAAAACTCAGATCTGGTCATTTCCCCTACACCTCCGCGCGATTTTTGCGTGCTTGAACAGGCCCCGCGCCCCGTGCCCACCCGGTCCCGTGACTCAGTCGCCGAGCTCGATGAGGTGGCGGGTCGCCACGCAACGGGGGTCACGCAGTGGATCTTCGCCCTGACGCGCGACGATGGCCTCGGCCCTGGCGAGCGCCCGCTCGGCGTGCTCGATGGCGCCCGATCGGAGCTGAACCCGGGCCAGCTCGATCGCTATATCCACACGAAGATCGTCGGCCCCCGCTCGCTCCGCGATCAACTCGGCCTGCCCGAGCCAGTCGAGAGCCTGTTCGAGCTCGGCCTCGGGCGCCGAAGCCAGAGCCAGCAGCGCCCGGGCATCCTCGACCGCGGCGCTCATCGACGCGAAACCCGAGCCAGCGGTGTCCCCTTCGTTTCCAGCCCCGTCCGCGGCGGCGGTCACGGCTTGGACCAAGGCCAAGATGAAGGCCAAAGTCAGCAGGCTGACCACCGCCCACTGGGCGATCTTGCGCAGCCGACGGTAGGGGTCGTGGCCGAGCGCCTGGAGCAGGGCACCCATATTCGAGAACCGCTTTTGCGGGATCGGGGACAGGGCTCGCAGCAGCGCTGCCCGCACCCAGTTCGGGACCTCGACCCCCTTGGGCGCAGGCCGAACCCGCCCATCGGTGACCGCGATCGCCAGCTCCATCCGGCTCTTGCCCGCGAACGGAAGCTCCCCATAGAGCCCCTGATACAGAGCCACGGCAAACGCGAACTGGTCGGCCCGGTGGTCGAGCTCCCCACCGGTGTGTTGCTCGGGCGCCATGTAGGCGGGCGTCCCCGCCTCGCGCGTCCCCGTGTGTCGGGCTCGGAGGTCGGCGCTCGCGTCGAAGCGGCGGGCGAGACCGAAGTCGAGCACCCGCACCCGCCCGTCGTCGCCACACAAGACGTTCTCCGGCTTGAAGTCCCGGTGGACCAGACCTGCGTCGTGGGCCGCCTCCAGCCCTCGACCGGCCTTGGTGAACACCGCCAGGACCGACTCCCGGTCGTGCTCACCTTGAATCCACTCGCCCAGGGGCACCCCCTCGACGAACTCCATGGCGATGAACACCCGATCGTCGATCGTGCCCACGTCGTGAACGGCGATCACGTTCGGATGGCTGAGTTGAGCCATGGCCTTGGCCTCGGCCAAGAGCCGACGAGAGGCCCGCTCGACCTCGCGCTCGCTGGCCTGGTCGCCGTGCTGCTGGTGCATGAGCTTGACCGCGACCCGGCGATCGAGGTCCGGGTCGTAGGCGGCGTAGACCACCCCCATGCCTCCCGCTCCCATCTTCGAGAGCACCACGTAGCGACCCAGGCGAGAACCCGAGCCAAAGTCGGCCTCGCCCTCGTCGCGCAACAACGCTCCCCCGACGAGCGTGGCGTCCTCCGGCTCACCGCCGGGTTCGGTCGATGTGAGTTCCTCGCTGTGCAAGGCCGGCCGAGTGTATCGGGCCGGCAGCCCGGGCAAAACCCTCACGAGAGCTCGCTCGGCCGTTCCCCGCGCCTCACCCGATCCCCGATGTCGAGCTGCCGCGCTTCGGGTGTCCCCATTTGGACGATTCTCCGGGGTGTGCGCCCAATCCTGGACACAATGCCCCACCCGAAGTGTGCGCTATTGCCCATCCCGCGAGCGGCTTGGCCCGCGTTTGTCAGTCCACGCGTCGGAGGGCGACCAGGTGTTCGTTTCGGGGCTCGCCACCGCGCCAATCCTCGCGCGGCTGTGTGGCCACAGCGAGGAACTCGAGCTCGACCTCGGGGGCCAGGCGCTCGAGTTGGCGATCGGCCGGCACTCGCTGGCCCCCGATCTCCGCGTCACCGATGAGCAGCACCACCACCGCCTCTTTACGCAAGAGCGCGCGCATGGCGATGAGGGTCGAGCGCAGCTGGTCATCCCAGACGCTACGGTTCCCGGGTCCGGTGCCCTGGTTCCCGGCTCCCGCCCCACGGTTCCCTGCTCCACGGTTCCCTGCCCCACGGTTCCCTGCTCCATGGTTGTCCGCCCGGCCCTGGTTCTCGGCTCCACGTCCACCGGAGAGTTCACGGCGAGCGCCGATCTCCCCCTGCCGGAGGTGTTTGGCGTTGAGCCCGAGCCAGGCGTGGCGGCGGGTGTGGTGTTGGGCGTAGTCGTAGGTCCCGCCGTAGGGTGGCGAGGTCAGGATCAGGTCGCAGCGATAGTCACCCGAGAGGGTCTCGGGCAGGCGGCGTGCATCCGAGAGCACAAAACGCGGCTCGTTCGACTTGCTGGGCAGGACCTCGCTCAGGGCCGTCCAGCGCTCGACCAGCTCCGAGCCCTTGCGCACGAAGAACTCGCTGACCAGGCCCTTGCGAATGCGCTTGTCCATGGGTCGCTCGGCCGTCTCCGAGCGCTGCCGGGAGAACTTGACCACGAGCGAGGAGAACACCATCTCCAGCGCCCGACGGTCACGCTTGTCCGAGACCTTGCGGATCTCCTCGAGCAGCCCCGCCATCTCTTTGAGAACGTGGACCTCGTACCAGCTGCGCTCTTCGGCCGAGATCGTCGCCCGAACCGGCGCCCGGTCCCTGACCCGCTGGGTGGAGGCGTCACCGACAATTTCGAGCAGCTCCAAAAAGCGCTCGCGCTGCCGGACGCTGCGGCGCTCGGTCTTGACCCGAGCCAGGCGCAGCGCGAGCGGATCGAGATCGCTGCTCAGACAGCGCCAGCCGCTGACCATAGCCTCGATAGCGACCGTCCCGCTGCCGCAGAAAGGATCGAGGACCTCCGAGGTCGGGCCGAGCAAAAACTGCTCCAGCAGGACCCGCGCGAGGGCCGGGTGCATCTTCGCGGGGTAGGCGTGAAAACCGTGGGTCAGGGAATCCCGACCGGGCAGGTCCCCCTCCCCGCTCTCGGCGTCGACCTGGGCCTGCATAGCCGCGACCAGCGGAAAGCGAAAAGCCTGATCTCCTCGAGCCTCGATGGGGCCGCTGAGGTTCGACAGAGACCGGCGTGGACGAAGCTCTTCGGTGTCGCTCATGGTGTGTCCGGGGCGAACTTCGCCACACATGCGTCGAACAAGAATTTGGGGTGCTCTTGGATCATCTTGCGCTCGGTCTCGGTGAACGCTCCGTCCGCCGTGACCCCCTTGATCACCTCGACCATGCACACCGCCGCCTCGACGTCGCCCATGCGCGCGCAGCCACCTTTGATCTTGCCCAGGTTGGCTTTGCGGTGGTCGAAGAAGTCGAGCTGGAAGCCGTCTTGGTCGAAGTAGACCGACTTGACCCAATCCGAGTAGTTCTCGATCAGCTCCGTGCACGCAGCGTCGAGGTCTTTGGGCAGCTCGTCCCGGCTCTTGACTACCCTGAGCGCGATCGCGTCGAGCTCGTCCTGCTTGGCCTCGGCCCGGGCCGCGATGGCTGCCCGCCCCTTGGCCTCGGCCTCGGCCTCCTCGGCCTCGCGCGCAGCCTGCTCCCGATCTTGGGCCTGCACGGGTTCGACCTCACCTCCCTCGTCGCACCCTGCGGACGAAACAGTGAGCATGAAGATGGCGGCCAGCGCCCCGAGAGACCTTCGCATGGCGGGAATGTACCCCGCCCCTCGGATCCCACAAGACCGGGCCCGAGGCGGACTCGAGCTCCCGATCTCGAAGTGCCCCCAAATCGGACGATGAGCGCCGCTGTGGGGCCTCGACTCACGTTCCCGTGAGCAAGACCGCGACCTCACCGGCCCCGAACACGGCGACCACGAGATCCTCGCGCCCGTCTCCGTCCAAGTCGGCGCTCCCCAGATCGAAGGGCCCGGCGCCGACAAAGAAACTCTCGGCGGGGCCGAAGCCGAAGCCGTCGATCGAGGGCAAGACCGTGATCGTGTCCTGGCCCGAGTCGGCACTGACGAGGTCCGCGAGGCCATCGCCACTGACGTCGACCGCCAACACCGAGTAGGGCTTCGCACCCACGGCGTAGTGCTGTGCAGGTGCGAAGCTCCGCCCACCGAGGTTCCTCAGCACACTCAGTGTATCCGCATCGTGATCGGCGCTGAGCAGGTCGGGGACGCCGTCGCCGTCCACATCCCCGACGGCGAGTCCGCGCGGGCCCGCCCCGGTCGCCAGCGCCGCCGCCTCGACCTCGAAGCCCCCCTCCCCGTCCCCCCACAGCACGCTGATCGTCCCTGCTATCCGGCCCACGGTCGCGAGATCGACCTCCCCGTCTCCATCGAGGTCGAGCGCGACCAGATCGTAGGGCTCCTCGCCCACGGCGTAGCTCGCTATGTCGGGGACCCCCCCCTGCCCGTCGCTGAGCAGGACGTAGACCTCGGATCCGGCCTCGTCGACGACGGCCAGATCGGGCCAACCATCGGCGTCGAAGTGGCCGACCGCCACCGCCCGGGGCGTCATCCCGGTGGTGGCGAAGGGAGCCGCGCCGAACCCTCCCTCCCCGTCGCCCAAGCTCACACCCGTGCCCGCAGGCGAGAACACGTTGGCGACCGCCAGATCGGCGAACCCGTCCCTATCGACGTCGGCGACCGCCACGTGGCGAACCCCCAGAGCGATGTCGCTGACTACCGGCGTGGCGTTGAACTGTCCCCCGCCGAGGCCGAGGACCACTCGGATCCCCGCTGTGCCCACGCCCGCCGCGACGATATCGGGGATATCGTCGCCGTCGATTCGAGCCACGACGACCGTGGTCGGGAGCACACCGACCTGCAGGAAGCCACCGCTGTTGAAACACACCTGGCCGGCCGCGACCTCGGGTCCGGCGCAGGGGTCGGCCGGCATGTCGGACGGAGGTGGGGACTCGGCCTCCGTGTCCGACTCTGCCTCCGTGTCCGAATCCGCGTCATCCGTGGCTACCGATGAGACCTCTGACGCCGAGTCTGACCCTGAGTCCGATCCCGACCCATCCGATCCTGACCCTGGGTCTCCACAGGCGACGATGAGGAGAGTGCAGGCGACAGCTGAGCGTTTCAAAACGAGGTTCGTCACCCGGGGACCGGTATGCCCAAAAAGCAGGAACATCAGCTTCATATACATGACATCCCCGCTCGAGGCCGACATATCAGCCGCGTCCAGACAGTATCCCGGACAGTATCCAGACCTCGAGTCCACGCTGGTGGGCCAGCAGACCCGCCCGGACCTCGACCGCCCAGGACTCCTCAGCGCCCCGCAGTTTGTTCCCACGCCGTAGAATGCGGACCTAGCGCCGTGGTTGACCAATCCCCCCCGTGGCACCCTTCCCCCGTGTCCGGGGTCTTCGTCGACTACTACGCGCTGCTCGAGGTCGATCCCCAGGCCGACAGCCTGGTCATCAAGGCCGCCTATCGAGCCTGCATGGTCCGGGACCACGTCGACCAAAACCCCGACGACCGTGACGCCAAAGAACGCATGATCTTGTTGACCCGGGCCAAGGTCGTGTTGCTCGACGCCGGCAGCCGCTACGCCTACGACCGCCAACGCGCCCGCTGGCGAGGCGCCTCGGCCTTCGGCGCCTCGGCCCCACGCTGGACCGGCGGTCGGGCCCCCCAAGAACAAGATCCTCGCGCCCCCCACCTGGTCGAGGTCGACCTCCGCGATGTTTCGCTCGGCAGGTTGCTCGTCGGCGCGGGCATGGCCGCCATGTTCGGCGGGCTGGCCTTCGCCGCCCGAGCGGTCGCCGATCGTGCGAGTCGCAAACGTCGCAGTCGCTGACCCGGGCGCACGGCGTGCGAACGATGCAGGTGGCTGGTGGGGTGGGCAAGATCGTCCTCCCTCGAGCGGAATGCCGAAGTAAGGCGCCGCCGTGGCCCGACTGACTACACTACCCAGGGTCCCCTAAAATCACCATACTACTATTACGACGCCTTGCGCGGCCGCCCTGCCCTCGCCATCTGTCCATCGGACAAATATTCGCCAAACGGACACCCCGCCTCGAATACAGTATCCAAGGAGGCTGTTCAGAACATGCACACTACCCGCGGGCCTCCCAATGACTACACCTTCAAAACTCCGAAGCGATACGAGTTGACAGAGAAAACAAGCTCACTACGGTAGTTGCAGATGGATACCAATACTGCAGCAAAGCTCGCACTGCTCACGATGACGACCGCCGCATTCGCGTGTGGGGAGGACATCGATAGCCCAAGCCCAGAACTCGAATCCCTGGAGATCGTCGACAATCTAAAGCTCGCGGGCTACCCAGCAGGTGAAATCGACCTTCAGCCCGACGGCACGGTCTATGTCGGCCTGGATGCAGAGGTGAGCCTCGAAGCGTCGCGAGAGATGGTGGGTCTCGACCCATCCACAGGTGAGGCCGACTCCGAAGGTTTTCGCCAATACCGGACCACCAACACCATCGCTCCTTCTCTGAACAAGATCTGTGTCGACGGCTCACTGTACACAGGAGCGATGAGCAGCGCCCTCACCGTGGCCATATCGAAGCTCAATGCCCTCGACCTCTCCTTCTCGGTGCAACGGACGGCGGGGACCCAGGCCGGTTGCAACGCCTACATCACCGCCAAACTCCAGGCCGGGTACGGGGGACTGGCCGGGTTCCCGTCACTCGGAAAACCCTACAGCCAGATCCTCGTCGGCACGAGCATCCCCTCCTACTACGGCACCACCGTCACCGCCCACGTCATCTTGCACGAGCTCGGCCACTGCCTGGGCCTTCGCCACTCCGACTACTACGACCGCACGATCAGCTGTGGAGCCGGTGGCGGATCCGAGGCGGTCGCTCCCTATGGAGCCCATCATATCCCCGGAACCCCTTCCACCGCCGTCATGAACGGATCCGTCATGAACTCCTGCTACAACGCGGGCAGCAACGGTCTCTTTTCCTCCGGCGACGTCACGGCCCTCGAGACAGTCTACCCCGACCTGAGCTGCGCGGAGGACTGCGACGATGAATACGATGATTGCCAGGTCGACTTCTGCTACTGGGACTACAACGCATATATGTGCAATGAGGGATGCAACGAGGACTACCTCGAATGCCTGAGTGACTGCTGACCGTCCGATCGGCATTTCCGTGGATCCCGGGCCGCCGAGATGCGTCGCACCCAGGGACCATGGCCGCCCACCACAGCCCCGGAACGCCGACGGGCGCCGTGGTCAACGGATCCGTCATGAACCTCCTGCTACAACCTCTGGAGCCCCGACGACTTCACGGCCAGCGACATC
>Ga0256845_1001743_pt1 | contig 16960 bp, 11 predicted proteins | sample RiftiametaG_FD_189101 | JGI IMG/M metagenome (GOLD analysis project Ga0256845, IMG submission 189101) | Tube worm associated microbial communities from hydrothermal vent at the East Pacific Rise, Pacific Ocean - Riftia | ecosystem: Host-associated > Annelida > Integument > Unclassified ...
ACCACCTTCAACTAAAAAGTTATTGAATAATTGGGTTCTCCAGACACAAAACGCTGTAGCTTGTTTCCAAGAAATTCCAACAACAGGGTAGTCATCATAAGCAGGATGCCAAAAATAATTTTGAGTCATTGGTTCATTAAATGAGTAAGTGAAATCATGAATCCAAGCTAATGTATCTGGATAAACATTTATCTCTTCTCTCATAATAAAAGAAGACCTATCAGTACTAAATTTATGTCTTTCTCCTGATTCTGCATTTAAAGCATCTCGACTTTCTCTTCTTGCAGCTCTTTTAAAATCTAACCAATAATACGTGTAATTTAATTTACGAGCATCAATTTCTCTTCTTCTCATAAATCTTTCTCCTGGAGAAAGGTACATAGGCTCTAGAGCCTCTCGAGCTTCAGCATCTTCCCATCTTAATTTAGCATACCAATTAATTGTTGGAGGATCCAATTCTTCATCGTATCTATTAACAAGATTGAAGTAATAATCTTCTTCTACTTCTTCTCCCAAAATTGTTCTTGCAATAGAATCTCTTACGTGGTAAACAAATTGACGATATTCGTTATTTGAAATTTCTGTTTGATCCATGTAAAATGCTTGTACAGAAACAGTTTTAGACTGTGCTGTTAATGCATAAGGTACATCTTGATCAGATGGTCCCATGTTATAACTTCCCATAGGAATAAATAGCATGCCAAATGGATCTGGTTGATACCAAATGTCCCTATTTTGAACACCAATTAACTCTCCGTTGCTTCCACTACATGAGTAAAGAACAACAACTGCTAATAATATTAATATTCGTTTCATAATTACCTCCTTCTTTTGTTCTTCTTCAAAATAATTTTGAAGAAAATGCTTAAAAAATACTTAAGCGTAACTTTCTTTTCTTATAAAAATCTTACTGAATGATAAACCTCTCTTTTAGGTGTCTTATTAATATTCATACAGTATTTAACCATAAATTCTAAACTTCCACTAGTATGATCTCCAAGTGATGATGTTGTAATATCATATGCCACTCCTATTTTTAAACCTGGTAATTGAGGGACATGAACTCCAGCTAAAATTGCAATTGCATCTTGTGCTCTGAAGGAAACGCCTCCCCATACTAATTTATTGTATTCTACTAAGGCATTAACATCCAATTGAGTAGCTGATAGATCTGTTTTAGCAAGAATAGATGGTTTTACAACCCATTTTCTACTTCCTCCACTAACATCCCAATCATAACCTGCCATAATGTAATAATGACGTGCTTGTTCAAATTTCAGAGCTCCTTCTCCCCCTCCATTTGCAGCATCTTCAAAATTATTTTGAGGAATATGTAATGTGGATAATCCTACATACATTGTCTCTTTTATTTCATAAAACAAACCAAAACTAGCATCATATTTCCAAGCAGAAGTGCCTGCATTAGGTATTGATGGGTCTTGTGTATAGTCATCAATAGCAACAAAATTATTACCAAAAGATCTATTCGTCATTCCTACATCTAAACCGATTCCTAATTCACCAGGACCTAAAGGTAAGTGATATGCATAAGCTCCTTTGATAACTAAAGATTTTTCAATACCTAATTGATCTTGAAAAAAAGTTAAGCCAACACCATGTTTTCCGAATCTAGCATCACCACTAAATAAATGTGTTTGAGGTCTTCCATCAAAACCAATCCATTGAGTTCTAGTCAATAGGGTTCCGCAGAATCCACCATTGTGCCCTGCAGACCCAGGATTCACACTTAGCTTATTAAACATGTTCTGCGTAAATTGAGCATCTTGTTGAGAAAATGCGAAAAATCCAGCAAACAAAAAAGCAGTAGAAAGTATTAGTTTCTTCATACAGTTATTGGTTTTTATATTAAAATTGATGCTTTGCAGCATTTATTAGTCGGCTAAGATAAGTAAATATTTATTTTAACCAAAAGCTTTTTTTACTTTTATTTGTTAATAAGATGTTAACAACTTTCTAAGTGTTTGATAATCAAGATAGTTTTTGAAAGGTCTGCCACCATCTGTTTGGTACTTCATTCTCACAAGCAGTTTTATAATCATTGTATGAACATGGTACTAATACGTGACGTTCAAACTTTATTTTATTGTGAGATGGGTAGGGAACATTCATCCACCAACGTTCGCTTTTATCACTTTTATAAAAAACAACTTCGTTTTCTCCATCCTGCATATTCACCATATACTTTAAATAGGTTTTTCTACTGCCTACAGGGAAATCATTTTTTCTATGATTGTAGCCATCTATAAAGTACCAAATCATTTGAGCCACACTATGAGCTGTTTGACCATTAGAGTCTAATTCCGGGTTGATTTCGTAAAAACCAATTGAGGTTAGTTTGTCGCTCATTCCAGCGTAGCGCGTTATTTGACAGGCTTGTTCGCCATAGAAACCATTTGGCGATGCATTTTTATTTGCTGGAGCTTCAGATTGTCTGATAGCTGAAATGTCGAAGCTTAAAATATCTGCGTTTCTTACTATAGGTTCAACCTCTTCAATGTTTTGTTGAACTTGCCCCAATCGATAAGAATCAAAATACAATTTTGATATTAAATTAATATGTTCTTTATCTACAAAGTAACTTTGATAGCCAATATTACTGTAATTGAATAAATAGTTAGGTTGCTGAAGAATTATTTTTGTTAAAAAATTATTAGAACTCAATTCTTCATCGGCTTCACCTAAATCAAACTTAGCATCTACCGAAACTAAATTTACCGTTTGTTCTAAGTTTTTATAAGCTAGGAAATTGGCATAAGTCAAATCTTGACTACCTCCAATAATTATGGGAAGTACATTTTTTTTAAGTAGATGTTCTAAAATAGAGCTTAATGCAAAATAGGTGTCTTCAATTGTTGCTCCTATTTTTAGATTTCCTAAATCAATTATTTTTGTAGAAGTATCAAACCCTGTTAGACGATATAAATATTTTCTAACATGATTTGGAGCTGTAGCACAACCTTCATTATCAGAGTTTCTTTCTTCTCCAACTCCAATTATTGCGATGTTAAATTCAGTAACATCTTGATTGTCATAGAGCTCAATTTTATTAATAAATTGATAGTCGCTGTAATTAAAGTCTAAATCGCCTTGATCGATGTTTATTGATTCAAAATATTCTGAGAAATCCATTTTTGAGTAGTAAGTAATCAGTAATAAGTAAAAATTAGAAAGTCAGCTTTTGACAAACTAATGTTCACTGATTACTGAACACTACCACTGACTTCTAAAAATTATTTTTTCTTTTTGGCCTTAGGCTTAGCTTTGGCTCTTGCCTTTTTCTTTGGGGCTTTTTCTTCAATCATTTTTTGAACAGTTTCCAATGTTAAGCTTTCTACATCAAATGTTTTAGGTAATTCAATTTTGATTTTTCCTTTAACAATATTAAACCTTCCCCAACGTGCTTTTTGAACAGAAATTCCTTCTTCATCCCAACGATGAATGTATTTGTCAATTTCTTTTTGTTTTTTGACTTCAATTAATTCAACAATATCATTGTGAGTTAAATTATCGAAATCATATTTCTTATTCACATTGATAAACATTCCGTTCCACTTGATGAAAGATCCGAAACGGCCAACGCCTTTTTGTACAGGCATATTTTCATATTCATCAATTGGGGCATCAGCTTGTTGTTTTTCTTTAATGAGTTCTATTGCTCTATTCAAATCAACACTAGCCATATCCTCATCTCTAGGAATAGAAACAAACATTGTGTCAAATTTAACATAAGGACCAAATCGACCTTGTGCAACAACTATTTCATGACCTTCATATTCTCCAATTGTTTTTGGGAATTTAAAAAGTTCTAAAGCATCTTCTAATGTTATTTTTGCGATGGTTTGACCAGTTAATAAGCTGGCAAACTTTGCACCACCTTCGTCATCAGTTTTGCCAATCTGAGCCATTGGTCCAAATTTTCCAATACGAACAATTAATGGCCTTCCAGATTCTGGATCATCTCCTAATAATCTTTCGCCACTAGCTCTTTCTGCATTTTCTAAGGTGTCCTCAATTCTTTTATGAAAAGGATTGTAGAAATCAGCAATCATTTCATTCCATTGCTTTTGTCCTTCAGCAATTGCATCAAATTGTTCTTCTACCTGAGCGGTAAAACTATAATCTAGTACTCTAGAAAAATTTTCTACTAAGAAATCTGTTACTACAGTTCCTATATCTGTTGGGAACATTTTCTTTTTCTCAAAGCCGTAATTTTCTTTCGCAGTTACATCAGCAATGTTTCCACCTTTTAATGTAAGCGTAGTAAAATCTCTTTGGGCACCGTCTCTATCTTCTTTAACTACATATCCTCTTTTTTGAACAGTAGAAATTGTTGGAGCATAAGTAGATGGTCTTCCGATTCCTAGCTGCTCTAATTTTTTAACCAAACTTGCCTCAGTATATCGTGCTGGGTGGTGAGAAAATCGTTCTGTAGCAGAAATTTCTTGTGCGTTTAATTTTTCTCCAACTGTTAAAGGAGGTAAAATTCCTTCTTTCTCAGATGAATTTTCATCATCAGTTCCTTCTAAGTAAACTTTTAAGAAACCATCAAAAATCAACACTTCTCCTCTAGCAACAAAATTTTCTTCAGCTGTTGAGATATTAATTTTAACAGTAGTTTTTTCCAACTTAGCATCAGCCATTTGAGATGCGATAGTTCTTTTCCAAATCAATTCATACAATCTTGTTTGACCGGGGTCTCCCATAAAGGTATGTTCGCTCATGTAAGCTGGACGAATTGCTTCGTGAGCTTCTTGTGCTCCTTTTGATTTGGTTTTATATGTTCTTATTTGAGAATATTCTGCGCCATAAGAAGTTGTAATTTCTTTTTTTGCAGCTCCGATTGCATCATTTGATAAATTAACAGAATCGGTTCTCATATAAGTAATCTTTCCTGCTTCGTACAAACGCTGAGCGACTGTCATTGTTTGTGAAACTGAAAATCCTAGTTTTCTACTTGCTTCTTGTTGTAAAGTGGAAGTAGTAAATGGTGCAGCTGGTGATTTTTTAGCGGGTTTTGTTTCTAAATTATCAATGGTAAATTCTGCCGTTTTACATTTTTCTAAGAAGCTTTCGGCTTCAGCTTTGGTTTTAAAGCGTTGTGGCAATTCTGCTTTTAAAATAGCATTATTACTTACTGCAAAGTTTGCTACAACTTTAAAAGAAGAGTGATACTTAAAATCTAAGATTTCATTTTCACGCTCTACGATTAATCGTACTGCAACAGATTGGACTCTACCAGCAGATAAAGATGGTTTTATTTTTTTCCATAATACAGGAGAAAGTTCATAACCAACTAATCTATCTAAAACTCTACGAGCTTGTTGAGCATCAACTAAATCTTTATTTATTTTTCTCGGATTTTCTACTGCTTTTGTGATTGCAGATTTTGTAATCTCGTGAAATACAATTCTTTTGGTTTTTTCTTCTTTAAGGTTTAAGGCCTCTAAGAGGTGCCAAGAAATGGCTTCTCCCTCGCGATCCTCATCACTTGCTAACCAAACTGTTTCTGCTGATTTTGCTAATTTTTTTAATTCAGCAACAATTTTCTTTTTGTCATCAGGGATAACATAGTCTGGAGCAAAGTCATTTTCTATATCAATAGAAATGTTTTTTCCAGGCAAATCTCTAATGTGACCAAAACTTGATTTTACAGTAAAATCTTTTCCAAGAAATTTTTCGATGGTTTTTGCTTTCGCAGGGGACTCAACTATTACTAGATTCTTCGCCATTCATTTAAGGGTTTAAGAATAAATACTAAAATAAAAATTTTCGCAAAGAAAGGAAATAAAAAACGGATTATCCTAATTGAATCAATAAACGGCTTACTATATTATAAAATAATATAATTTTTTGAAATAAACAAATTTTTGTTTCTATGTCATTTTGTCATTCAATCTAAAAAATAAGTAATTTTGTTTTTTGAATAGAAGAAAGCGAATGGAAAGAGGAAATAAAATAATAGATGAAGCTGCTCAAGGAACTACAACGGTTATTGAGAAGGTGGAGAATGGGAGTAGAAAGGTTTATATTGAAAGTTATGGCTGTGCTATGAATTTTTCGGATAGTGAAATTGTAGCTTCAATTTTATCGAAAGAAGGATTTAATACCACTAAAAATTTAGAAGAGGCTGATGTTGTATTTGTAAATACATGTTCAATTAGAGAGAAAGCGGAACAAACAGTAAGACAACGATTAAGATCATTTCAGAAAGCAAAAAAAGCGAAACCAGAAATGATAATTGGTGTGTTGGGTTGTATGGCAGAGCGATTAAAACATAAATTTTTAGAAGAAGAACGTTTAGTAGATATTGTTGTTGGACCAGATGCTTATCGTGATTTACCGAATTTGGTAAAACAAGTGGATGAAGGTAAAAAAGCAGTAAATGTTATTTTATCAAAAGAAGAAACTTATGCAGATATTAGCCCTGTAAGGTTGTTAAGTAATGGTGTTTCTGCATTTATTTCAATTACTCGTGGTTGTGATAATATGTGTACTTTTTGTGTAGTTCCTTATACAAGAGGACGAGAACGAAGCAGGAGTCCTGAAACGATTTTAAAGGAAGCAAGAGAATTATTTGAACAAGGATACAGAGAGGTCACGTTGTTAGGGCAGAATGTAGATTCTTACTTGTGGTACGGAAAAGAAGGCTTAAAAAAAGATTTTAAAAATTTATCTGACGAAGAGAAAGTAAATAGTATGAATTTTGCAGAATTAATGGAGCAGATTGCTTTGATTAGTCCAAAACTAAGGGTTCGTTTTTCTACATCACATCCAAAAGACATTACGGATGAGTTCTTAGAAATGATGGCGAAGTATGATAATATTTGTAAATACATTCATTTACCATTTCAGAGTGGAAATACTAGAGTATTAGAAAAAATGAATCGAGGATATACACGGGAGTGGTATATGGGAAGAGTTGATAAGATTAAAGAAGTGATGCCCGATTGTGCAATTTCAGCAGATATTATTTCTGGATTTTGTTCAGAAACAGAAGAAGAGCATAAGGAAACATTGTCGATGATGGAGTATGTGAAATATGATTTTTCATACATGTTTAAATATTCTGAACGACCAAATACGCAAGCAGCTAAGAAGTTTGATGATGATGTAAGTGAAGAGGATAAGAGTAGAAGATTGTCTGAAATTGTTGAATTACAAAGAAATCATTCTTTTGAAATAAACAGAGCTTATGTAGGTCAGACCTTTGAAGTCCTAGTAGAGAAACCATCAAAAAGGAATGATCAAGAATTAGCTGGGAGAACGTCACAAAATACGGTAGTAGTTTTTCCAAAAGAAAATTATAAGGTTGGTGATTATGTGATGGTACATGTACATGATTGTACTGGAGGAACTCTTTTAGGAAAAGCGGTAAAGTAATAAGTAGTCAGGAGTAAGTATTCAGCAATTAGCAGAAACTAATTTCTAAATACTGATCCCTTTTTAACTAAAAAAATGAATACACAACAAATAAAACAACGGTTCGGAATAATTGGAGTATCACCTGCTTTAGATAGAGCAATTGATATTGCTACTCAAGTAGCGATAACGGATTTGTCGGTTTTAATTACTGGTGAAAGTGGTGTTGGTAAGGAGGTAATGCCTCAAATCATTCATCAATTAAGTTCGCGAAAGCATAATAAATACATTGCTGTAAATTGTGGTGCTATTCCTGAAGGAACAATTGATTCTGAATTATTTGGACATGAAAAAGGGGCGTTTACAGGGGCACATGATTCTCGTAAAGGGTATTTTGAAGTTGCAGATGGAGGAACTATCTTTTTGGATGAGGTTGCAGAACTTCCTGTTCAAACCCAAGTACGGTTATTAAGAGTTTTAGAAACGGGAGAATTTATAAAAGTAGGTTCATCTAAAGTGATGAAAACTGATATAAGAATTGTTACTGCTACAAACGTGAATATTCCTGAAGCAATTAGAAAAGGAAAGTTTAGAGAAGATTTGTTTTATCGTTTAAATACGGTGCCAATCCATTTGCCAGCATTACGAGAACGTAAGGAAGATATCCATCTGTTATTCAGGAAATTTGCGTCAGATTTTGCCAATAAATATAGAATGCCTGCCGTTAAATTATCTCTAGAAGCTGTTGGTTTATTAGAAAATTATAGATGGAAAGGGAATATTAGGCAATTAAAAAATGTAGCGGAACAGATTTCTGTTATTGAAAGTACGAGAGATGTTAATGCTGAAATTTTATTAAAATATTTACCAGACGATAACAATCAAAATCTACCGACTGTATATAAAGGTGGTGAAAGTGCCGATTTATCAGAAAGAGATATTTTATATAAAGTGTTGTTTGATTTAAAAGGGGATGTTACCGAATTAAAAAACATCGTTGTTGGTTTGGTGCAAAATAATGGTGGAGAAATTTCTAATGTAGTAAATAATCCAGCGATTATGCAGAGTGTTCAGCGACTGTATGAAAATAAAGATCAACAGTTATCAGAAGAGCAAGAGGTGTACACACCTCAGATTCTTCCTAGAGAAGATCAGAACACTTCAACTCAAATTAGTGTTCCACAACAGGAGGCTGTAGAAGAATCATTATCTTTAGCGGATAAAGAAAAAGAAATGATTATTAAAGCATTACATAAATATAGTGGTAAGCGTAAAAAAGCAGCAGATGAATTAGGTATTTCTGAAAGAACACTGTATCGAAAAATTAAAGAATACGATATTAATAGTTGAAAAAATATATTTACATATTAATTTGTGTTTTTGCTTTTGGATGTAAGATGAATTATTCATTTACAGGCGCTTCAATAGCAGAAGATGTTAAAACAGTTTCTGTTAAAACATTTCAAAGTTATGCTCCATTGGCAAATGCTAATTTGAGTCAAACTTTTACAGAGGCATTAAAAGATAAATTTCTTTCTCAAACTAATTTAGATTTAGCAGTAAGAGATGGAGATTTACAGTTTGAAGGATCTATAACAGGTTATAGTGTAACATCAGTTGCGATTCAAGGAAATGAAACTGCAGCATTAAATCGATTAACCATTACCGTTAAAGTTAAGTTTACAAACACTAAAGATAAGGAAGTAAATTTTGAAACTAATTTTTCGAGATATTTAGATTATGACAGTTCTCAAAATCTATCAAGCATAGAAGATGAATTAATTAAAGACATTAATGATCAGTTGACTCAAGATATTTTTAATAAAGCGGTAAGTAATTGGTAGGTGCAAGTAAATAATTTCATACAATATTTAGATCATTCAGAGCAGCTTAAGACTATTCCTGAAGGAGAACTATTACCAATTATTAAGGAGTTTCCATATTGTCAGACAGGACAGATGATGTATGCTATTCAATTAAATGCGAATAACAGTATATTGTTTGAAGAACAATTAAAGAAAGCAGCTTCTATTTGTTCTGACAGGAACAAATTGTTTGAATATATTCATCAATCTGAGGAGAATATAATTGATGAACGTTCAGTAACTGAAGAAGTTTCAAAAGAGGTAGAATTTAAATCGGTTCAGGACGAAGCTGCTTCCTTTAAGGTTTCTACAGTTAAAACAGATGAAAAATCAGTAATTGAAAAATTTGTGCCTGTAGAAGGAGAAGATGAACTATCGATTTTAGAAAAAGAATATTTAACACAAGCTATCAATAGTTCAATCTTAATTGAATCGGATGCTGTTGTCGAAGAAGTTTTTCAATCTAAAGCGTTAGATGCTGAAAAAGAAATTGATTTGTTTGACGAGAATGTTACTCATTCGTTTTCTTCTTGGTTAAAACATTACAATGGAGAGGAGCAAGATGCTTCCTCAATAAGTCAACAAGAACGAAATCAAGACATTATTAATAAGTTTATACAAGAAGACCCAAGAGTAAAACCAGAAAAAACAGAATTTTATTCACCAACAAATATGGCACGTTTAAGTGTTACTGATGCTGGTATTGTGAGTGAAACGTTAGCTATAATTCATGTAGATCAAGGCAATTTTCAAGAAGCAATTGACATTTACGAGAAATTAATCTTGAAAAATCCAAAAAAAAGCAGTTATTTTGCAGCCCAAATTAAAATTTTGAAACAAAAGATAAAGTAATGGTATATTTAATTTCAGTATTGGTAATCATCGTTTGTGTACTTTTAGTACTAATTGTATTAATACAGAACCCAAAAGGAGGGTTAGATTCAGCATTTTCTACTAACAACCAAGTCATGGGTGTTAGAAAAACGACAGACTTTTTAGAGAAAGCAACGTGGACAATGGGAATTGCATTGGTTGTTTTGAGTATTGCCTCTGCATCATTTACAAGTGGATCATCAGTAGCGACTACTGATGAAGGTGGAGCTCAATCTAAAATGATGGAGCAGATTGATGAGAAAACATTACCTTCTGCGCCAGTAGCAAACGGAGTGCCTCTTCCAGCAAATAATGCTCCTGCTTCTAGTGAACAACCAGTTGAACAAGGAACAGAATAAAACATATTAATTTATGTGTAAAAGTGTCAGTTAAATTATATTTTTCTGACACTTTTTTTATGGAATAAGAAATTTTGTCTGGCTTAAGAGTAGATTTTTTAATTGGTATGGAATGTGACTGTTGTCAAGCAGAATAAAAACAATTTAAAATATATAGATATGGCAATTAAAATTAAACCATTAGCAGATAGAGTAATTATTGAAGCTTCTGCTGCGGAAGAAAAGACGGCTGGGGGAATAATAATCCCTGATACAGCGAAAGAAAAACCTCAAAGAGGTAAAGTTGTAGCAGTTGGTAATGGGAAACCAGACGAGCCAATGACAGTTAAGACTGGAGATACAGTTCTTTATGGTAAATATGCAGGGACTGAGGTTACTGTTGAAGGAAAAGATTATTTAATTATGCGAGAAGCGGATATTTTCGCAATAGTATAAAAATAGTTTTTAGGCATTAGTAACTAGTCGATAGTTATTTTTTTCTAAAGTATTATTAATATAAATTATTGCTAGTAATTAAATAACTAGCAACTAACAACTAAGTAGAATGGCAAAAGATATAAAATATGACGTTGAGGCAAGAAATGGTTTAAAAGCCGGTGTTGATAAAATAGCAAATGCAGTAAAAGTTACATTAGGTCCAAAAGGAAGAAATGTAATTATAGATAAGAAATTTGGAGCACCACATGTAACTAAAGATGGTGTTTCTGTTGCAAAAGAGATTGAATTAAGTGATCCTGTTGAAAATATGGGTGCACAAATGTTGAAAGAAGTAGCAAGTAAAACTGCTGATGATGCAGGTGATGGAACTACAACAGCTACTATTTTAGCTCAAGCTATTGTTACAACAGGATTGAAAAATGTTGCAGCTGGAGCAAATCCTATGGATTTAAAAAGAGGAATTGATAAAGCAGTGGTAGCGGTAGTTGCAGAGTTGAAAAAGATTTCGAAAAGTGTTGGGAACGACAACGAAAAAATTAAACAAGTAGCAACGGTTTCTTCAAATAATGATGAAACTATTGGGAGCTTAATCTCAGAGGCAATGGCTAAGGTGAAAACGGAAGGTGTTATTACTGTTGAAGAGGCAAAAGGAACAGAAACAACTGTTGATATTGTAGAAGGAATGCAATTTGATAGAGGTTATTTATCTCCATACTTTGTAACGGATGCAGAAAAAATGATTGTGGAAATGGAAAATCCATACATTTTGGTTTATGATAAGAAGATTTCTAATATGAAAGATCTTTTACCATTGTTAGAGCCGGTTGCACAATCAGGACAGCCATTATTAATTATTGCAGAAGATGTTGATGGAGAAGCATTGGCAACACTAGTAGTAAATAAATTAAGAGGTGGTTTAAAGATAGCAACTGTAAAAGCTCCTGGTTTTGGAGATAGAAGAAAAGCTATGTTGGAGGATATAGCAATCCTTACAGGCGCAAATCTAATTTCTGAAGAACAAGGATTTAAATTGGAGAATGTTACATTAGAAATGTTAGGAACGGCAGGGAAAATTAGCATTGATAAGGACAATACTACTATAGTTAATGGTGCTGGTAAAAAAGCAGAGATTAAAGCAAGAGTTGGCCAGATTAAAGCTCAGATAGAAACAACAACTTCAGAATATGATAAAGAAAAGTTGCAAGAACGTTTAGCTAAATTAGCTGGTGGTGTTGCAGTTCTTTATGTTGGTGCTACTACTGAAGTAGAGATGAAAGAGAAAAAAGATAGAGTTGATGATGCATTATCTGCAACGAGAGCTGCTGTTGAAGAAGGAATTATCCCTGGTGGTGGAGTTGCTTTAGTTAGAGCAGAAAAAGCATTGGATAAATTAACAGGAATTAATGCTGATGAAGATACAGGTATTGCAATTGTAAGAAGAGCGATAGAAGAACCATTAAGACAAATTATTGTGAATGCTGGTGGTGAAGGAGCTGTTGTTGTTCAGAAAGTGAGAGAAGGAAAAGGAGACTTTGGTTACAATGCAAGAACTGAAGAATATACCAATATGTATAAAGCAGGAATTATTGATCCAACTAAAGTGACAAGAATTGCTTTAGAGAATGCAGCTTCTATTGCTTCATTATTATTAACTACAGAATGTGTTATTACTGATGAACCAGAAGAAGAAGGTGCAGGAATGTCTCCGATGGGTGGTATGGGTGGCGGAATGCCAGGTATGATGTAACAGCGAATCGCGCTGTAGATAATTATTTATATTTGAACCTCAATCGTTATAAAACGGTTGAGGTTTTTACTTTAAAAATGAAATTTAATTTGGCTCAAAAAATAGGTGCGGCAGGAATCGGATTTATCCTAATAGTTTCAGTCATATTTTATCTTGGTGATTATTTTTCACCATTTATTTTTATAGGGACAATTCCATTTTGTATGTTAATTTTAATAGGGTATTCTGTGAAAAATGGTCAAAAAAGAATAGAAAAGTAGCCCCAAGTTTATCACTCAAGAAAGAATGTAATTTTCTATCAAGAACCTATCTTATTGTTTTATAACTCTTTCGGTTATAGTGTTTTCACTGTTTTGTATTCGCACAAAATAAATTCCTTTATCGTAATTACTTAAATCAATTATTGCTGTTTTTGGTTGGAACGATTCAATTATTTTTCCTGTAATATCGATTATTGTAATAGTTGAAATTGACGAGTTGAAATTAGCAATTGTTACGTGCGATTTTGTAGGGTTAGGGTATAATTGCTGTTTATTAATTACATTTTGATAACTATTTAGACCAGTGATGTTAACATTACTACAAGTTGATGTATCTACACAAAGCCCAATAGTAACAACAATCGCATAATCACCATTAGCTGTTGCGATATAGGTAGAATCTGTTGCTCCAACTATTATTGAACTATCAGAACAATCTATCCATTGATAAGTTGCTCCTATTTGATTGGCTGTTGTTAAGGTGTCGTTGCTAACATTTACTATTAAAGCATTTAAATTGTTGATGGTTAAGTTTAAAGTTACGATACTATCACAACCCGCAGCATTTGTTAGTGTCTCTGTAGCTGTATTGTTGTTTGTTGTATAGGTTATTCCATTAAATACATAACTATTACAAGCTGAAACTGTTTCAGTTCCAGTATTGTTATTAATGGTTAAGTTTAAAGTTATGATGCTATCACACCCAGCAGCATTTGTTAAGGTGTCTTTAGCAGTATTGTTGTTTGAAGTATACGTTATTCCATTGAAGACATAACTATTACAAGTTGAAACTGTTTCAGTCCCAGTACTACTGTTGGTGATGGTTAAGTTTAAAGTTACAATGCTGTCACAGCCAGCAGCATTTGTTAGCGTATCTTTCGCTGTATTGTTGTTGGAAGTATAGGTTATACTATTGAAGAGATAATTATCACAAGCTGAAACTGTTTCAGTCCCAGTACTACTGTTGGTGATGGTTAAGTTTAAAGTTACAATGCTGTCACAGCCAGCAGCATTTGTTAGCGTATCTTTTGCTGTATTATTATTGGTTGTATAGGTTATTCCATTAAATACATAGCTATCGCAAACAGAGGCTGTTTCAATTCCAGTGTTGTTATTAATGGTTAAGTTTAAAGTTACGATGCTATCACAACCCGCAGCATTTATTAGCGTATCTGTAACAGTATTGTTGTTTGTTGTATAGGTTATTCCATTAAATACATAACTATTACAAGCTGAAACTGTTTCAGTTCCAGTATTGTTATTAATGGTTAAGTTTAAAGTTATGATGCTATCACACCCAGCAGCATTAGTAAGTGTATCTGTAGCTGTATTGTTGTTGGATGTATACGTTATTCCATTGAAAACATAACTATTACAAGTGGAAACTGTTTCAGTTCCTGAGGTAATACATGGTTCAAATATATAAATAGACCCTGAATTGCTTCCGTTGTCATCATTTCTTGCTGCCCCTACAATAGCTTGGTTTCCTGAGATACTAACAGAAGATCCAAAGATGTCATTAGTAGCAGCATCAGATGCTGTAATTTTTTCTGTTTCAGACCACGTGCCGGCTATTAATTCAAAAATATAAGCAGATCCTGAATTGCTTCCGTTGTCATCATTTTGACGAGCTCCTGCAACAGCTTTGTTTCCTGAGATACTAACAGAGTATCCGAAGAAGTCATCAGAAGCAGCATCTGAGGCGGTAATTTTTGTTGTTTCGGACCAAGTGCCGGCTACTAATTCAAAAATATAAGCAGAACCTGAACTTGTTCCATTGTCATCATTTTGATGAGCCCCTACAATGGCTTTGTTACCTGAGATACTGATAGAGTATCCAAAACCATCACCGGTAGTGGCATCTGAGGCGGTAATTTTTGTTGTTTCGGACCAAGTACCGACTACTAATTCAAAAATATAAGCAGAGCCTGAACCAAATCCGTTGTCACTGTTGCCCAGAGCTCCTACAGTAGCTTTGTTACCTGAGATACTAACAGAGTATCCAAAACCATCACTGGCAGCAGCATCTGAGGCGGTAATTTTAGCTGTTTCGGACCAAGTACCACCTACTAGTTCAAAAATATAAGCAGACCCTGAATTGCTTCCGTTGTCGTCATTTTGTGCTGCTCCAACAATAGCTTTGTTACCTGAGATACTAACAGAAACACCAAAACCATCACTGGTAGCAGCATCTGAGGCTGTAATTTTTGTTGTTTCGGACCAAGTACCGCCTACTAATTCAAAAATATAAGCAGAACCTGAGCTAGTCCCGTTATCATCATTTTGTGCTGCTCCAACAATAGCTTTGTTTCCTGAAATACTAACAGCAAATCCAAAGAAATCAGCAGTGGCAGCATCTGATGCCGTAATTTTAGCTGTTTCAGACCAAGTGTTGCCTACTAACTCAAAAATATAAGCTGCTCCTGAACTGGTTCCGTTGTCATCATTGAATCCTGCTCCAACAATAGCTTTGTTACCTGAGATGCTAACAGAAACACCAAGATTATCACCAGCAGCGGCATCTGAGGCAGTGGCTTTAATTATTTCGTTCCAATTTTGAGCTTTAAGCGTATAAAAACTACTTAAAATTATTATAAATAGTAATAAGGGTTTTTTAAAAGAAGATTGATTTTTCATGTTTTTTAACGAATAAAGTTTAATTCAGTATAAAAAAAATAGACGAATTTTTAGGCGAATAAGTTGCATTTTTATAAGTTCGATACGATTAAATATATATCTAATCAATCCATTAAATTTTCTGTAACTGGCCTGTTTTATTGCTTTACAATTTTTTCGGTTGTAGTGTTTTTCCCATTTTGTATTCGTACAAAATAGATTCCGTCATTGTAATTACTTAAATCAATTATTGCTGTTTTTGGTTTAAACGATTCTATTATTTTTCCTGTAATATCGATTATTGTAATCTTTGTAATTGACGAGTTGAAATTAGCAATTGTTACTTCTGATTCTGTAGGATTAGGGTATAATTGATGCTTATTAATTGACTCTTGATAACTATTTATACCCGTGATGTTAACATTGCTACAAGTTGAGGTGTCTGTACAAGGCCCTATAGTGACAACAACCGCATAATTACCATTAGCTGTTGCGATATAGACAGAATCTGTTGCTCCAACTATTATTGAGCTATCAGAACAATCTATCCATTGATAAGTTGCTCCTATTTGACTTAGTGTTGTTAAGGTGTCGTTGCTAACATTTACGATTAACGCATTTAAATTGCTGATGGTTAAATTTAATGTTACAATGCTGTCACAACCAACGATATTTGTAAGCGTATCTTTTGCTGTATTGTTGTTAGTCGTATACGTTATACCATTGAAGACATAACTATCACAAGCCGAAACAGTTTCAGTTCCAGTATTGTTATTAATGGTTAAGTTTAAAGTTATGACACTATCACAACCCGCAGCATTTGTTAGTGTATCTTTAGCAGTGTTATTATTTAAAGTATAAGTTATCCCATTAAAAACATAACTATTACAAACCGAAACTGTTTCAATTCCAGTATTACTATTGTTGATGGTTAAGTTTAAAGTTACGATGCTATCACAACCAACAGTATTTGTTAGCGTATCTTTTGCGGTAGTATTATTGGTTGTATAGGTGATTCCGTTAAATACATAGCTGTCACAAGCTGAAACTGTTTGAGTTCCAGAATTGTTATTAATGGTTAAGTTTAAAGTTACAATACTGTCACAGCCAGCAGTATTTGTAAGTGTATCTTTCGCTGTATTGTTGTTAGCGGTATAAGTTATTCCATTAAAAAGATAATTATTACAAGCTGCTGCTGTTTCAATTCCAGTGTTCTTATTAATGGTTAAGTTTAGTGTTACGATACTATCGCATCCTGCAGTATTCGTTAATGTATGGGTAACAATATTATTACTAATAACCCGTTGTGCATTTAGAGAATGCTAACTTTTAAATTATTAATATTTCTATCGAAGGTGAATTTATTAATGTACTGGATGACTGTTAATGCTGATATTTTAGACATTATTCGAGTTTTAAATC
>Ga0256845_1001744_pt1 | contig 16959 bp, 10 predicted proteins | sample RiftiametaG_FD_189101 | JGI IMG/M metagenome (GOLD analysis project Ga0256845, IMG submission 189101) | Tube worm associated microbial communities from hydrothermal vent at the East Pacific Rise, Pacific Ocean - Riftia | ecosystem: Host-associated > Annelida > Integument > Unclassified ...
GATACAAGGTCGTTCTAATTTTGTTTATAGAATTACGGGAACAACTAAGTTTGTATCTTACGGTAAACATAAAGAATACGAAACAGATAAACTTCACGTTGATGTAAACATTGTTAAAAACGATATCTTAGATACCGAGGCATTTAAAAAATGGTTGCCAGAATATAAAAATGCCGAATTTATTTTTGATGAAGATGGAAAATATCATTGTGGTTCTGCTGTTGAAAAAATGAGCAAATCTATGTATAATGTGGTAAACCCCGACGATATAATAGAGCAATACGGAGCCGACACACTGCGTATGTACGAAATGTTTCTTGGACCTTTAGAACAAGCAAAACCATGGGATACAAGCGGAATTGACGGAGTTTATAAATTTTTGCGAAAAACTTGGAATTTGTTTTATAAAGATGGAGAATTAAATCTATCTGACGAAAAAGCTACAAAAGACGAACTTAAAATTTTGCATAAAACAATAAAAAAAGTAACAGAAGATATTGAGAATTTCTCTTTTAACACTTCTGTTTCTGCATTTATGATTTGTGTAAACGAACTAACATCGTTAAAATGTAATAAACGTGAAATATTAGAAGATTTACTTGTAATACTTTCGCCTTTTGCACCACATATTACAGAGGAACTTTGGCAAAATGCACTTAAAAAAGATAGTAGTATCTTAACAGCAAAATTTCCTAAATTTAATGCAGAATATTTGGTTGAAAACACAATAAAATATCCTGTTCAGTTTAACGGAAAAACAAGATATATGCTCGATTTATCTGTTGATATGAGTAATCAAGACATTGAAAAAGCAGTTTTAGAAAACAAAAATTCTCAAAAATATCTTGAAGGAAAAACCGTAAGAAAAGTTATTGTTGTACCCAAAAGAATAATTAATATTGTTATTAGTTAGGGTTTCGTTGTAAGACTATCAAAGTTTACAAACTTTATAAACTTTTAACTGAAATTATTTGCATAGAAATAAATTTATTTTGTATCTTTATGCTTAATTACTTGATTACCGAATTTTAAAACTTAAAATATGAATATTACTTTCAACGAATTACGTAGAATTAAAGACAATTTACCAGAAGGAACAATGCACAAAATCGCTGCCGATTTAAACGTAACAGTAGAAACTGTACGAAATTATTTTGGCGGAGCAAATTACGAAAAAGGTGAAGCTGTTGGTTTAACTATAGAGCAAGGACCTGATGGTGGAATTGTACATATCGAAGATGATACTATCTTAAATATGGCAAAAAAAATACTTGGAGAATAATCTTTAAGAAAAGTTGTTTTTTGAAACCGAAGTATAAACTTCGGTTTTTTTATTGATTTTAAATTGATATTATCTGTCTATAAAGCACATATGGTCTGCTGAGAAACGCATAACAGGTTATTATAAAGCCACTTAAACTAAAACACGCTATTATAAGTGCAAACTTTTTAAAACATATGTGCTTATAAGTTTACATTTCAGAAAATAAAAATCTAATACACCTCAGAGCTTTTCAGTAGACCCTAAATATAAAATTATTTCTGTTTTGTAGTATCTTTTATACCTTCTAATTTTAGTATCATTTTTTGAACCTGTTCTGGACTAAGTCGTTTTGCTATAATTTTTTTGTCTTTATTTAGTAAATAAATTGTAGGGGTAGAATAAATATCATATAAGTTTCTGAAATTTGTAAACATATATTTATCGTAAGCATTTATCCATTGAGTAATATCTTTTTCTTTAATAAACTTTTCCCAAGGTTCTCTGTCTATTTGCGTGTAAATTGAAAGCACTTCTACATCAACACCTTTTTTAATTAGCTCTAAATATTCGCTATAAAGTTTTGGTACTGCTTTTTTACAATGTCCGCAATGAGGCTCCCAAAAAATCATAATTGTATATTTAGCATCAATATCATATAAAGAAATAGTTTTTTTATCTACTGTTTCTAATCTTTGTAGGTCTGGTGCTTGATTACCTACTAAATTTGGTTCTAATTTTTCAACTCGTTCTTTAATTTTTGCCATAAGCGAGCTGTCTTCTACTGCCCATGTTGCTTGTCCGCTTAAATAGTATTTTTTTGCTATATCTACAAAAACTCTATCCATTCCCATTAGTTTAGAGGAGTTATTATAATCTAACATATAAACTACTAAAAATCTAAATACTTGTGGGTTCGATTTAGCTTTTTCTATTAATTTAACACCTTCTTTGCTAACAGTATCAGGTATTTGAATTACAACTGATGAAATATATTGTTTAAATTTTGGTTGAAACATTGGTGTACGTAATATTGTACTATCTGTAAAATCTACATAATCGAAAAAATGTTCTTTATAGTAATAATATTTTTTTATTCTTTCTACAGAATCTTTATTTGTGATATTTTCGTCTATTTCAAATTCAGGAATTTTTGGTTCTCTCATTAAATTAACTATGGTTATTAAGGTTTTACTTTGGCTGTTTTTTACTGTGTTTTCTATTAGCAATTCTCTTTGTTTTGAAAGTGTTTTAAGTTTTTCTTTTTGCGATTTAATAAATTCTTTATCATCTTTTTTGTCTTTCATGCTTTTTTGAATTTCGTGCAATTGTTTGCCTATTTCATTTAATTGCTTTTGAAAAGCATAAAATTCTTCGTTATCAACCGAGCCTTTTACTTTTATGTTTTTTTGATAAAATTCTATTGTATCTGTTGATATTTCAAAATCTTGATCATCGCCAACTAAAAATTCAAAATAGCTCATTCCTCTAGATGGAAATAACACAAGATACATACCTCCATCTAATTTTTTATCGCCTTTGAAAACAGCTTCGCCTTTAGAGTCTACTGTTGCAGTATCTATTGAATATTTTTTATCGCCAAAATAATTACCAAGATATATTACCGTATCTTTTACACCTGCAACTTTTATTTTAATATTATAAGAATCGGTATGTTTGTTTTTAGATTTTTTTTGCGAATAAGTGTTAATACTTAAACCAAACAATGCTACAATTAAAAATATTTTTATTTTCATAATTTTATTTTTTTGTTTTATGTTTCAAAATTAACTATTCTTTAAGTTATTTTCTTAATAATAAATGTTGATTTTTATTTTTTTTAAAGATTTTAATATTTTTTAATATTACAATAAACTTATACTATTTGTTTGATAAAACAATTAAGTATGATTTCTCGGCAATAATATAGAGTATTTTTTTTACAAAAAAAATACATCAAAAAATTGATAAACTAATTTTTAAGAAATTACTTATAATACATTATCTAATAAGAACGGATTAGAATTTATTTCTTTTCCTATTCTTGTCGGACCTCCATGCCCTGATAATACTTCGGTATCTTCGGGTAATTTAAATAGATTTTCTTTTATACTATCTAATAAAACTTCTAAATTGCCTCCGTCTAAATCTGTTCTACCAATACTGCCATCGAATAAAACATCTCCCGAAAAAATAATTTTTTCTTTTTCGCAATAATAAGCTATACTACCTTTTGTGTGTCCGGGTACTAAACATATTTTAAATTCGGTATTACCAAAATTAAATGTATCTCCATCATTAAGCATTTTATCTATTTTTGGAGGTTGTTCTATTTGCATACCATAAGTTATTGCCGAATTAACAACTTGTTCTAATATGTAATTATCGGTATTGTTGGCATAAAAATCTATATTATATTTTTGTTTAAGAAATGCCACTCCACAAACATGATCTACATGGCAATGTGTGTTTAAAAGAGCAACTGGCTCTAGTTTATTATCTTTTATATAATCGATAATTTCGTTTTCTTCATCTTTAGTGTAACATCCTGCATCTATTATTACGCACTTATTGGTCTCATCACTAACAACATAAGTGTTTGTTGCAAACAGGTTAAATACAAATTGTCTAATTGTAATCATAATTTTTTAATTTTTACGACTGTAAAGTTATTAAAAATATAATAATAAGTTAATATTAAATATTTTTTTTTAATAATTAGAATAGATATATAACAAAATATTTTCCATATCTTTTCTAACTTTTGAGCTAGAACAAGTAAAATTATTTATTATAAAAGAAAAAGTTAATATGTTTTTTTGTTTAGTTTCTATGTAGCCTGAGTATGCTTTTACACCCGACATTGATCCACTTTTAGCATAAATATGTTTTTTTGCTTCACTTTTGTATAAAAAATATTTTAATGTGCCCGATTCTCCTGCAACAGGTAGTGTTGATATAAATCCTTGGTATTTTAGGCTATCAGTATAAACTTTTTTTAGTACATCAACAATTTGTTGTGCTGTTATTAAATTATACGATGATAATCCACTGCCATCATATAAATTAAGTCCTGTAATATCTACACCTCTATTTTTCCAATAATATTTTAAAACAGATGTTCCTGTGGCGTTACTTCCGTCTTTATTTCTACTTAAACTTAAATGTCGTAATAATGTTTCGGCATATAAATTAATACTTTTTTTATTGGTTTTGTTTATAATATCAATAAGTTTTGGCGATTTTATTTCTGATATTAATATAAGGTTTGTATCGGGTATTTCGTTAGCATTATCAACTATTTGCAAGTTACTTTTTTTTGCATATATTTTATTCTTGTTTAAAAAATGAAGAAAAAATTCTCCTATATTTTTTGCCGGCTCCATAATTGCTGCTTTTACAATAAAAGTATCTTTGTTGGCTGGTAAACTACCTTGTATTAATGAAATATTGCAAAATGGCGATGAGTAAACATTTGATTTGTCTCTTGTAATTTTTTCGGCTGTTACATTATTTTCAATGCTGCAATTTATGGGCGGATATGTTTTAATTAATTTAACATTTTCGCCAATAGGTACTTTTGTGTTGTAATATAATTTATATTGATTATCGAAAATAGAGATACTACTTACTCCTGCTCCATAATAATTGCCAATATCACCCCAAACCCAAGTTGAAGGAATTGCTTGTTTTTTAAAAAGTGTATCAACAACTATAATATTACCTTTTATTGCTTTTATATTTAATTTTTTTAAATCGTTTATCCAATTATCTAAAAATTGCGTTTGCTTATCATAAAACAATTCTGAGCCAAGTGTTGGGTCGCCACCGCCTATTATATATAAATTACCATTTAAAATATTGTTTTCTATTTTGCCCGAATATTTTAAATATGTTGTAAACTGATAATTGGCACCAAGTGTTTCTAATATTGCTGCCGTAGTTAATATTTTTAAATTTGATGCAGGTTTTAGACTTTTATTCTGATTGTAGGCATATACTTGTTTGTTATTGTTTATATCATAAACTAATAAAGCTACGCTTGCTGTTTTTAAATTTGTATTGTTAAAAGTTTTATCAATATAGTTTTGCGAAAATACTAGGCTAGAACTTATTAATAAAATTAATATTGATTTAAACATTTTAATAATTTTTAGAAGTATCCTGAAAATGTAGATTTATAATTTTATTCCTATAACAAGAATATCATCTGTTTGTTTTTCTTTTCCTTTCCAATTTTCAAAATAATCGTTTAGAATTTTTTCTTGTTCGTCAGATGATTTACTACTTACATCTTGTAAAATTTCAATAAACTTAGTTTTTAAAATTTTTGTATCATTTTCTCCTCCAAACTGATCTTGATAACCATCTGAGGACATAAATAGTGTTGTATTATTACTTATTTTATATTCTTTAGATTGAAAAACACCTATTTCGTTTATAGAAAAAACGCCTCCAATAGACCACATATCTCCTTCGTATTCTAATACTTCGTTATCGTTTACAATATACATGCTTTGGTTTGCTGATGCTACTTCTATAGTGCCTACTGTTTTGTCTATAACTGCTACTGCCACATCCATTCCATCTGCTTGTCCCGATTCTGCATCTTTAAAAAGATCTTTAATTTTTTTATCCATTAAATTGAGAATGTCACTCGGAGATGTAATCTTTTTTTCTTTAACAATTTCATTCATCATTGTGTTACCAATCATACTCATAAATCCGCCTGGTACACCATGTCCTGTGCAATCGGCAGTGGCTACTATTGTTTTGTTATCTATTGTATGTATCCAAAAGAAATCTCCACTTACAATATCTTTTGGCTTAAAAATAACAAATGCATCTTTAAATGTTTCTTTTAAATTATTTAAACTTGGCAATACAGCTTCTTGTATTTTTTTTGCATATTCTAAGCTGTCTTTTATTAAACTATTTTGTTTAATAATTTTTTCTTCGGCATGTTTAAGTTCTGTAATATCAGAATCTATTGCTATTATTTTATAAGTATTATTATCTTTATCTACAATTGGGGTTAATGTTGTTCTAGACCATATTTGATTTCCATCTCGTTTCTTACCTTTACTATTGTATGTAACGCTTTTCTTGGTTTTTTCTATTTCATTAATTACTTCTGTAATTTTAGGATAAAAACTTATATCTAATATGTTTTTGCCAAATTCCTCATACAGTTGTTCTAGTGTATAACCAAAATTTTTCTTAACTCCCTCGTTAACCCATTCTAAATTATAGTCCTTATCATAAATAAGTACAGAATTATCTGTTTCGCTGGCAACAATAGATAACTTTTCTAATTCTATATTTTTTTCGTTAATTTCTAGTGTTCTTTCCTCTACTTGTTTTTCTAATTTTAAATTAATTAATTTTAGTCTTTTACTGTTTAAATATATTGTTAGATATATTACTAACATTACGAATATAGCTAATAAACTTTTTGCATACCAAGTTTGATAAAAGTCAGGCTCTACACTAAATCTATATTCTTCTATTTTGCTTATTTTTCCGAAAATATTTTTTGCTTTTACTTTAAAAATATAATCTCCATAATCTAAGTTGGTATAGTTGGCAAAGTTAATATCTGTCCAGCCAGACCATTCTTTATCATAACCTTCTAAAATATAAGAATAACGGTTTTCTTCTGTAGCTCTGTAATATTGGGCTGCATAATTAAATAAGAATTTACTTCTTTTTTTAAATATTCGTTGAATACTGTCATTAAGATTATATCCGTAAAATATTGTTGAATCGTTTATTCTTATATTTCTAATTTTAATTCTAAATGTATATAAATCAGGGTCTATTTTTCTTTTGTCAATAACTCCTATTTTATTTGTTCCTCCAACCCATATTAAATTACGTCTTTTATCATTGTATAAACTCTGTACTTTTATATTATTAATTCTTTTTAGAAAAACATTAGATTTGCTAATTTCTCCTGTTTCACAGTTTACACTTGTAAGTTCTTCGGTGTTCGATAACCAATTAGTTCCATTATCGAAAGAACTTAATTCTATTGCACCAAAATCTTTTAAATGCTTACATTTTTGTGTAACAATAAATTTATTTGTTTTATAATCGAATATTTTAAAAGCATTTTTATCTTCTACTACTAGTTTTTCACAAATTTTATTCACAAATATGTTATTAGTATTAGTACTGTCTGAAAAATAAAAATCTTCAACTAATAGTGTGTCTGTTAATATCTCGTCTGTTTTAAATCTTGATACAACACCTTTCTTTTTAGAAAACCAAATATAACCATTGTCTTCAACCACATATCTTACATCTATATTATAACTTCTTATTGTATGAACTTTTTTTATTTTTCCATTTTGATATTTAAGAATGGCTATACCTTCGCCACCGGCAAGCACCATATATTGAGAATTAAATTCTAGTTTTCTAAATATATAACAAATCTCAAAATCGATAAGTTGATTGTATTTGTCATCTTTAATTTCGCCTATACCCATTGTGTTTGACGAGAATATACGTCCGTCATAACCTACAATGCCAACAAAACTACTTTGAATACCATAACTATGTATCAGTATTTGGTTAGATTTTTTTATCTTTTTAATTTTATATACCCCGCTTAATGTGGTATAAACCATATCACCATTATCTAGTTCATTAAACTCAGTAATTATATTTGATGTTAAATTTCCTGCCGATATTGTTCTAAATGGAAAATTTAATTCGATATAGTTTATGCCTTCATAAGTTGATACCCATAAATTTTTATGATTATCTTCGTAAACTGCTGTTACAAAATTTGAACTTAAACCGTTGTATTCATTAATAAATGTTTTTTCTTTTGTTTTTATGTCGTAAACTAATATCCCATACTTGGTAGAATAAAAACATATTTTGTCATTAGATAATAAAACGGCATTAGTAAATGATAATTTTTTTATTTTTTTATTAAAATCTTTATCTATTATTTTATACCGTCCGTTTACTAAATTCACATTTTTACTATCGGAATAGTACACTGCACTATCGGTTAAAATAATTGTTCCGTTTTTGTATGAAAACAAATTTATTTTTTGATTTGAGAATAATCTTTTATTAATAGAAACCGGAACTATATTGTTTTCTGATATTTGATAAAGTTTAGATAAATTGCAAATAAAAAATATTTGATTATTATAAATGTAAGAAAAACTTATTCTGCTTTTGGTAACATAAGTGTTTATTAAACTATCTTTATAAAAAAGATAAACATTTCTAAATCCAATAAAATATGTAGAATCTCCTATAAATTGAACATTTCGTATAACTCCTGTATTTCTTTTTTCTTCTGGTAATTGTTCGTTAAGTAATTTTATTTTTATTTCTCCAAATTTGCCATATTCTATTTTACCCAATATATTATCTGCTCCAAAATATACTTCACCTTTATAATTAGCCGATAAACCCCATACATTTTCCATGCTAATTTCATCCCACACATTTCCGTCAAACACTAATATTCCGGCATTGTTTGCAACATAAATCATGCCTAGAGAATCTTGTGCAACATTCCAATTTTGGTCGTGAGCATTATAATCGTCGCGAGAATAAATTTTAATGTATGGTGCTTCGTAAGTAGATATATCTTGGGCATATACACTAAATGTAGTAATAAAAAGTAATAGCAGTATTTTTAATATATTATTCATAAATTCAGTCGATTACAAAGGTAATAAAGCTAATTGAAATACAAAATTTATTTAGTGTCTGTATATAAAGTCCGATTTCTGCCTTATGCTTGTTTAAAAAATGGTCATTTACATATATAAACTCACATTTTTCAAGCTAAGCAAGATTTGAACTCGAACTTTCTATACCAAACACTTGAATTTATAGACAAGCACTATTTAATGTGCTTCAAACCAATTGTTTCCAACACCTATATCAACAGTTAAAGGTATTTTTAACTTAACGGCATTTTCCATTTCATATTTTATAATTTCCTTCATTTTTTCTAACTCATCTTTGTGTACATCAAAATTTAGTTCATCATGTACTTGCATTATCATCTTCGATTTCAAATTATTTTCAAGTATTTTATTATGGATATTAATCATTGCAACTTTAATGATATCTGCCGATGAACCTTGTATTGGTGCATTAATGGCATTACGTTCTGCAATGCTTCTTACCATATGGTTTTGAGAATCTATGTCTTTTAATATTCTCTTTCTTCCAAAAATAGTTTCGGCATATCCTTTTTCTCTTGCTAATGAAATACTATTATCCATATACTGCTTAACCTGAGGATATGTTTCAAAATAATTATCGATAAGCTGTTTAGCGTCTTTGCGTGAGATACTTAGGTTTTCTGCCAAGCCAAATGCTGATATACCGTAAATAATACCAAAATTTGCCGATTTTGCGTGAGCTCGTTCTTCTTTGCTTACTTCTGAGATTGTTTTTTTAGCTATTTTTGCTGCTGTTGATGTATGCACATCTTCATTGTTTTTAAAAGCTGAAATCATATTTTCATCTTCGCTTAAATGTGCCATTATTCTAAGTTCTACTTGCGAATAATCTGCCGAAACAAAAACATAGTCGCTTTTTGATACAAAGAATTTTCTTATCTCTCTGCCTCGTTCTTCTCTAATAGGTATGTTTTGTAAATTCGGATTTGTAGAACTTAACCTACCAGTTGCTGCAACTGCTTGATTATATGAAGTATGTATTCTGTTGGTTTTCTTATTTATTAATAATGGCAATGGTTCTACATAGGTAGAAATTAATTTTGCAAGTGAGCGATATTCTAAAATTTCGTTAATAATAGGGTGTTTATCTTTTAGTTTAACAAGAATTTCTTCGCCTGTTTTATATTGTTTTGTTTTTGTTACTTTTGGTTTTTCAACAACTTTTAAATCGTCGAAAAGCACCCCGCCCAATTGTTTTGGCGATGCAATGTTAAACTCTTTGCCGGCTAATTCGTATATTTTTTTTTGTGTTGATAATAATTCTTTTTTTAATGTTTCGGAATAATTTATTACTGATTTTGCATCTAAACTAACTCCTGCAATTTCCATACTTGCTAACACTTGAACAAGTGGCATTTCAATTTCTTCAAAAAGTTTATACAAAGCTTTTTCTTTTAATTGTGGCAAAAACTTTTTCATTAACTGAAATGTTAAATCTGCGTCTTCGCAAGCATAATCAGAAACTATCTCAACAGGAACATTTCGCATATTTCCTTTTTTGCCGATAAGTTCTTCTATTTTTACAGGGGTGTAATCTAAATAGTTTTCCGATAGATAATTTAGATTATGACGCAAATCTGGCTCAATTAAATAATGTGCAATCATAGTGTCAAACAAATTACCTTTTACTTCAATATCATAATTACTCAATACAATAATATCGTACTTTATATTTTGCCCTATTTTTAGTTTGCTTTTATCATTAAAAAACTTAATTACTGACTTTAGTTTTTGTTTAACAAATTCAACATCGCCGGCAACAGGCAAATAAAATGCTTCGTGTTCTTTTACCGAAAAAGAAATTCCTAGCAAATTGGCACTAACAGCATTAATACTTGTAGTTTCTGTATCAAAACAAAATTCGTTTGATTGTTCTAAGGTAGAAATCAATAGATTTAATTTCTCATCATTATCTACTAAAATATATTTGTGATTAACATTTTTAATTGAGTTTTTTTCTTTTTGAATAGTCTCTATTCCTGCTGCAGCAAACAAATCGCCTTGTATTGCTCCACTGTTTGTTTGTGTCGATTTTTTTTCGGGTTTTGACTTTGGCTCTTGTTTTGGCACTTCTATTTTTTCATCAGACAAGGAATTTGCAAATTCAATTGTTCTTGCAAGAAAACGCCTAAATTCAATATCTTCGTAAATTGATGTTATTTTATTAATATCTGGAGCTTGCAATTTTAAATCTTCTGCATTAATCTCTACGGGAACATCTAAACGTATTGTTGCCAAGTCTTTAGATAAAAGTACCTGTTCCGTATTTTCCTCAATACTTGTTTTTTGCCTACCTTTTAATTTATCTACATTGGCAATTATATTCTCTACGCTACCAAATTCTTTTATCAATTTTTTTGATGTTTTTTCTCCAATTCCGGGAGCACCGGGTATATTGTCAGAACTATCGCCCCAAAGAGCAAGTATATCAATAACTTGCAAAGGATTTTCTATAGAAAATTTTTGTTTAACTTCTTCAACACCCAAAATATCAACATCGCTACCCGAACGACGTGGTTTATACATAAAAATATTTTCGGAAACTAATTGTGCATAATCTTTATCTGGTGTCATCATATACACTGTAAAACCTTGCTTTTCGGCTTTTTTTGCCATTGTTCCAATTGTGTCATCAGCTTCGTAACCTTCAATTTCGTAAACAGGAATTTTAAAAGCAGCTAGTATATCTTTTATATACGGAATAGCAGTTTTTATACCCTCCGGAGTGGGTGGACGGTTCGATTTATATTCATCAAACATTTTATGCCTGAAATTTGGTCCCGGAAAATCGAAAGCTACTGCAATATAATCGGGTTTTTCTTTTGTAAGAATTTCGAGCAAAGTATTTACAAAACCGAAAATTGCCGATGTGTTTAGTCCTTTTGTGTTTATTATTGGTCTGTTAATGAATGCGTAATATGACCTAAAAATAAGGGCATAAGCATCTAAGATAAATAATTTTTTCATTATTAAATTTTAGTAATTATATATTTTATAAAAGTAAGAAAAAAATTAGTAGAAGCGTATTATTTCAATGTTTAATTCAGGGAAGACACATAGTTTTTAAATATATAAATCTTCAAGCTAAATATACATTGTCTTCATGCCAGACGGGCATTTCATTTTGGCTTGAACCAAAACGAAACAAAAATTCAAGACAAAATGATCGCTTTTTAACTTTCCAAATAATGGCTTTCCATTCATATTGACGCCATTTTGTCGGCTAAATATTACAAGCTTTCCTTTTTTACAATTTACATAGTCATTTTATTGAAAACATATAAGTCAATTTAGATTGATAGCTTGTTGTTGACTAATATTCCCTATAAGTATGATATTAAAAAGTATGAGTTTGCCCTTATGTTTAATTGATAATGATTTGTTGTAACCTATATCTTTTCAACAGCAGATTTTACTTTATATCCACTTTTTTCTGAGTATCGCCTTATTTTAATATTGGCATAAGCAAAGAATATAGTCATTATTGGGCTAATTATACTAAAAAAAACATAAGGAGCATAATCTACTGTAGGGATTTTAAGCACGCTACTTTGCACAGCACCACAAGTATTCCAAGGTACAAGAACTGATGTAACAGTTCCGCCATCTTCTAGAGTTCTGCTAAGCACCTCTGGTTTTAAACCTTTTTTACGATAAATATCGGCAAACATTCTGCCTGGCACAACAATAGAAATATATTGTTCCGATGCTGTTATATTCATAAAAATACTAGTTGCAACTGTAGATGCCACAAGCGAGCCTGTTGATTTAGCAAAACTCACAATTCCTTCGGCAATACGCACTAATAAACCTGCCGATTCCATTACTCCACTAAAAACCATAGCTGTTAGAATAAGCCAAATTGTGTTCATCATTCCTGCCATTCCACCAGTTGTTAGGAGTTTAGATATATTTTCGTTATTAGTTGGTATTGTTGTTTCACCAAACATACTTTGTGTTAAAATTGTATAGGCAGCTTCGGGAAATTTACTACCTTCTTTTGCCAATGACATCAATAAATCTTGCTGAAAAATAAGTGCAAACACAATTCCAAGCAAAGTTCCTATAAATAATGCCGGAAGTGGGGGCATTTTTTTTATAATTATAACAACTAAAATAACAGGAACTAGCAAAAGCACAGGGTTTATATAAAATTTAGTATCTATGGCCATAAGCATTTCATCTACACTAACATTTGTGTTACTTGGCGTGATAACAAATCCTAATACAAAAAATATAATAAGAGTTATTAAAATTGTTGGACCTGTGGTGTATGCCATATATTTTATGTGTGTAAACAAATCGGTGCCAGCCATTGCAGGGGCTAAGTTTGTTGTGTCGGATAAGGGCGACATTTTATCGCCAAAATAAGCACCTGATATAACAGCACCTGCAACAAGTGCAGGGTTAAATCCCATTGCTGTTCCAATACCTAACAAGGCTACTCCAATTGTAGCAATTGTTGACCATGAACTGCCTGTTGCAACAGAAACTACCGAGCTAATAACTACAGCAGCAAACAAAAAAATACTTGGGTGCAAAACATCTAATCCATAATAAATAAGAGTAGGTACTACACCGCTAATCATCCAAGTGCCTGCAAGTGAGCCTATCAACAATAAAATTAATATTGATGGCATTGCATCGCCTATGCTTTTTACTATTTGTTTTCTAATTTCAACCCAATCTCTGCCAAGCGAAAAAGCAATTACTCCTGCTATTGCCGAAGCAAATAACAATGCAATTTGATTTGGTCCTGCAACAGGATCGTCAAAATACAAAATATTTAAAGCCAATAAAATTATTAAAATAATAATTGGCAATAATGCAATAAATATGCTCGGACGCTTTTTATCCATCAACAGATTTTTCGATAAAAATTAATATACAAAAATAAAATAATATCTTAAATATTGACTCCAATCAGAATATTTATTATATTTGCCTTAAAATCGCATACAAATGAGGCAATTAAAAATTACAAAATCGATTACAAACAGGGAAAGCGCTTCTTTAGACAAATATTTACAAGAAATAGGTAGAGAAGAATTAATTACAATTGAAGAGGAGGTAGAGTTAGCTCAAAGAATTAGAGAGGGAGATACACAAGCATTAGAAAAACTTACAAAAGCAAATTTAAGATTTGTTGTGTCTGTTGCAAAACAATATCAAAATAAAGGACTTAGTTTGCCCGATTTAATTAACGAAGGTAATATAGGCTTAATAAAAGCAGCACAAAAATTTGATGAAACTCGTGGTTTTAAATTTATTTCGTATGCCGTTTGGTGGATACGTCAATCTATTTTACAAGCGGTGGCAGAACAATCAAGAATTGTGAGATTACCATTAAATCAGGTAGGTTCAATAAATAAAATTAAACAAGAATTTTCTCGTTTTGAACAAGAATTTGAAAGACAACCCACAAATCAAGAAATTGCAGATATACTTGATATATCTGTTGAAAAAGTAGCAGAAAGCCTTGATATTTCGGGACATCAAGTATCTGTTGATGCACCTTTTAAAGATAGCGAAGATGGTAGTTTGCTTGATGTGCTAGAGAATACAAACGCTCCAAATACCGACATACTTCTTTTAAAAGAATCGCTAAACAAAGAGGTACTACGATCTTTGTCAACGCTTACAAGTAGAGAAAAAGATATTATTTGTTGTTTCTACGGAATATCAACACAACAATTAACACTAGAGGAAATGGGAATAAAATATAATTTAACAAGAGAACGTGTAAGGCAAATTAAAGAAAAAGCAATAAGACGATTGCGACATTCTTCTAGAAGTAAATTGCTAAAAATGTATTTAGGATAAGATTTATTTTTACTTTTGTTTTTTGTTAAAAAAGAACCGAACTTGCAAGTTCAACAAAATTAATAAGTAGGCGTCTCCTTTAATAAAAGTTTATGATTAAAATAATTGAATGTCCGCGCGATGGAATGCAGGGAATAAATAAATTTATCCCTACGGAACAAAAAATTGAGTATATGAACACATTGTTAAAAGTGGGTTTTGATACTATTGATTTTGGAAGTTTTGTTTCGCCAAGGGCTATTCCTCAGTTAAAAGATACTGCCGAGGTAATTGCAGGTTTAGATATGCAAAATACTAAATCTAAGCTTTTAGCTATTGTTGCAAACACTATTGGTGGCGAAATTGCTTCAAAATTCGACGAGATTACATATCTTGGTTTTCCGTTTTCTATATCGCCTTCATTTCTACGAAAAAATATTAATTCTACAATTGCAAAATCTATTGTAACTACAAATAAGTTACTTAATATCTGCGAAAAAAATCATAAAATATTAGTGGTTTATATTTCTATGGCTTTTGGTAATCCTTATGGTGATAAATGGAACTCAGAAATTGTTGAAGAATGGGTTGATATTTTATCGAAACTTGGAGTTAAAATTATTGCTTTATCTGATACTACAGGCGATTCAATTCCAGAAAATATTTATTCTATTTTTGCCGATATAATACCTAAATATCGTAAAATAGAGTTTGGCTTTCATTTGCATACCACCGAAAGCACTTGGCACGAAAAAGTTGATGCCGCTTTTAAAGCAGGTTGCAGAAGATTTGATACTGTTCTTAACGGTATTGGCGGTTGCCCGATGTCGGGTAAGGAAATGATTGCTAATTTAAAAACAAGTAATTTGTTTGAGTATTTAGATGGCAAAAATAAAAATTATGGCATTGATAAAGATGCTTTTAACACAGCTTATGTTAAAGCTACGAAAACTTTTCCTACTTTTGAATTTTAATTAGTTTCTACAAAAAGATATGTCTAAAAAAACAAGAGTAGTTATTTCTGTTACAAACGATTTGGTTACAGACCAAAGAGTTAATAAAGTTGCTACAAGTTTAATCAACAATGATTTTGATGTATTGATGATTGGCAGAAAACTAAAAAACAGCCAAAATTTAAACAGAGCTTACAAAACCAAAAGAATAAAACTATTGTTTAATAAAGGAGCATTGTTTTATGCCGAATATAATTTTAGGCTATTTTTTATTCTTCTGTTTACAAAATTCGATATTCTAAATTCTAACGATTTAGATACCTTAACGGCAAATTATTATGCAGCAAAAATAAAAGGTAAAAAAATTGTTTACGATAGTCACGAGTTTTTTACCGAAGTACCAGAATTATTAAACAGACCAAGAGTACAAAAAATATGGCTTTTGATAGAACAACACATATTACCTAAAATAAAAAAATCTTGTACAGTTTCTGATGCTATTGCTGCTGAATATAAAAACAGGTATAATATTGAAATGGCTGTTATTAAGAATTTTCCAAGAAAAGTAATTGTTGAAAAAATTAATAAGCGAAATAAAGAAAAAATAATTATTTATCAAGGAGCTTTAAATCTAAAAAGAGGTATTGATAAAGCAATTAAATGTATGCAGTATATAGAAAACACCAAATTGCTTATTGTTGGTACAGGCGATTTAGAAGATGAGTTAAAAGCATTAACAAACAAATTAAAACTTAATGATAAAGTTGAGTTTACAGGTAGAATACCATTTGAAAACTTAATGAAAATTACATCAACAGCCGATTTAGGGATTTCGATAGAAGACAAGGCAGGTGATAATTATAATTTTGGTTTACCTAATAAATTATTCGATTATATTAATGCAGAAATACCTGTTTTAGTGTCAAGTTTAAACGAAATGCTTAAAATAATTAACAAATATAAAGTTGGAGAAATTGCAGTAAATGATAATCCAAAAGATATTGCTAAACAAATAATTGAGATTTTAAACTCTGATAAAAAGTTACAAGAATATTCAGAAAATTGCAAGAGAGCAAAAGAAGAACTTTGTTGGGAAAATCAAGAAGATACTTTATTTGGATTGTACTGTTAAATATAATTTTGACAATATATTGATTTTTTATTAATAGAACTACTAATGCTTTTGCTGAATCTTTTGTAACCGTGCGGTAAACTA
>Ga0256845_1001745_pt1 | contig 16958 bp, 20 predicted proteins | sample RiftiametaG_FD_189101 | JGI IMG/M metagenome (GOLD analysis project Ga0256845, IMG submission 189101) | Tube worm associated microbial communities from hydrothermal vent at the East Pacific Rise, Pacific Ocean - Riftia | ecosystem: Host-associated > Annelida > Integument > Unclassified ...
TTTCCTTAGCAATTGTAGCAAAGAAAACTTCAAACGGAGTTTTATAACCAAGTGCCTTTCTAGGACGATGATTTAAACGTTCTTGAGCTTGTACAATTTGTTTATCAGTTATCGTAGTAAAATCTGTGCCTTTAGGGAAATATTGTCTCAGTAACCCATTAGTATTCTCATTTAAACCTCTTTCACTAGAACGATAAGGATGACAAAAATAAAACCCACAATCTAGTGCATTTGAAACATCTCTATGAAAGCTAAATTCTTTGCCATTATCAGAAGTTACTGTATGAATATACTTCTTTATTGGATGCATTAAATCTATTAATGCTTTAGTAACAGGAGTAGCTTGTTTACTCCCAACTATTTTAAACAAAGAGAATTTAGATTTTCTATCAACTATTGTAACAATAGCACCTTTATGCCCTTTGCCTATAACAGTATCTATTTCAACATCACCAATGCGTGAGTATGTTTCTACTATAGAAGGACGCTCTTCTATGCTTACTCTGCCTTTAATCTGTCCTCTAGTTTTATATTGACTTGAACGTTTAGTGTATTTTTTATTTTTATGTCTAAGGTATTTATATAGAGTGCCACCTTGTCGTAGATTTTTATAGATATATTGGTATATAGTCTCATGGGAAATTGATAAATTTTCCTCTACATGTAAACGTCCACTTATCTGTTGTGGTGACCAGTGTTCTTTTAGTTTTTGACCTATATAGATTTTTATAGTTTGGGTTAGTCTTATCTTTCTTGGTTTCTTTTTATGTCGTATTCTTGCTGTTACATGTGCAGTCTCTGCACTATACTTTGGTAAAGAATTTCTTGAAAGTTCTCTGCTTACTGTGGATTTATGTACACCTATCTCATTTGCTATATAACTTTGGCTCATTCCTTGCTTTTTCAAAGCAGAAATTTGGTATCGTTTCTCTAGGGTTAATTGTTTGTATTTCATAATTACTCCAAATCTTGGTCGGTTTGAGGTTATATTTTACTACAATTAACCTCTTTCCTTCTATTTGATTTGTTGCACTTATTGGTTGAATCCAGGTGATTATAAAGTTCAAAGGTCCATCACTAGAGTCTATTGGGAAGATGAAAAAGGGATGTACCATTTTTTGTATGGCACATTTTGATTCATTTCCACAAAGAGCAAAGATGCTTGAAGATTCACAGATAAATGTCATAGCTATGGAGGAGATTTTAGAGTCTCCAAAAATGCAAACTGATGAGCAGATACTAGCTCGTAAATCTATGGCAGAGGCTTTGGACCATTTTATACATGATGGCAAAATTAAAGATTTGAGAGTTTTTGTAATTGGCCGCAATGAGCGGCTAGCAGGTGGAGTTAGGAGAGCAGGAAACCGAGATCCACTGTCGCTCAATATGTTACATGAAAATGTTGAGTTTTCAGAGTTAGAGTTTGTAGGAAAAGAGACCTTATATTTTTATGATAGTGAATACTTTAAAAATCAAAAAGGCTTGATTGAACAGCTTAGAGATGCAGATTGTAATCTCTTTGATTTGCATGAATTTGAGATTGAGAGAGGCAAAGAAGCAGTAATTGAATATAAAAAAGAGCATGAGCCTTTTGAATTTGGCTTACGTAGAATTCAGTGTCTTCATGAAACAGGACAAGCTGGAGCAAGATACGGAATCAAGTTACTTAAACAGAATAAACCAGAGCTAGACATAAGTGAAGCCAAAGTAGTTGTGTTAGGCTATGGCAATGTAGCACGTGGTGCTATGGATGAGATATATAATCAAGGATTTAAAAATATTCATATACTAGGGCGAACACATACTACTAGTGAGAAGATAGAGGAGTGGTTAAAAGATGTAGATTTGGTCATAAATGGTGCAGAAATACCAAAAGCAATACGAGGTGTGATATATCTTGTGAGCAATGATCATTTGAAACGTATTATTCCTAATGGATCAGTTGTAATTGACCTTGTTGGCGGCAGTGAAACCAATAGAAGTGCTGTTGAGCCAGTTTTAAACTGTACGTTTTTAACAGAGCCATATTTTGTGCAAGATGGTGTTACTGTATCAGCTCTATGGGGTTGGCCGATGCTTGGTATGATGCGTGAAAGTGCCATAAAATATTCTAGTCAAATTATAGATGTTTTGTTAAAAAAAGAGAAGCTTATTGAGGGATTAGATAGTTTAAGCCCAGGAGTAAAAAGAGCATTAGTATGTGGACCATTTAAGCTTTAAAATCATTTCTTATTTCTTATAATAACAAACTAGAGTATTTTGAAAAAGTATTGTAACGTTTATTGTTATGGTATTGTGGCACTAAATCAAATGGAAAAAAACATCTATTGCTACAGTTGATTGTCTCTTGCCCTTGCCAATTCTAAAAATATGCTATAATGACAGTATTCTGTCATAAAGGAGAACCATGCAAGCCGTAAACTACACCTCTGCGCGAAATAACCTAAAATCAATCATAGACAATGTCTGTGATAATGATGAAGAGGTTATAATAACAACAAAAAATGACAAATCAGTAGTAATCATCTCATTAGATGAGTACAATAACACTCATGCAAAGATAAAAAAAGATGTTCTTGAAGCAAAAAAACAGATAGAACAAGGTGAGTTTATAAGCATAGATGATGCGTTTGAAAAGGCAAAAAGTAGCTACCGTGCATAGTGCTATTTTCTCAAAGATTGCAGCTGAGAGGCTGATAGAACAAGCTTTGTATATCCATGAGCAGACACAAAATGAAGAGTTAGCTGATAGGTACTTAGATGATATGAAAAGATTTATTATTTTAACTCTTTGTTCTTTCCCAGAAGCGGGTAGACCTTGTGAAGAGTTAACCCAAGGTAGTAGAAAGTTAGTATATAAAGGCTACTCTATTATTTATCAGATAAACGATAAGCAGATAGAAGTTTTAACAATATACAGAGAAAATTTAATATAGGTGGAAAAATGAAACTAGTATTTTTAGATGCAAAAACGATGGGAAATGATGTTAGCTTAGAAGCTTTCAAAGAGTTTGGGGAGTTCCTGACACACCCAACTACTTCAAAAGCTCAAACAGTCGAACACATAGGCAATGCACAAGTAGTTTTAACTAACAAAGTTGTGATTGATAGTGATGTTATGGACAAGTGTCCTCAACTTAGGCTCATCTGTATTACGGCAACTGGCATGAACAATGTTGATTTGGATTATGCTAAGAAAAAAGGCATTGAGGTTAAAAATGCAGCTGGTTACTCAACAGCTTCAGTGACTCAGACTACTTTTACATTGGCACTTTACCTTATGGCTCAAAGTAAGTTTTACGATGAGTTTGTTAGTAGTGGTGAGTGGAGCAGAAGTGGGCTTTTTACAAATGTAGAGCGTCCATACAGCGAGATAAAAGGCAAAAAATGGGGCATCATCGGCTTTGGAACTATTGGTAAGAGTGTAGCAAAAGTAGCAGATGCGTTTGGTGCAGATGTAAGTTATTACTCGACAAGTGGAGCAAATAACGACAGCACTCACACCCGCATGGAGCTCTCCGAGATGTTAAAAGAGTGTGACATCATTTCTATTCATGCCCCACTAAATGAAAAGACAAATGGTCTTATCAAAAAAGAGCAGTTGAGTCTTATGAAAAAAGGCGCGATTTTGTTAAACTTAGGTCGTGGTGGCATCGTAAATGAGGCTGATTTGGCAGAGGCTATTGATAGTAACGGTATACTCGCAGGGCTTGATGTAACAGTTACAGAGCCAGTTGAAGTGGACAATCCATTGTTACATGTAAAGCAAAAAGATAATCTAATCATAACTCCACATATTGCTTGGGCTAGTTATGAGGCGAGAGTAGAGCTAATGCAGATAGTAGCTAAGAATATAAAAAGTTTTATAGCAAACTGATGTACGATATACTCATAGTTGGAAGCGGTGGAGCAGGACTAAGTTGTGCTTTAGAAGCAAAAAAACAAGGCTTACATGTAGCGGTTATAACTCAATCTGCTCCAACAAATGCAGCAACTTGCATGGCTCAAGGTGGACTCAATGGCGTAGTTTACGAAGACGAAGGCGACTCAGCCTCTCTACATGTAGACGACACCATAAAAGGTGCAGCTGGTTTGGCTGATGAGCTTAGAGTAAAAAGCATGTGTGAGGGAGCAAGAGAAAATATACTCTGGCTTGACTCCATAGGTATGCCCTTTTCAAGAAAAAAAGATAGAATCGCCCAGAGAAAGTTTGGAGCAGCGAGTCATGATAGAACTACCTACTCACAAGACTATACAGGATTAAAACTACTTCATACACTTTATGATAACTGTTTAAAAGAAAATATAGAGTTTATAGAGGACTCGTTTGTGATGGAACTTGTCGTGGAAGAGTCTACATGTAAAGGTGTAGTTGTCTTAAAAGATGGTGAAGTAGAGGTAGTAGAAAGTAGCTCTGTAGTTCTAGCAACTGGTGGTTATGCGGGGATTTATCATGGTTTTAGTACCAATGCCATTGAATCAACTGGCGATGGAGTTGCTATGGCTTTAAGAGCTGGTGCAGTTCTGAGCGATATGGAGTTTGTTCAGTTTCACCCTACATCTTTAAAAGGAAGTTCTGTTTTAGTGAGTGAGAGTGCTCGTGGGGCAGGTGGCTTTTTGGTAAATGACAAGGGTGAGCGGTTTGTAAATGAGCTCATGACTCGTGACGAGGTTAGTCGTGCAGTGTTTTTGCAGATACAAAATGGTAATGAGGTCTTTTTAGATATCCGTCACCTTGGTGATGAATTCATAAGCAAAAACCTACCACAAGAGAAAAAACTCATCCACATACACCAAAACCTAGACCCAAGCAAAGACTTGATTCCCATAACTCCCGCAGCTCACTATAGCATGGGTGGGATTGATGTTGATGAGAACTTACAGAGTTCCATAAAAGGGCTTTATGCTGTTGGAGAGTGCTCTAACGTAAAAGTTCATGGAGCTAACAGGCTTGGAGGGAACTCGCTCTTAGAAATAGTTCACTTTGGACGAGCGGTTGTGAAAAATATAGAGAAAGTATCTTTACATGTAGAGCTTGAAATACATAAGAAAAGAGCCAAAGAGAAGTTAGGTAGGCTTATGGGTGAAAACAAAAGCGATACATTTTTTAAACTTCGTGGTTCACTAGGACGTGAGCTTTTTGAAAAAGCAGGGATTTTTAGAGATAAAGAAGGCTTAGAAGAGTTAGAAAAAAGCATAGACAAGATGAAAAATAGTTTTAACAAACTAACACTAAGTGACAAGAGTTGGTTAGTATCTCACCTAAAGTTTGAGAATTCTTTAGAGGTGGCAAAGGCAGTAGTTTTAAGTGCAAAAACAAGAGAAGAGAGCCGTGGTGCTCACTATAGAGATGACTTTAAAAAGACCGATAAAAAGGCACTTCATTCGTTTATAGATAACTCTTTATATGTAAGGAGTGAAGTATGAATATAATCGTTCAAGGAACTTCTTACAAAGTACCATTAAAAGAGATAACACTTCTAGCTGCGTTAGTCTACATACGCGAAAACATAGACCCAACTTTGAAGTTTGGATACAACTGTAAAAGTGGAGTTTGTGGGAGCTGTTCGCTAAGAGTAAACAACCAAGAGACACTCTCATGTGAGTACAAAGTACAAAATGGCGATGTCATCGAGCCACTACTACATAAAACTAGCGTTCAAAACCGTTTAAAAAGAGTAGAGAGTTGGTTACATGTAGAGAGCTTTAAACCTATGGGAGAAGCTAGTGAGGAGAAGATAGAACAGCAGAGCGATTGCATACTATGTAGCTCTTGTTTCTCTGCATGTCCAGTGTTACATGTAAAGCCAGATTTTCTTGGACCTTACGCACTCACAAGAGCTTGGCGGTATATAGTGGACATAAGAGAAGAAGATAAACAAGGTTTTATAGAGCGTATCCAAGAAGAGGGCATTTGGGACTGTACTCTTTGTGGAGAGTGTACTTTGGCATGTCCTGTTGGGATTGACTCAAAGTCTGATATACTTCATCTACGTACAAAAAGTATGCAAGCTGGAAAGTTTGATCCAACTCCTCAGCCAGCGTTCGAAAATGACTTTGGATTTAATTCAGATTTTTAATAGTTGTTCTTTTTGATTGAAACTTGACCCACTTTTTTGAAAACTTTTGACCCATCTAAATAGTAAATAAACTATACTTCTGTTAAAAAACTATAGAAGGGGAATGGAGTGTTAAAATGAGACAGCAAGAGGTTATGCAAGAAGTCCACTAGATACGTCCACTTATTTTGTTACTCTTGTGTAGCTGTACACATTGCGAGCATTTAAACCAATTGATTCTTTATGTTTATCATAGCCTAAGTGAGAGGTTAACTCTCTAGATACAATCTGTTTCTTTAACTACTCGTGGTTTATTAAACTCATGCGTAAATCCTTTTCAAATGAACCTATTTTTTTGAGGCTTTACACTCTCTTAAAATATTTAAAAAAATAATTTTTAATTGTATTAAAAATTGTATTATTTTCTTTGACATATTTTGCCATTAAAAAATCAACCTTTTCTCTCTCTATTGCTGTTTTTAGGACATAATCATTTTCCCAAAAAGTTTTTGAGTTCGTTGATTGCTTTTTCATTTTTTATCCTAAATTTTATCTCTATTCTTCTTGAAGCATCTTTGTCTTCAACCTTATTCTTTATGATAGGATTTGCATAGGAGCGACCGCTTGCACTTATGTACTCTCTTAAGACTGCACTATCTTTTGGATATTTTTGGTATAAAAATTTCATAACTTCTAAAGCTCTTTTTTGAGAGAGTTGAAGGTTGTATAGATATGAGCCATCAGAGTTTGTATGCCCTTCTATGATGACTTTGTCAATATATTTCCTAATATCTTTATCAAATAAAAGTGCATTTATATACTTTTGAAGTACTTCACTAAGTTCTTTTTTTGCTTCCTCTTTTAGTTTAAAACTACTTTGTGTAAATAGGATATTTGAGTTAAAAACTATTGCTCCACTTTTAGGATCTATTTTTATGCTTTTTCCTAACTTTTTCTTGAGTTTTGTTACAACTTTTATCCGAATACCTGTTAGATTTTTGATTTTTACTTTTGTTATATCTAACTCTTCTACTATTTTTTGATGCTCTTTGCTCTGTATAAGAAGGGTGTTTTCTAGCTGTGCTAATTCTTGATTTTTTAGAACTAAGATATTATCTTTTTTATCTAACTCCTGACTTAACAAACTATTTTTACTGTTGAGATCCTTTTCTTTTAACTCATAATCAAAGATCAAATCTTTTAGTTTTTGAATCTCATCCTTGTTTAAAGAAATCTCTTCTATTTTTGTTGCGATATGGTCATTTAGTCTTTGGTTCATATCTTGGCTACTGTTTAGCTCTTTATTTAAATTTTCTAGCTTTTTTTGTGCTGTACTTAATTCAAATGAGAGGTGCAGGTTCTCTTGCTGAGTATTTTTTAGTTTTGTTTTTATATCGTTTAGTCGTTTTTTCTTATCTGCTAAAGCACTTTCACTTAGTCCAAGAGCCTCTTTTTGTTGTTCTAAGTCTGTTTTTATAGCTTGTAAGTCTGTCTGAATAAAAACATATTTCACAACGATAGCACCCACTAAAAGAATAAAAACAAATAGCAGTCCAGCCATTAAATCAGCATATGATATCCAAAAATTTTGTGCTTCTTCTTTGTTTTTATTATCTTGATACATTTTTAACTTCTGTTAAAGAGCTCACTATTTTTGCAACTTCACTATCTATAGTAAGTAGAGTATTTTTTAATCTATCTGAAAATTTTTCATCAAATTCATTTAGATAAGAATTAAATGACCAACCAATTTGGTCAGTATCTTTTTTCATAACTTCAAAATTTTTCACTATTGCTTTGTAGAGTTGTTCTATGTTTTCAGAATTGATATTTTTGAGGGCATTCGCAATTTGGGCTAAATTTTCCTCTTTTGATTGTAAAGAGTTTGCAATGCTCTCTAATGAAATACTACTTTTCTCTAGTTTTGAAGAGGTTGTACTTGCTTCATCTATCATCATTTTAAATTCTTGAAACATCTCATTTTGGCTGTTTTTAGCATGGTCTATTATGGCTAAATTTTCATACATGATTTTAGAGGTTTTGGATATAGATTCTTGTTCTAATTCAATAATTTTACTGAAAATATCTATTCGTTGACTCAGGGTTTTATTCATACTCTCTATAATTTCATCTTTTGCAAAGTTATCAAAAACGCTATTTAATCTTTCAAAGTTCTCCATACTTTTTAAAAAATAGGTTTGCTCTATCTCTTCTTTACTCCAAAAGAGTGATTTTGTACTATTTTTAATATGGTTAATACTCTTTTCAAAAGCACTTATACCAGCCTTATCAAACAATATCCACCAAATAGAGAGAAAAATACCATAAATTGAGACATAAAAGGCAGTACCTACTCCACCCAAAAGTAGAGAGATTTCTCTCTCTAAAACTGCAGAAGTTTTTGATGAAAAATCTGGCATAGAAATTGCAATAGATATAAAAGTACCCAATATGCCAAGAGTAGGGAAAATTCCACCAGCTACACTTGCAAAATTTTCATCTCTGAGTGTTGATGTATACTCTTTTACAAAGGAGTCATAAGGGGCATTTGCTTTTTCTGTTCCACCTATGTTTAGTTCATTTTTTTGTATATATTTTTTGAGTTCATTTTTAAAAATATTTAGTTCATTTTTAAATTTACAAGAAGCATAAAAAGCATTATGCTTTAAAAAAAACAGATAGAGCACAAATATGATACCAATCAAAAAAAGACTATGAATTTCAACCCTAAAAGGGATAATTTGAAAGTATCCAGCAATGATTGCTAAAAATATTGCTAGAGGAATAAAAAGAAGGTATAGTATTTTTAAAAAGCAGCTTGATTGTTGGTCTTGAGATAGGTCAAAAAAAGTAATATCACTCATATCTTTCCTTTTTAACATGCAGTATATCACAAATAATTTATTTTTTACATAATTCTGCTAGAATAACAAAAAACAAAGAAGTCTAATAAGTTCTAAAGTTTTTTTAACTTAAAAGCTTCCAGCTATAAATAATAGTTATACCTAAAGTATAAGTAGCTAAAAGCCAAACATTTCTAGGATTTCCTGAGAGTTTCGGTGTTTTAATCTCTGAAACATTAAGTATGGCAAGTGAAACTCCACTAAGGTATAAAACAGTTGTAAAAGTTTCACCACTCACTAAACCCTCCAACAAAAATACAGAAACTAAAATCAAACTATTGTTATCAAGAGCAAGTCCAGTGTATTTTGTTCCTTCAGCTAAACCATATGTACTAAAATAGCTTAAACGTATCGCAGCAGCAGAGACCATGATAAATGCTCCAATTAGAAAGAGTGGCTCAAATTTACCATAGCTTAAGAGTAAAATAGCAGGAGTGACACCATAACTGACAATATCTATTAATACATCAAGTTGCCCACCAAACTTTGCATCAGTTGAGGTTCTTCCTTTGAGTCTTCGTGCAACTAGTCCATCAGCCCAATCAAAAGCAACTGCCCAAACCATTCCAATCATCGCAAGAGCGTAAACACCCTCAATAGAGTAATAGATAGCAAGTATTGTGCAGGCTAACCCTGAAAGTGATAAAAGGTTTGGAATATCGTTAAGATAAGATAAAATAGTGGGTTGTTGTAACTTTTCGTGTATGGTACTCTTTTTTGGCATTAAAATTCCTATTTTTAAGTATTTTATAAATATTTTTTTAGTATAGCACAAAATTAAGTATAAATGGGTATTATGAATAAAATGAATTTTACTTAAAGGAAATAAATCATGACCGTATATACCGTTGGTACTTTTGACTTGTTACATATTGGTCATTTAGACCTTTTAGAATATTGCAAAACATTGGGTGATAAGTTTGTAGTTGGAGTTGCTTCTGATGAAGTAGTAGCTTCATATAAAAGAAATGTACCTGTAATTCCATTAGTCCAAAGAATGAGAATGTTGAAAGCTTTAGAATGTGTTGATTCTGTTGTATCATATGATAAACTTGAGTATGTGACTCAATGTAAAGCAGTAGATACTGATATTTTTGTGATTGGAGAAGATTGGGGAGATAAGCCTCATAATATTGCAGTAGAAAAATATCTAAAGTCCAAAGGAAAAAAGATAATTCAAGTAAGCTATAATCCCCAAACTTCATCTACAAAGATAAAACAAAATGTCATAGCCCAAACTCATAAGGGTAAATATATGGTACATGACGTTGCATAAAATTTTTAACAAAACATAATGTATAGACAAAAGTATAGTTTGTCTTTTTCCTAAATTTAGATAAAATACAGATAAAAATATAAAGGCACAACAATGGCAAAAGAGCATAGTTTTGATATAACAGCTGAAATAGAGAAGCAACAACTAAAAGATGCGTATGAGCAAGCGAAAAAAATTATTACAAATCGCTGGGATTTTAAGGGTGTGACTTGTGAGTTTGATTACAATGAAAAAGGTAAGGTTATTACTCTTGTTAGTGCAAATGACTCAAAAGCTGACGCAATGTTTGATGCGTTAGTAAGTGAAGCTATAAAGCGTGATATCAGTTCAAAAGGTATCAAAGAGACTAGCCGTGATACGGTTGGTGGTGGGAATACAAAGATAACAGTTAGTATAAATGACACACTAAGTAAAGAAGATGCAAAAGCGATTGTAAAGAAGATAAAAGATTTAGCTCTAAAAGTTAAATCCTCAATTCGTGGAGAAGAGGTTAGAGTAGTAGGAAAGTCTATTGACGACCTGCAAACTGCTATGCAAGCTCTTCGTGAAGCTGAGATGGAAATACCACTAAACTTCATTAATTTAAAGTAATGGAACACGAGGAGAAACTATTTCAAATAGAAGTTATGCCAAAAATCGAGGGTTTTTGGTGTAATTTGGCTTTATATACCATATATATAACAATTATTCTCGCTCCGTTCTTAGTGGGGCTATTTTTTTGGTGGTATCTTCATAGTGCTTGGATAGGATTTCTATTTTTTCTTTTTTCAGTGTTAGCAAGTGGCATTGTCACTTCAAAGCTAAGAGTTAGTTCAATTCCATTTGCTCAAAGAGAGATGGATTATACTACTATTGCCGTTGTGCGATGGTATGTTGGTAAAAATATATGTATAAAGTAGAGGTTTTAGTATGGGCGCAGAATTTTCGATAATAGGAACAGCAGTTCTTTTGATGTTTATATTGGATCCTTTTGGAAATGTTCCTCTGCTTTTAGCAATACTTAAAGATGTAGATAAAGAGAGAAAAAAGTTTATCATCATGAGAGAGTCTATTTTTGGGCTTGTTATACTTCTTGTATTTTTCTTTTTTGGAGAGGCTTTTTTAAATATTTTTCATCTTGAAACAGCTTCTGTTACCATAGCTGGAGGTGTTATCTTTTTTGTGATTGCACTAAAGATGATTTTTCCAGGAGAGAAAGGCAATGTTGCTCTTTTTGGTTCGGATGATCCCTTTATAGTTCCCATTGCAATACCGCTCATAGCGGGTCCTTCTGCACTTGCAACCATCATGATAATGACAAAATCATATAGTGACCATTTTTGGGCACTTTTTGCCTCTGTTATGTTGGCTTGGTCACTTTCTACTCTCATACTCTATATGTCGCCACTCTTATATAAAATCTTGAGAGAAAAGGGACTTAGTGCGTTAGAAAAACTTATGGGTATGCTTCTTCTTATGTTGGCAGTTCAGATGTTTGTTGATGGCACAAGAGCTTTAGTTGGCTAATCTACGCATAAAAGGTATGCTTCTTGCCGCTTCAGGTATAGGTTTTCTCAGTTTTGATGCCCTTTTGGTACGACTAGCTGACGCAGATGCTTCTGTGATAGCCTTTTATAGAGGTCTATTTATGGGAGTCATTATGCTTTGTGTATGGATTATAAAGGGAGAAAAAGAGGTTATTCCAAAAGCAAAAAAAGAGATTTTTATGATACTTCTTATAGCTCTTCTCTCTGGAATTGGAACTTCACTCTTTGTTTTTTCGGTGAAGTATACGGTTGCGGCAAATACAGTAGTGTTTTTAGCAACTTCTTCATTTTTTGGGGCACTATTTTCATATTTGATTTTGAAAGAGAAGATTAAAAAAGAGACAGCAGTCGCTATAGGTTTTTCTTTTTTTGGGGTAGTAATTATCTTTGGAAACTCTTTTAGTATAGGTGGGCATCTTTTAGGCGATTTATTTGGAATTTTACTTGCAGTTTTTATGGGACTTCAGCTAACTCTACTTAGAAAATTTACTCATTTTTCACATTACTTTATCATCAGTACAAGTGGATTTTTTCTTATGACAATAATGTATTTTATTGCTAATGATGTTTTTGATATATCTGCCATGAGTCTGTTTTGGCTTTTTTTAATGGGTCTTATGCAAGTTGTGGCTATGTTCCTTATCTATGGCTCTACAAAGTACATTAGTTCAGCAGAAGTGGGAGTTTTTTCAACTATTGAAACCACTTTTGCTCCCGTTTGGCTATGGCTATTTATAGATGAGATTCCTCCAAGTATGACTCTTGTAGGAGGCATTTTTATAGTTTCCGCTATTTTTATAAATGCATATCCACAGATAAAATTAAAAAAACTGTAAAACCTTATATATATTATTATAAAAAAATATAATACTTAAACCAATATAAAATTAGTGCTACAACTTGTAACATCTGATAAAACAAATAAAACTGCTTGACGAAAAATATGTTACAAAAAAATGACATTAAAAGCCCCATAAAAGCCAATATGGTCTACTAATTATTAGAAAAAATTATACTAATCCTCGTAAACAATAATTTTTATTTAAGATTAAAATGACAAAATAGTGCCAGTTTAATTATAAACAAATAATTTAAGGGGGTTCTATTGAAAGAGATAGTGGTTGAAAATGGGCATATATCTTCTACTTCAGAGTTAGTTCAAGAAGTAGTAAAAGAGATAGAGAATGTTCCAAAAGAAGGAAGAAGAGACTTTTTAAAAAAGGGTTTTCTTTTCTCTGTTGCTGCTGCGGCTACGCTAGGTACTGCAACACAGCTTAACGCTAAATCACAAATCAATCCAAATAACTTACCGCCACACAACCCAGAGTGGGGTTTTAAGTGGGGAAGAGACAATAACCAATCTCCTTATGGTGTACCATCTAAATATGAAGCAAATGTAGTAAGACGTCACGTTCCGTGGTTGACTGCTGATCAGAAAGCTTCTATTAGTTTTACTCCTTGGCAAGACTTGAAAGGGATTATCGTACCTAACGGTCTTCACTTTACTAGATGTCATGGTGGAGTTATTGATATCAATCCTAAAGAGTGGAGATTGATGATTCATGGTTTAGTTGAAAAAGAGATTATTCTTACTCTTGAAGACATCATGAGATACCCAAGTATTAGTGTAATTCACTCATTTGAGTGTGCTGCAAACAATGGTATGGAGTGGAGAGGACCTGGTCTAAACTCACTTCAAGTTACTCATGGGATGCTTTCGTGTTCTGAGTGGACGGGTGTTCCATTGAAAGTCATATTAGAAGATATTGGGCTAAAAAAAGGTGCTAAGTGGATGTTCCCTGAGGGCTCAGACCCAGCTGGCGTTGGAAGAAGTGTTCCGATTGAGAAAGTACTAGATGATGCGATGTTAGTTTACGCTATGAATGGTGAAGCTCTTCGTCCTGAGCAGGGTTATCCTGTTAGACTTTTCCTTCCAGGTTGGGAAGGGGCTATTCAAGTAAAGTGGTTAAAGCGTCTTAAATTTGATGATAAATCATGGATGGTTAGAGAAGAGAGTACGAAGTATACAATGCTCCAAGCAGATGGTCATGCAAAGATGTATAACTGGTCGTTTGAAGCGAATTCTGTTATAACTTCTCCTTGTCCTGAGCGTGATTGGAAAGAGAAAAAGAATGGAACTATCAAGGTAGAGGGAATTGCGTGGTCGGGAAAAGGCGCGATATCTCATGTAGATGTATCTACTGATGGCGGTAATACATGGAAGCAAGCAAGATTTACTAGTATTGTTCTTCCAAAAGCAGTATGTAGATTTGCTCTTGAAGTAGAATGGAATGGAAAGCCAATGCTTCTTCAAAGTAGAGCAACCGATGACACTGGGTACACTCAACCTATGGCAAAACAGCTTGTAGCTGCTCGTGGAAAAGAGTCTGTTTATCATAGAAATGCTATCCAAACATGGGAAGTAAAAGCTGATGGGGAGGTAAACAATGTACACGTATATGCTTAGAGTCATAGCGAGTTCATTTTTGCTTATTACATCTTTAAGTGCAGCAAGTCACACTGTTGCAAGTCCAGATAGCTACCCATATCCAAGTGTAGTAACAGATAAAAATGGCGATAAGATAAATGTTGATGGTGCAAAGCTTCTTCCTCAAACGATGGAAGTAAAGCATATATATCATTCACCATTTAGTGGAAAAAATTATAATCTTGGTGAGAAGGCAACTAAAGAGCAGATAAATGCTTGGAATAAAGACACTAGACCAGATGGTAAAGGTTTACCAGAAGGAAAGATGGATGTTCTTGCTGGCTCGGAAGTGTTTATAGCTAAGTGTGCTACTTGTCATGGTGACTTTGGTGAGGGTGTCGATAGATTCCCTGTCCTTTCAGGTGGAGAAGGTACGTTAACTCTTCATCCAAAAACTGGTGGAGATGCAGGTCCTCAAAAGACAATAGGAAGTTTTGCTCCTTATATAGCACCTTTCTTTTGGTATATCCAAACCGCAATGCCACTAGCTGCTCCAAAATCTCTTAGTAATGATGAAGTTTATGGAATCTTAGGATACCTACTTCAGCTAAATGAGATTCAGGTAAATGGTCAAGACATTGATGATGAGACTATTATAGATAGAAAGTTTATCATGTCAGTTCATCTACCAAATGAGAAAGGTTTTGAGTATAACAACTTAAGAGTTGCCGATACACAAAATACGAGATGTATGAAAGACTGTATTGACACAAAAAACATGACTATTATGCATATCCAAACAGATGGAACTATAGTAGAGCCAGAGTTTGGTGAAGAGAGATGGTTTTATGGTGAAGCAAAAGCAGTAGAAGGTGGAAGTGCCGTAAAAACAGCTTATGAAAACTCATGTGCAGGGTGTCATGATTCAGGCTTAGCAGGCTCTCCAAAGGTTGGAGACAAAGAGGCTTGGAGTAAGATAAATATGCAGAATTTAAAAGAGATTTTCGATCATGCTATCAATGGATTTAACGCAATGCCACCAAAGGGTGGAGATATGTCTTTAGAAGATGAGAGCGTTAAAGAGATTGTTGAGTACATGGTTGAACAGAGTAAGTAAATCTTAAAGGAGATAAAAGATGGTTTCAATAAAGAAAATTGTAATTCTTGCTACTTCGGTAGCATTGATTGTAACAGCTTCTTATGCTGAGATGAGCAAAGAAGATATGGTTAAAGAGGGTCGTAAAGTTTTTATAACAAAGAAGCTAGGAAACTGTTTAGCGTGTCATGCGGTTCAAGGTGATGATAGTATACCTCAAACAGGTAGTTTAGGTCCAAAGTTGGCTAACTTAGATAGTTATCCAAGAGATTATTTAATCGAAAAAGTTATGGATCCAAATAAAACAAAGCCAAATACAATAATGCCACCAATGGGAAGAAATCACAAGATTACAAAAGCACAAGTTGAAGCTGTAGTCACGTATCTTCAAGAAATAACAAAAGCAAAATAGGAGAATAGATAATGGAAAGAAGAAAATTTTTAGGACTAGGTTTAAGTGCAGTAGCTTTTAGTGCTGCAAATGCAAACATATTGAAAGAGAAGCCAGCTGCATTTGATGCAACTAATGCTGATGATGCAATGAAAAAATTGTATGGTACTACTGATACTATGAGTGATGGTAAGGCTAAATTAAAAGCTCCAGATATTGCTGAGAATGGTGCGGCAGTTCCTATCACAGTATCTACAAGTTTAGAAAACCCAAAAACAATGGCTATTACGGTTGATGGTAACCCTCATCCACTAGTTGTTGCATGGGAAGTTAAAAAGGGAACAATCCCTGAGTTTTCAACTAGAATCAAGATGAGAAAAACTGGTAATGTTACTCTTATAGTTGAAGATGCAAACGGAAAACTTCACTCAGTAACAAAACAAGTAAAAGTAACTGTTGGCGGATGTGGTGGTTGATACCATCAGTATAACCAATTAAACAAAATAATTAATGATAAATATAGGAGAATTGAAATGGGAATAAAAGCAATAGCAAAAGTTAAAAAAGAGATAGCAACAGTAAAATTACTAGTAAAGCATCCAATGGAGCCAGGAGCAATCGCTGGTGGAAAGAAACCAACGAAGTATATAAATCACATGACAGTAAAGCATGGAGATAAAGTGGTATTTGACATGTACCCAACTTCAGCAATATCAAAAAACCCATATGTAAAGTTTGCATTTAGAGGTGCAAAAAAAGGTGAAATGATTACGGTAGAGTGGACTGACAATACTGGTGCATCAGAGAAAAAAGATATTAAATTAAAATAATATCTTACAACATATAAGGAGATTACATGTTAGGTAAAATTATAAAGACTTCTGCAGTAGTATTGACACTCTCAGGTGTGTTATATGCTGGTAACTTCAATGACCAAGCAGAAAAAGATAGAATCGCAATGCAAAAATACTTCCTAAAGAAGTTTGAAGATCCGATTAAAAATCAGGCAGAGTACTTTCCATACGTGGAAAAAGCTGAGATAAAGAAGAACTATATCTATCCAATTAAGTTAGAAGAGTTTGTTAATGGAACAGCCGCTTGGTATAAACCAACAAGAGATCAGATGGCAGAAATCAATGATTTTCCTCCTTATGAGATTCCATTAGATGATGGAAAAGAGTTATGGGATATACCATTTGCAAATGGTAAAACATACTCTACATGTTTCCCAGATATGGCAATCAAGCAAAACTACCCATACTATGATACTAAAAGCGAT
>Ga0256845_1001746_pt1 | contig 16953 bp, 13 predicted proteins | sample RiftiametaG_FD_189101 | JGI IMG/M metagenome (GOLD analysis project Ga0256845, IMG submission 189101) | Tube worm associated microbial communities from hydrothermal vent at the East Pacific Rise, Pacific Ocean - Riftia | ecosystem: Host-associated > Annelida > Integument > Unclassified ...
ATAAAGGCATTTATGCTGGAATTAAGCTTGATAGGTATTATCCAGAATTAAAAAATCATTATCTGTTTTGTGCCACGGAAACCATTAAAAGAGAAGATATTGAAAATCTAGCCAGGGAGGTAAAATAATGAATAGTCAAATAGGAACCCCAGGTCTTATTTTTAATGAGCCTCTACTCTGGGAGAAGAGCGTGCCTGGACGATGCGGTATGTCAATTCCTGCAAATGATGTTGATAAGGTTGATCTTCCCGAAGAGATGACAAGAGAAACAACCGAACTTCCCCAATTGTCTGAACTTGATGTTGTACGCCATTACACCCGGCTTTCCCAATGGAATTTCGGTGTTGATTCCGGCATGTATCCCTTGGGCTCATGTACAATGAAATACAACCCGAAAATAAATGAAGTTATGGCTTCAAAACAGGAAATTGCCGGTGCACACCCTCTTTCAGGAGATGATAATTCCCAGGGGTCATTAAAATTGATGTATGAATTGCAGGTAATGCTTGCTGAAATTACAGGCATGGATGCCACAACACTTCAACCTGCAGCAGGAGCACATGGTGAACTTGCCGGGATGCTTATGATCCATGCATATCACGAAAAAAAGGGGAAACAGCGTTCGAAAATTATAATTCCTGACACTGCCCATGGTACTAACCCTGCCAGTGCCACCCTGTGCGGATATGAATCCATTAAAGTTTCATCAAATGATCAAGGTGTTTTAACCCCTGAAGCTGTTGCTGAAGTGATGGATGAAGATACTGCCGGAATCATGATTACAAACCCTAATACTCTTGGTCTGTTTGAAGAACACATCCAGGAGATCACTGATATTGTCCATGCCAAAGGAGGTCTTGTTTACGGTGATGGAGCCAATATGAATGCAATTATGGGGTATGTAAAACCAGGTGAAATAGGCATTGATGTTTTGCATTTCAACCTTCACAAAACATTTTCAACCCCCCATGGAGGCGGTGGACCAGGCTCTGGTCCTGTTGTTGTTACCAAAAAACTTGCACAGTTTTTACCCTTTCCAATAGTTATAAAAGAGAATGATAAATACTCTCTTTTTGAAGATATGCCTGATTCCATTGGACGAATGCATACATTTTATGGTCATTTTAATGTAATGGTCAAGGCTTATGCCTATATTCTTTCCATGGGCGCTGAGGGACTTAAAAATGTCAGTGAACTTGCTGTTCTTAATGCAAATTATATTAAAGAGAGCCTTAAAGAAACCTTGAACCTGCCCTATGACAGATATTGTATGCATGAGTGCGTATTTAATGATGCAAAGCAGGCACCCTATCATATAACTACAATGGATATGGCAAAAAGATTGCTTGATTTGGGCTTTCATCCCCCAACTGTATATTTTCCACTTGTAGTTGATGGAGCATTTATGGTTGAACCAACTGAAACCGAATCAAAACAAAGTATTGATGAATTTATCAATGCTGTTAAAACCATTGCGCAAGAGGCAAAAGAGAACCCTGATATTCTGCATTCTGCACCTAATATTCCTAAAGTATCAAGACTTGATGAAGTTCAGGCTGCAAGGAAACCATGTTTGAGAGGATAAAAGCAGATAACCATTTAATAAAAAACAAGCGCCCTGCCCTTTGCCTCAATTTAGGCATAACAGAATATCCCAGGGCGCTGGACCTGCAAAATGATCTGGTTTTTGCTAAAAACCATAAAATCATTGAATATGACAGAATTATCATAACAGAACACTTTCCTGTATTTACTCTTGGGAAAAGAGGTGGTAGAGAAAACCTGGTGTGTACCAATGACTTTCTCAAATCAAAAAATATTAAGGTTATTCCAACAAATCGCGGTGGCAATATTACTTTTCACGGTCCAGGTCAAATCATCCTATACCCGATTGTTGATCTTGATGCCTTAAAAATTGATGTCCCGACATTTGTTAATAAACTTGAACAGGTTATGATCCAAACATGCAGTCACTTTGGAATTAAGACAGGCAGGAATAAAAAGAATCCAGGAATATGGACTATACCTGAAGATCCAGCCAGAAAAATTTTAAGTAAAATTGGAAGCATTGGTATCTCTTTAAAGCAGGGAATCTGTTTCCATGGTCTCTCTTTAAATGTAAATCTTGATCTTGAACCTTTTTCATGGATTAATCCTTGTGGTTTTAATGATATTAAAATTACTTCACTGGAAAATGAGTTATCAAATATTAATATCAAGATGGACCTTCAGGAGGTAAAAAAAGTTTTACTTAATAGTTTTGAATCTGTTTTTAATTATGATTTAAAGCATGAATATGAAAATACCATGCCGGGTATCAGCAACTTCAATAAAAAAAAGACAAAGCCCTCCTGGTTTAAGCGCAATTTACCTGACAATTCAGGTTATGAAAAAGTCAGAAATATACTTTCAAAGGAAAAACTAAACACAGTATGCGAGGGAGCAAACTGCCCCAACAAATGGGAGTGTTTTTGTTCTGGAACATCAACTTTTTTAATTTTGGGAAACCAATGCACCAGAACCTGTAAATTCTGCAACATTGATTCTGGCAGAGTTTTATTGCCAGACCCTGATGAACCTGCAAGAGTTGCCAATGCAGCATCGGAGCTTAAACTTAAGTATATTGTCTTAACATCTGTTACAAGAGATGATCTGATTGATGGCGGTGCTTCCCATTTTGCCAGGACAATTTTTCAGATAAAAAAAAGATTGGGGAATAATATCAAAATCGAAGTTCTGATACCTGATTTTAAAGGTGATAAAAAAGCCCTTAAAACAGTGCTTGACATGCATCCTGATGTTTTAAACCATAATATTGAAACTGTACCATCTCTCTATCGAAAAGCAAGACCAGAGGCTGATTATAATCAATCACTTAAACTTTTCAAAAACTCTCTGGAAATTGACAAGTCAATACCTGTAAAATCTGGAATTATGGTAGGTCTTGGTGAAACCTTTCAAGAAGTTGCTGAAACCATAAAAGATCTTTTTAATGCAGGTTGTTCAATACTAACCATTGGTCAATATCTACAACCATCGAAAAAACATCTTTTTGTACAAAAATATTACACCCTGGAGGAGTTTGCTGAACTAAAGAAATTTGCCCAAAAAACAGGTTTTGCAAAAGTTGCTTCGGGACCATTTGTACGAAGTTCCTATAAAGCTTACGAGCTTACATAAAAACAGTTGGTATAAATTATAATCTCATCATTGCACCAGCTTCAGCGATTTCAATGTAGGAAGCACCATGTTTTGCTCCAAAATGACCTGCTACTACCGTGACTAAATCATTGGAGAAAAAACGTTTTTCCCTTAACAAGGTAAGAACAACCCTTTCAAAGGTGAATAAATTTGCTTTGTCCCTTGGAAGATAGGTTGAGTAAACACCGTAGGATAAGGCAAGTTCACGCATTGTTTTTTTATTGTAGACCTGGGCAAATATTGGATTATCTCCTCTATATGCTGCTATCTCGCGTATTGATCTTCCTGTCATGGTGTCTGCCAGGATCGCCTTTGTATTAAGCCTTAATGATGCCTTAACAGCTGCCTTGGCAAGGTAGGCTGTGATTTTATTTTCCATTGCATAGGGTACATCAATAAATGAACTTGTTTTTGACTCAACCTCTTTTGCAATGTTGGACATTGTTCTTACTGCCTCTTCCGGGTATTTTCCATTGGCTGTTTCACCTGATAACATAAGAGCATCTGTATGGTCAAGACAAGCATTTGCAACATCAGAAACTTCAGCTCTGGTTGGTCTGGGTGATCCTATCATTGTATGGAGCATCTGGGTTGCTATGATTACCGGGCTCCTTTTCTCAATGCAGGTTCGTACAATCTGTTTTTGAATAAGAGGGATTTTCTCGGTTGGTATTTCAACAGCCAGGTCCCCCCTTGCAACCATAACTCCATATGCGTAATCTAAGATCTCTTCTATATTATCAACACCCTCGCTATTTTCAATTTTTGCAATTATTTTTATATTATTATCTTTTTTTTCATCTAAAATTTTTTGGACTGCGAGAACATCATTTTTATTTCTAACAAATGAGTGGGCAATAAAATCAAGGTTATTGTCCTGGGCAAATCTGATAAAGCCTATATCTTTTTTGCTGAGTGCAGGTAGTTTTACATGGACTGAAGGTATATTCACACTCTTTTTCCCACCAATTACACCATCATTTTCAACATCACAATATAGATATTTATCATCCTTGTCCATGACAGCAAGGGCAATGCAACCATCATCAATCATTATAGAGCTGCCCATGGGAACATCATTGACAAACTTAGCATAGGAAACATAAACAATATCTTTGGTTGATTTCTTGGTTGGATCTCCTGCTACACGGATAGTATCGCCGTATTTTACATCTAGGGGTGATTCTGATTCGCAGGTTCTTATTTCAGGACCTTTTGTATCAATCAAAATAGCAATTTTTTCGGAAACTTTTCTTGTATTTTCAATAACCTTAAGAGCATCATCATGTGTCATATGAGCTGTATTTAATCGGACAACATTCATGCCTGCCTTATATAATCTTTCTAAAAACTCAACCTCACATGATAAATTAGAAATAGTCGCAATAATTTTGGTTTTTCGTACCATAAAAACCCCTCTTTTGAATTATCAAATTATTTAGTTACAAGTTTGGAAAATAAAGTCTTTAATTAAAATCTCTTCATCCTGGGATGTGGATTTAAATTTGTTATCAAGTTCGCCTAATTTAATTATAATGTTTTCTAATTCTGAAAGTAAAAAATTATCAGATTTTTTGAATATCTGATATTCAGGATATGTGCTTTTAGACTTAGATGCAAGGAAAAAATCACTTGAAGTCTCATTCCAGTCACTTAATATCTCAATTAAATTGTTGTCTGCCTTTTTTATTTCAGGAACAATAGAATTATTAAATTCATTGTAAGATAGACCTTTGACCCAAATTTTTTTATTATTTAAACTTGCAATAAAACATTTTGCTGCAAATATTTTCCGCATATGATTTGTTAAGGCTTTTAAAATTTGAAGGATATGAAAATTAGAATTTAATAAAGATGATAAAAAAAATAGAGTTTTTTCAATGTTTTTATCTGAAAACGCATTGGTAAAATCAAAGATCGGGTCAATTTTACTCCTTTTAACTAATTGAGACACATCATTCTCGGTAATTTTCTCTTTTTTACCAATAAATGAAATAAGTTTTTCTATATTATCTGTAAATATATCCGGGTTAAAACCTGTAAGATCAATTAGTTTTAAAAATGCTCTGTTTTCGATCTGTTTTTGATTTTTTTGAAGAATTTTTTCCATGACATTGCGTAAAAATTGGGTCTGTTCACCGATATCACGCCTGCTTAAACCCGTTGGGATTGTACAATCAACTAAAACCCCTCTTTTTTTTACAGCTTTGTAAAATGCAGATCTTTTATCAATTTTAGAGCAAGAAAAAATCAGAAAATTGTTTTCAGGAATATTGCTGTTAATATAGTCTGTCAATATTTTCAGCTGGTCTTTAGAAAAATTTGTATCCCTGGCATATACAACTTTTTTTTCTAGAAAAACAGAATAGGTAGAGAGCTCTTCAATAATATCAGAAATTAAAAGATTTTCACCTTGAAACTGGGTTAAAGATAAATCCCGGGCTTTTTTTGAAATTAGTTTTGAAATTATAAAATCAACTTTCTCATCAAATATATATTTTTCACCCCATAACAAAAACAAGTTGACAAAGTCATTGTTTGAGACAGAGTTTAAAGAGTCTTCAAGTTGATTATATTTTAGCTGAGTCATTATCTCTTTTATAAAGATAAAATAACATATAGATGGAAATCAAGCCTGTTATTAAGCTTATACCCTGGGACACAGAAATTGGAAACTTGAAAAAATCACCTCGGAAGTCTCCTCTATATGTTTCTATATAGCTTCTAAAAACACTATATATCAACAAATAACAAAAAAAGACCATGCCATGAAATTTTTTCACTCTGTAGATTAGTAAAAGAATCAAGAATATAAGAGAATTGGAAACAACCATATAAATTTGAGTAGGATGAAGAAAAACTCCTAAAGGTGCAAGGGATAGTGGATCGGAAAATTTAACAGCCCATGGATAAGAACACTCTTTTCCATAACAGCATCCTGAAAAAAAACAGCCGATCCTTCCCACGGCATGACCCAGTGCTATACTTGGAGCAATTACATCAGCAGCTTTCCACAGGGGTAATTTATTAATTTTAATGAATAAATATGACCCCATAACACCAACAATAAACCCTCCATAAAAAACAAGACCACCATCCCACAGTTTAAAAATTGCAATCAAATCATTTTTATAAAATTCAAAATTAATAATAACGTAGAGCAGTCGGGCACCTATCAGGGCTGAGACCATTATTGTGAAAATAAGATCTGTCATCTTTTGAGGGTCAATATTGTTTTTTTTAGCAAATATTCGAGAGACCATGACTGCAGTAAAAAAACCAAGAGCAACAAACGAACCATAGGTATATAAAGTGATATTACCTATTTTGAACAATACAGGATGCATTCAAATTGTCTCCTTTTAAAAATCTGCAATCTTATTAAATAGTATATGATATAATAATATTACCATTCCAATATTTATTGCACTGTCAGCAATATTGAATGCAGGCCAGTGGTGATTATTAATATAAAAATCTAAAAAATCTACTACCTTGCCTTGAAAGCGAAACCTGTCAATGAGATTACCCACTGCTCCACCAAATATCATTGCAACTGCACACGATAAAATATAATACTCCCGGCACACTTTTTTATAAAACCAAAGTACAAAAAGTGCAATAACAGATGATAAAAACAGAAAAATAAATTTCCTGACTACTATTGAATGATTAGCAAAAAGACCAAATGCACCACCGGGATTTTCAACAAACACAATATTAAAAAAGCCTTTTATTACAGGTACAGATTCATATGCTAGAACCGATGTTTTAATAATATGTTTTGTTATCTGATCTAAGATTATCACAGATGAACTTATCAAACAGAGCCGGACAAATGACCTTTTCTCAAATTTTTCCAAAATCGGGTTTTACCCCTTTTTATAATATTATTTTTAAAGCTGCATCACATCTTAAACAAATGCCGGAATGCTCTTTACTTTTTCCAATGGTTGAATCATACCTCCAGCATCTCTCACATTTCTTGCCAGATGCACGCTTTACAACGATTTTTAGATTCTCAATTTCCTGCCCTTCATAGGCGTTATCATCATGAACATCCTCAAGAGAGACATTGGATACTATGAAAATATCTCTTAAATCTTCTTTAAGGTTGGAAAAAATATCTTTATACTCCTGGTCAGGAAGCTCAATTGTGACAGAGGCATCTAGAGGATGTCCAATAAGTTTTGCACTCCTTGCCTTTTCAAGAGCTTTTGTAACTTCGGCCCTGATATTTAATATTTTTTCCCATTTTAAGGCAAGCTTGTCATCCAGGAAATCCTCATTAACAACAGCCATGGAAGCAAGGGATACACTCTCTTCCTTGTTAGTATATTCAGGCATATAACTCCATATCTCATCGGCAGTAAATGACAGGATTGGTGCCATAAGCCTTACCATGGAGTCTAAAATAAGATACATCACAGTTTGACAATCACGTCGTTCTATATCATCCCTAGGATTAACATAAAGCCTGTCTTTGATGATATCAAGAAAGAATGAGGAGAGATCAACAATACAAAAATTATATAGAGTATGGTATATTTTATGAAATTCGAAATCCTCATATGCTTTTAAAGAAATCCGAAGAACATTGGAATATTTATGGAGAATAAATCTGTTGAGTTCAGACATGGATTCGATGGATGTGATATCATTTTCAACATCAAAATCAAAGAGATTGCCCAGCATGAATCTGCAGGTATTTCTTATTCTTCGATAGGCATCAGACAATTGTTTTAAAATATTATCGGAAATACTTACATCACCTCGATAGTCAGAAGCTGCAGTCCATAATCTTAAAATATCAGCACCATATTGTTTGATAATCTTTTCAGGAGCAATAACATTTCCAACGGATTTGGACATCTTTCTTCCCTTTGCATCAACAACAAAACCGTGGGTGAGAACAGATTTATATGGAGCTTTTCCTGTGCTTCCCACTGAAGTTAAAAGTGATGAATGGAACCAGCCTCTATGTTGATCACTCCCTTCAAGATAGAGATCAGCCGGTCTTGTAAATCCTTCTTTCTCTTCTAAAACAGCAGCATGACTTACTCCGGAATCAAACCAGACATCAAGTATATTGGCATCTTTTTCAAATTGAGTACCTTTGCATTTTTCACAATGTGCATTTTCAGGCATCAGGAACTTTGCATCTTTTTCAAACCAGATATCAGAGCTGTGTCTTTTAAAAAGATCGTATATTTTATCAATTGACTCTTTTGTAACATATACTTCTTTACATTTTTGACAATGGAATAATGTAATGGGAACACCCCATGATCTTTGCCTTGATAAGCACCAGTCAGGGCGGTTTTCAATCATGGAAAAAATCCTCTCTTTTCCCCAGGAAGGAATCCATTTAACAGAGTTTATCTCCTTTAAGCTTTTTTTTCTTAAATCATGTTTTTCCATCATTAAAAACCATTGTGAAGTTGCTCTGTATATAACAGGTTTTTTGCAGCGCCAGCAATGGGGATAAGAGTGTGATAAGGAAGTGCTGTTTAAAAGCATATTTAAGCTTGCAAGTTTATCAACAATGCTATTATTAGCCTTGAAAATGAATTCTCCTTTAAAAAATTCAACATCATCGGAAAAAACACCACTGTTTTCAACTGGTGAATATGTGTCAAGGTTATATTTTTTGCCAACTATGTGGTCATCAGCTCCATGACCAGGTGCTGTATGCACACAACCTGTACCTGCTTCTAAAGTTACATGATTACCTAAAATAACAAGGGAGTCTCTAGCATATATAGGATGATTGCATTTTAAATTTTCAAAAACCTTGGATTCAAAATCACCCAAAATTGTATAATCTTTGATTGCAAGCTCTTTCATTACACTATCACACAGCTCTTTTGCAACTATAAGAACACCTTTATCTTTGGCATCAACAACACAATAGATAAAATCAGGGTGAAGGCATATTCCAAGATTTGCAGGAATAGTCCAGGGAGTTGTTGTCCAGATAACAAATGAAACCTGTTTTGATTTAAGTCCAGGTACAATGTCAGAAATATCATCTTTTAAAGGAAACTTTACATAGATAGAAGGAGAAGTATGGTCATGGTATTCAATCTCTGCCTCGGCAAGAGCAGTCCTGCAATTACAACACCAGTAAATTGGCTTTTTGCCAAGGGTCATGTTGCCATTTAAAGCAAAGTTTGCACACTCTTTTGCAATTCTTGCCTCATATTCATAATTCATTGTAAGGTATGGCTTTTCCCATTCACCTGCCACGCCAAACCGTTTAAATTCATCCCTCTGAATCCCAACAAAATTATTGGCAAAATCCCTGCATAATCTTCTTTTTTCAACTTTAGTGATATCTTTTTTCTTGGAACCAAGCTTTAAATCCACAGCATGTTCAATGGGAAGCCCATGACAATCCCATCCAGGAACATAGCGGGCATAAAAACCCTGCATCTGTTTTGACCTTACTATTATATCCTTTAAAATTTTATTGATGGCATGTCCCATGTGAAGATGACCATTGGCATAGGGAGGGCCATCATGGAGAATATAATGTTTCTTATCTTGATTTTTATCCAATACTTTTTGATATAGCTCTGATTTAGCCCATTGCTTAAGCATTGCAGGCTCACGATTGGGTAAATTAGCCTTCATTTTAAATTTAGTCGAAGGTAAATTCAATGTTTCCTTGTAATCCATTTCTCCTCCATGATTTTGATCGCTATGGATCAAAAAATAAAATTTCACTTAATAATAAAGCGTATATATAGTGTAGAATGAGCCCAAATGTCAAGCATATTCAAAGATCAGCCATAGCAAATTTTAATAATTGATCGTTGAATGTTTTGGAAAGGTAAAATATATGAAAATGATTTTAAACTTATATGGTTTCCATTGATTTCATCTATCTCTTCTAAAACATCCTTGCCTTTCATGGCAAGAATTACTCCATTTTTATTTAAAAAAGGTTTTGAAAGTTTCACAAATTTATCAAGTTTTGCAAAAGCTCTTGATACTACAATATCAAAGCTGTTTTGATAAAACGCATTGTCTGCAAGCTCTTCAGCTCTAATATGTATTGCTTCAATATTTTTTAAATTGGTGGATCGGATTAAATCTTTTAAAAAATTGACCTTTTTTTTTGCTGAATCAATCATAACAACATCAAGGTCAGGGTTAGCAATTTTCAAACAAAACCCTGGGAATCCTCCACCGGAACCTATATCTAAAATTCGTGCCTTATGTTTGATGTATGGCATTATAGCAAGGGAATCTATAAAATGTTTTGCTGCAATTTCAGCAGGTTCTATTATGGAAGTAAGGTTGATTGTTCTGTTCCACATATGAAGATTTGCTGCATGGGCTGAAATCAGGTCAAGTTGTTGGTCATCCAGGCTTAACCCAAAACCTTCACAGCCTGTTTTTACAAGATTTTTCCATGCGTCATTAAAAAATAGTGGTATAGATGTATTCATGCTGTATTTTTCATAAAATTATCTTGAATATTTTTCAAACTTCTGATATATTTCATCTTTTAACATATGATATTAACAAAATCGTAATTTATTTTCAATACAGATATTGTTTATTACTTTATTAGATCATTGTTAGCCTATGAGTTAGCCTAGGTTTAACATGTTTAATAAATTTTTGTGGTATATTAATTTTAAGGAAAGCTTAAGAACATGGAAAGAAATTTAAAAAGCGTTAGAAACATTGGTATTAGCGCTCATATTGACTCTGGCAAAACAACACTCACTGAAAGAATATTATTTTATACTGACAGAATCCACCAAATCAATGAAGTAAAGGGGAAAGATGGTACTGGTGCGATCATGGACTCCATGGAGCTTGAAAAAGAGAGGGGTATTACAATAGCTTCAGCTGCAACCTATTGCAGATGGAGAGATCATGATATAAACATCATTGACACGCCTGGTCATGTTGATTTTACCGTTGAGGTTGAAAGATCTTTAAGGGTTTTAGATGGAGTGATTCTCATTTTATGTTCAGTATCAGGAGTTCAATCACAATCCATTACTGTTGATCAGCAGATGAAAAGATATAATGTCCCATGTATGGCATACATAAATAAGTGCGACAGAAGCGGAGCTGACCCTTTTAAGGTTATTGCTCAACTTAAAGAAAAACTTGGACACAATGCAGTTCCCATGCAAATTCCCATTGGTCTTGAACAGGATCATGAGGGTGTTATTGACCTTATTAAAATGAAAGCCTATTATTTTGAAGGTGAAAATGGTGAAAAGGTTATTGAAAAAGAGATACCTGGTGACCTTGCTGAAAAAGCCCTGGAAGTCAGAGAAGAGATGCTTGACAAGGTTTCTGAATTTTCCGATGAACTTACTGATGCAATACTTGAAGAAAAAGAGATTAGTGTGGAACTTTTAATGCAGAGTGTCAGACAAGGTACCCTTGCAAGAAAACTCACCCCGGTATTCATGGGGTCAGCTTATAAAAATAAAGCAGTTCAACCGGCAATGGATGCAGTAATTGACTACCTGCCCTCCCCTGTTGATATAGACAATGAAGCCATAGATATTGATAATAATGAAGAGACTGTTATTTTAAAAAGTGACTTTGACTCTCCTACTTGTGCACTTGCCTTTAAGCTTGATGACGGGCAATATGGTCAATTGACATATGTAAGAGTTTATCAGGGATGTATTACAAAAGGAGTTCCAATTGTTAATACAAGAACAGGAAAAAAAATTCGCCCTGGCAGACTTATCAGGATGCACTCTTCTGAGATGGAAGAGGTTGATGAGATTCCAGCAGGACATATAGGAGCCATGTTTGGAATAGATTGTGTGTCAGGAGATACTTTTACTGATACCCAGATTAATTATACAATGCTCTCCATGCATATCATGGAACCTGTTATCTCTCTTTCACTGAAGCCTGTTGATAATAAATCGGAAATTGCAATGTCAAAAGCTTTGAATCGATTTACAAAGGAAGACCCTACCTTTAAAACCTATGTTGATCAAGAGACCAATGAAACAATTATTCAAGGCATGGGTGAGCTGCATCTGGATGTATATGTTGAGAGAATGAGAAGGGAATATAAAGCTGATGTAACAATTGGTAAGCCAAGAGTTGCATACAGAGAGACCATCACAAGAAAAGCCGATTTCAACTATACACACAAAAAACAGACCGGTGGAGCAGGACAATTTGGAAGGATAGCAGGTTTTATGGAACCGTGTGAGGAAGATTTTGAATTTAATAATAAAATCACCGGGGGTAAAATTCCAACCCAGTTTATCCCCTCTTGTGAAAAGGGCTTTCAAGCATGCCTTGCAAAGGGACCAAAACTTGAATTCCCTGTTACTGGAATCAAAGTAACCATTGAAGATGGTGCTTATCACTCTGTTGACTCATCTGAAATGGCATTTGTTGCCGCAGCAAGAGGTGCATTTCTTGAAGCTTATAACAAAGCTAAACCTGTGATTAAAGAACCCATCATGAAAGTTGTTATTGAGACACCCAATGAGTTTCAAGGTACCTGTATGGGATTAATTAACCAACGCAGAGGCATAATTGAAGGCTCCCAGGAAGAAGGAGTTATGTCCGTTATAGAAGCCTTGGTACCTCTCTCAGATATGTTTGGTTTCTCAACTGTATTAAGGTCTGGAACCCAGGGCAAAGCGCAATTTACCATGGAATTTGCATCATATAAAAAAGTCCCGCAACAGATTGCAGAAGAGATTTTCAAGAAAAAGGAAGAAGAGAAAAAATCAAAATAAAATGAATTTGCAATTTACTTATAGTATTATCAATGGGAAAATAAATTGGAACAACAAAATTAGAACAACAAAATTTATATAAAAGAGGTAAAAATGCTTAAAAACGACCTTATTTACAAAAGCCCTGTATATAAAATTTTAAACCCTGATTCTATTTGTCAGGTTAAATTTGGTGCAGTTCTTTCACGGGCAGGTGTTGGAAAAACACAGTTTCTAGTGCAAATTGCACTTACCAGGTTACTGAATATGGAAAAAATTATTCATATCAGCCTTGATGACCCAATGGAAAAAATCAATCTCAGATATTTAGATAGTTATAATAACCTTGTTGACTCCATAGGATATGTGGACCCTCAAAAAGCAAAAAGATTATGGGAAGATATCAATCAGTTAAAAGTTGCCCTCTCTTATAATGAGTCAACCTTTGATCCTAAAAAAATTAAAGAGTATTTAAACAGCTTTAAGAAAAATAGTGACGAGTTACCATCAATTATTGTTATAGATGGATTAAACTTTGACAATGATCTTCTCTCTTTGCTTGATCAACTTGCAATAATATCAAAAACTTTTGATGTTTCCCTCTGGTTTTCCATGCGGACCCATAGAGAAGAAGAGTCTGTGAGTTCTGAAGGGTATCCAAATCAATTGGAAAAGGTCAAGGATCGATTTGAAAAAGCATTATTTTTAAACCCTAGAGACAATAAAATTGAAGCCACTGTTTTGAAAAATGGCGAGGATTTAAACAGGAAATACATCCTTGATCCCTCAACCATGATGCCTGAATAAACTATTTGAACTAAAAATTACTTGACTGCAATGATGAATATGCTCTAACTATATACCTGAAAAGAAAATATATTTATTTTGTCTGTTTTTGGAGGATAAATTGTATTCTAAAATATTAATTTTGCATTTTCCACCTGTAATTGCACAGAAACCGATTGTTTGTCTGTTAACAAATAAATTTGACTTATTGTTTAATATTCTTGGTGCAAATATATCTAACCGCAAAGAAGGTCATATGGTTCTTGAGCTATCCGGCACAAAGGCAAACTATAAAAAAGGAGTCCAATACCTTAAAGATCAGGGTATTACCATAAGCTATCCTGACCAGGCTATTTATAAAGATTCTGAAATATGTACACATTGTGGTGCATGCACTGCTGTCTGCCCCACTGGTGCGTTATCAATACGCCGCCCTGAAATGGAGGTAGAGTTCAACAATAAACTTTGCAGCGTCTGTGAACTTTGCATCTTAACCTGTCCCACAAAAGCCATGGGTCTTTTTGCCAAAAACAGTGAAGATCTCCTGGTATAATAAGATAGTGTGAAAAAACTTGTAAAAAATGATGTAAAAAAAGTTGCCGTTGCAATAAGCGGTGGTATTGATTCCCTTGTAGCAGCGTATATTTTAAAACAAAAAGGTCTAGAACTCTTTGGCATTCATTTTACAACAGGATATGAAGAGTTAAAACCTGATCTCTCTTTTATTGAACAACAACTTGGTATTGAGATCAAATATATTGATGTTACTTTATTATTTGAACAAAAAGTCGTTAACTATTTTTTAAACACTTATCTATCAGGCAAAACTCCCAATCCATGCATTGTATGTAATAAACAGATTAAATTTGGTGCGCTTTTAGATGCTGCTAAATCCCTTGGTGCCCATGCCATTGCAACGGGTCATTATGCAAAAATTGAAAAAAGAGATCAATATCATGCCCTTGTTAAAGGCGCGGATAAATTAAAAGAGCAATCCTATTTCTTATCTTTACTTACTGAACAGCAACTAAACAGCATTCTTTTCCCCCTGGGTGATCTGACTAAAACAGAAGTTAAAAAAATTGCACTCCAGGCAAATTTAGCTCCGGTTGAAAAAAAAGAGAGTCAGGATATATGTTTTTTACAGAAAAAATCAATTGCTCAGTTTTTCAAAGCAAAAGGTAAAACTGCTTCCAATACAGGCAACATTCTAACTTTGGATAAAAAAATCATTGGAAAACACAAAGGGATCTATAACTTTACAATAGGACAAAGAAAGGGGATCAATTGTCCTGCTCCTGAGGCTTATTATGTAAAGAAAATTGATATTCAAAACAATAATTTAATTGTCTGTTTTAAAAACAGATTATTATCAAGACAATGCAGTCTCTCTTCTTTAAATTTTATCAAACAAGATATTAATTTCCCATTAAAAGTTACTACAAAAATACGCTATAACCATATGCAGGCTTCAAGTATATTAAAAAAACAAGAGAAAAATGACTTATTTGATATAAGGTTTGAAAAAGAACAATTTGCCATAACACCAGGTCAGACAGCTGTATTTTATGATAATGATGAGGTTATTGGGTCCGGAGTGATAATTTGAAAAGATACTATATTAAAACACTTGGGTGCAAGGTGAACCGCTATGAGTCTGACGGTATTGCAACTGAGCTTGAGCATAATGGGTTTGTTAAAGCCAGGACCATTAATGATGCCCAGGTCTGCATAATTAATACATGCTGTGTCACCTCAAAAGCTGGAATGCAGTCCAGGCAGGCAATAAAAAAGATTGTAAACAGTAACCCTTCTGCCAATATTATAGTAACAGGATGCCATGCCCAGATCGAACCTGAACAAATCAGAGCAATCGATAATGTTAATAAAATTGTCAGTCACAAAGATAAGTTTAAAATTGCAAGTGATCTTGGAAAACATAACAACCTTACCTCAAAGGAATCAAAAATTTGCAGTGATACAACTTTTCAATCATTTAAACATGTAGTTAAGGGAGAGATGACCAGAGCCTATCTGAAGATTCAGGATGGATGCAATTCATACTGTTCTTACTGCATTATTCCCTATGCCCGGGGTAAAAGCAGGAGCATGCCTGCCAAAGAAGTTATAACTAACCTTAAAAGCCTTTATTTAATGGGGTTTAAAGAGGCTATTCTCACGGGAATTCACTTGGGAGCATGGGGTTTAGACCTTAAAAACAGATCATGGCTGTCCCGGCTGTTGCATCAAATTGCAGAACATAAAAATATGCCCAGAATAAGAATCAGTTCCATTGAACCAAATGAATTAACAGATGAGATTATTGAGTTGGCTGAAAATAGTGACAAATTATGTGATCATTTCCATATACCTTTGCAAAGCGGAGATGATGATATTCTAAAGAGTATGGAAAGGCCCTATAATACAGATTTTTTTCAAGATTTAATTAAAAAAATTAATCAGCAGATCCCCAGGGCATCTATAGGACTTGACGTAATTGCAGGATTTCCAGGAGAGACTGAAAAGCATTTTGAAAACACATTCTCATTTATAAATAATCTTGAAATATCCTACCTGCATGTTTTCCCCTATTCTCCACGAAAAGGTACAAAAGCTTATAATTTCTCAAAAAAAGTTAATAACAGAGAGGTGAAAATACGTTGTTGCAAACTCAGGGAACTCTCCTGCAAAAAGAGAACAATATTTGAAAAAAGAGTGATGAATAAAAAATTTAAAGCAATTATTCAGACCAAAAGAGATAAAAGAACAAACTTGCTGAAAGCAACAACCTCAAACTATCTATCCATTCTAATAAATGGTAATGATGATTTAAAAGGAAAGCTTGTTTATGTTACCCCTGAAAAAAGGGATGACAACAATATATTACATGGTATTGTTAATTAAATACTAATAAAAATGGGGGAAAAATGGCTGATATTTTTAAAAAACTTGCATTGCATCTTAATAAAACTCCTGGCGGGTTTCCTGAAACAGAGTCCGGCGTTGAACTTAGAATTTTAAAACAATTATTCACAAAAGAGGAAGCAGAACTTGCCTCAGATCTTCATATGATTCCTGAACAAGTTAAAGATATTGCTAAACGTCTTGGAAGGGATGAGAAAAAATTACAAATACTTTTAAAAACAATGCTTGATAAAGGTCTTGTGCTCTATGCTTCAAGAAATGGCATTGAGACATATATGCAGGCCCAATTTGTTATTGGTATATGGGAGTATCA
>Ga0256845_1001747_pt1 | contig 16951 bp, 16 predicted proteins | sample RiftiametaG_FD_189101 | JGI IMG/M metagenome (GOLD analysis project Ga0256845, IMG submission 189101) | Tube worm associated microbial communities from hydrothermal vent at the East Pacific Rise, Pacific Ocean - Riftia | ecosystem: Host-associated > Annelida > Integument > Unclassified ...
ATTTTAAAATCTAATAGTAAAGACCAGTTTTCAATATAAAAAATATCATATTTAACACGATTAATAATGTCTTTATCTTCTTCTATTTCTCCTCTAAAACCACTTACTTGAGCTAAACCGGTTATGCCTGGTTTCACGAAATGACGCACCATAAATTTATCAATTTTTTGTGCGTACATATTAGTATGGCTTACCATATGTGGCCTTGGACCAACAACACTCATGTCTCCAAAAAGCACATTAAAAAATTGAGGTAGTTCATCTATACTTGTTTTGCGTATAAATTTACCTATTTTAGTTATACGTTGATCACCTTTTGTAGCTTGATCTAAATGTGCATTTTTATTTGGCGTCATAGATCTAAATTTATAACAATCAAATTCTTTATAATTAAACCCATTTCTTGATTGCTTAAAAAATACTGGTCCTTCAGATTCTGATTTTATAAATATTGCTAAAATTGGTGTTAACCATGATAACACAAAAATAATAATAAATGAAGAAAATAAAATATCGAAAAATCTTTTAATAAATTTATTCAATGACTCTTGTAGAGGTATGGCGCGCAAAGATAGTATTGGTATATAATCATAATATTCATACTTAAGTTTTTTAGAAAAAATGTCTTTGTTGTCAGGAATAAATTTAAGTTCTCTTAAGTTATTATCTGCAAAATCTATTAAATAGTTTATCTGTTTATTAGATAATTCCGCTATTGAAAAATATATTTCATCTATATCGTTATCAATAATATAATTAAAGCATTTTTCTAAAGAAAAATCATCTTTACTTGTATTAAATTGGTGTTTAAATTTATATCCAAAATCCAGTCGTGAATTAAAGGTATTTATTAATTGTCTAGTTTTTTCATTTTCCCCAATAACAATTACATTTCTTGTATTTCCGCTTAATTTTGATCTATATTTTTTTAATAAAATGAAAATTAAAAATTTAAAAACAGCAATTAATACAAATACCGCTATTAAATAGTTTGCTAGCCCTAACCTACTTATACTGGGTTGTTTAAAAAACCCAATAAAAGCATAAACTATAATAGAAAAGAAAACCATTTGTCTAAAAAGCAATGGTATTATTTGTATTATTCTTGCATGTCTTTGAACTTCATAAAAATGATTTTTTATTGAAATTATAATCCATAGGAAAGATAGATAAGCTGCAAAAAAATAAATATTAGTTAAATTAATTTCAAACAAAAAAATCACAACATTTAATATGCATAAATCAACAAAGCCAAATAATGGTTTCATGAAACTTGAATATCTTCCCTGTCTATAATTCAAATTATTTTTTTATATGGTTTTTAAAATCTTTATGTGCACTTTTATAAAGTTCTTCTTGTGTTAAACTTTTAAAGTAATCAAAAGTCTTTTTCATTCCTTCTTGCCTACCTATTTTTGGTTCCCAATTTAACAGTTTTTTCGCTAAACTAATATCTGGTTGTCGCTGTAAAGGATCATTTTGAGGTAATTCTTTATATACTGTTTTTTGAGACGTCCCAGTTAACTTAATAATCTCCTCTGCAAATTCTTTAATAGTAATTTCATAAGGGTTTCCGATGTTTACTGGGTATGTGTAATCGCTTAGCAATAACTTATAAATTCCTTCTACTTGATCATCAACATAACAAAATGATCTTGTTTGTGAACCATCGCCAAAAATCGTTAAATCTTCTCCCCTTAATGCTTGCCCCATAAATGCTGGAATAACTCTGCCATCATTAAGTCGCATTCTGGGACCATAAGTGTTAAATATACGAACAATACGAGTTTCTATTCCATGAAATCTATGATACGCCATAGTTATAGACTCCTGAAATCGTTTAGCTTCGTCGTATACTCCCCTTGGCCCAATGGTGTTTACATTTCCGTAATAACCTTCTGTTTGTGGATGTACTAATGGGTCTCCATACACTTCAGAAGTAGAGGCTATTAATATTCTCGCTTTTTTGGCTTTTGCCAAGCCTAGTAAATTATGAGTGCCTAGCGATCCTACTTTTAACGTTTGAATTGGTATTTTTAAATAATCTATAGGGCTTGCTGGTGAGGCAAAATGAAGAATATAGTCTAAATCACCTTCTATTTTGACAAATTCTGTAACATCATGTTTTATAAACTTAAAGTTTGGATGATTTTTTAGATGGTTTAAATTTTTCTCATCTCCTGTTATAAAATTATCCATTCCTATAACATAAAACCCTTCATCAATAAATCGATCACATAGATGTGAACCTAAAAACCCTGCTGCTCCTGTAATTAAAACTTTTTTCAATATGATTAATTTATTGTTTTTCTGCCAATAGAACTGTAGTGAAATCCTGTTTTTTCAATATCAAATAGATTTCCTTCCGTCAAAAATAACTGGTTGTTTTAAATTAGCTTTCAATTATTTGAAATCCAGTATTCTAAAGGTACTCCATTCTATACAAATAATTAGAGCATCTGCTTTTTTTGTGATTTCATATTTGTTTTTTGTATATTCAATTTGGTTTACTGACTGAACAAAAGGCTTATACAGTTTTTTTATTAATTTAGTTACTCTTTCTGAACTAGACCCAACCACTATACGCTCTTGTTTTAAAAAATTATCTATATATAAAGCATTATTTTCTGTTTCTGTCAAACATGTTTCTGTTACTAATCCGACAGACCCTGTATCTATTGCTGATATTATCATTTTAAAAAAGCTTTATTGTGTTCAACATTAAGCATTATATATTATCATTTTTTCATGCTCTTTTTTATATAAACACGATAATGTTAACATAAACATGAAACAATTAAATGGAAAACTAAAAAAATTTCCTGAAAAACCTGCTATTAACATAATCAATATGAAATAAACTTTTCCTGAACTATTCCCTACGAAAAATTTATAAACATTCCTCATTAGCATTAAATAAAAAACAAGCCCAATAATACCTAAAAACAAAACTACATCAATAAAACTAAATTCTGACCTGTAATCTGTTAAAGAAATTGTTCCAAATAAAATATTAAAATTTTCTGTATTTATTTCATTTAAAATTTGAATTAAATAAACATTTCTATAAGAAAAAAATGCAGTGAAAAAACCGTCTTTTAAAATAATCTCAGCAAATAACTTAGAAAAAAAGAGAAAGTAGAACACAATGATTAATAGCATTATACTAACAATTACTATTGTTACAACTCTCCTTTTATTCTCTTTATATGAATTAAATGCTATAAAAATTGAAAAAAGGCACATTATTATGTATAAAGCTTTTGTTCCTAGCATCAATCCGCATAAAAAAGTTAGCAATAAAAAAAAAATACTTCTTTTATAAAAAATGAACAATAAGGAGGTATAAAAATATACTGGTTGTACTTGATTTAGTAAAACTCCATTAAAACCAAATCTAATTCTATTTATATAATATGTGCGGAATAACTGAATATCAAATATCATTCCAATTATTATAATTAAAAAATTTATTCCTATAATTATTTTTAAAATTGAATATGTTTTTTCTTTTAGTTTTTCTAAATTATGCTCTTTTATAATATAAAAGAAAGGGATTATTCCAATTAAAAAAAAATTTCTAATTAATGCTGGTATTTGCCTAATATAGTAAGTTTTAATAAAAAAAATAAAAAAGAAACAAATTGGTATAAACAGAAATACATACCTAATAGATTTATTTTTAAATTTATATGTACTTATAATAAGTAATGAATAAATTAAAAAAAAAAGCTTTAGATATTTATTAAACTTTGGGAGAGGTATTTTATTTATAACACCTATTTTTTCAATAAAATCTGCTAATAAGCTCAAAATTAGAAAGAAAATTATTACTTCAACGGTATAATTAAGGCGCTTAATAGCTTTTGTCATTTTTTAATATATTAGTTAAATACACCTTGTATGTTTTATTAATTTTTTCCCAATTATATTTTTTTTGAATTTTTAATTGATTTATAGTACAATTTTTTTCTTTTTCTAAAAAATAACTATCTAAATCTAAAAGAGTTTTTATTTCTTCACTATTATCAAAATATCTAGCTTCGCTTCCTAATATGCTTCGGTTAAATATATTATTATGCGCAACAATTAAAGCATTTGAAGCCATTGCTTCTAATAAAGAAGGGTTTGTGCCACCAACTGAGTGTCCATGAAAATAATACCTTGAATGAAACCTTAAATTGTTTAATTCGTTTATATTATAATTGGCTTTAAGAAATTTTATTCTATTGTCGTGTTTAAATTTTATTTTTAGTGTTTCTCCATATTTATTAACCTTTCCAAAGATTATTAAAGGTTCTTTCTTCTTTGATTTAGAATAACCCTCTATAATTGTTTCAATATTGTTTTCGGGCTCTAATCTGGCAATTAAAATTGAATACTTATTGGCTACTAAATTAAACTTGATTAATAATTCTCTATTGGGTTCTAAAAAAACATTAGCACCATATGCTATATATTTTGATTCTTTTTGATACTTATTTTTTATATATTCATAAATACCTTTTGAGTCTGATATATAATAATCACTATGCTTAATAGCGAGTTTTTCAGCAAACTTTAAAAATTTTTGTACATATGCACTATACTTACTTCTTTTCCACTCTAGTCCATCCATATTCGTTACCACAACACTTGTTTTAGGAAATATTTTAGACCATATTGAGCTTGATGTATAGCCTAATTGTAAAATTATATCAAACTTTCTTTTTCTTGAATCTATTATACAATTTAAGTCATAAATAAACTGACCTGAGGTTCCTATTATGTGCTCTGGATCATAACAATGAATAATGTTTACCTTTTTAAATAAGTTTTCCTGATAAGGGTGTTTATGAGAATTATATACATAAACCTCATGACCTTCACTGGCCATATAAACGGAAAAATACTCCGCAAATTGTTCAAAACCACCATGATAATTTGGAATTCCCCTAACTCCAATAATTCCTAATCTCATCTCTCTTTATATTTTAGGCTAAAATAAAACAAACTATTAAATATTAAGAAATATATAATGCCATACTGTCTACTAAATAAAGATTCTGTAGTACCTGCAATCAAAAATAAGATTAAAAATATTTGATATTTAAGATCTTTATGCTTTAACGCTATTTTTAATGATTCTATAAATAAGAATAAAAATAAACAAACCCCAAAAATTCCAGTAGAAAATAATATTTCTAAATACATACTATGTGAATTAAAATTGTTTTTAATTGCCCAATCTAAATTGTAACTTTTGTATGCAATTAAGTATCTTTCATATATATCTCCTATTCCAACTCCAAAGAATAAGTTTCCTTTTAATAATTCATTAAAAATTGCTGTCCATTGATATCCTCTTGAGCTTAATCCTCCTGCAAAATATTTAGCATCATCATGAAATTGAAATGCGCTTAAAACTCTTAACCTTAAAACGTCATTGTAAAATACAATAACTGAAATACACAAAAATAAAATAAATGAATAGCAAACAAATTGTGTTAATTTTTTATTAGCTCTAGCATGTTTAAAAATAAAGAAATAAATTATTATGCTTGTTGATACTAAAATAGTTCTAGCAGATAACAGAAAAAGAAAAAAGACTAAACTAAATAACCAAACCCATTTATATCTTTGTGAAAGCCCTAACTTAAAATTCTCTTTTCCTAATAAGTCTAGCATTAAAAAACTTGCTGTAAATGCACCATAGAGAGATAAATATATTGCTGATATATTTATATTAGAAGCTATATAGTGATATGTAAAGAACCAAGATTTAAATCTAAAAAATGAATTATTATTATCTAAGTTAAATGTAAAATTTTTATACAATGCTATTAAAAAACTAATCAATAGCAATATTGATATTATATATATAAAAATTCTTATAATTCTTTTTAAATTTAATTTAGATCGGTTATAAGTTGAAGAAAAAATAGTAATTGGAAGTAAAAGAAAAGATACATTTCTTTCAACAACCTTCATGGCTAAATCTTTGTTTTCTGATAATAAAAAACTTATCAGGTATAGTAAAAAAATAGATGCTGATAGTAAAATTAATTTATCTGAAACAATTTTCAACAATACACCTCTAGGAAATGTTATTAGGTTAAAAACTATAAATACAATAATTGAAATTGAATTGAAGTTGTTAGAAATAATTAGAAATAATAATATTACCGCATAAAGCCATGTATTTATATTATCCTTTTGGAGTAAAAGTGTTTTTATTACGCTCATTACTGTTTTGAATGTTTAAATTCCTTTTTTAATTAATAGCCCCGATATCATTCCTGGAATAATAAAGCTTGTGAAATTTAATGTATTTTCAGAAATAGTTGCGATTATTAATTGTGATATTATTATTATTGAACCAACAAAAACCTTTTTTCCAACAATCGCACTTCGAATTTTTGGTAAAAAAAATGACGCCCAAAAAATAAACCCCACTAATCCTATCTGTCCTATTACTGAACCAATAAATGTATCGCTAATTTTAAACTGGTAATATATAGAAAGATTGTCTGCAAACATTTTCGCATAATTTCCAACCATCCCCAATCCGTGTCCAAATAAATTCAGGTAAATAATCGCATTTTTCAATCCAATTAAGTGTATTAAAACACCTTCAATATTTACAATCATTAAAAACATAACTATAAACAATGTGGGTATTACAAATCTAACTAACTTAGATAGATTCTTATTAAAAAAGAAAAGAGCTAGAATAACTTGTAATATCGCCCCTTTAGAAAAAGTTAATATAAGCCCAATAAAAAAAACAAATAACAATTTTTTCCTTTTCTTCCCTGTAATTGCAACCGAATAATAGCAGAGTATTAATGGTGTGGCAATAATATGCCCTAAACTAATTGGATCTAATATGGTTGAGACTAATCTTTCTGTATGAAAGGCTATCGGTTCATAAAACATATAGGAAACGCCTCTTGGGTCAACCGGGATTCCTTTAAGGTTAAAATAATTAACAAGGCTCAAATAGTCCCACATTCCAATTAACCTAAATATGACACCTATGACAATAACCCAAAACGAAATCTTATACAAAAACCTTATAATCTCTACTATTTTATCTTCGTCCTTTATTTTTATATAAAATCCAAAACCAATTATTAATATTGGAGAAATTAGCTGTCTTAAATTATAAATAATCCAAGTTTTTAATTCAAAAAATATTGCGGTAAGAAATAAAATATACACAATAAATAGAAAAATTAAAAAAGTGTATATGTACAACCTTTTAGATTTGCTTAAAAGGAGAAGAAATAAAAAAGACAAATAAAATACTATATCTTTAAGAATAAATAAGCCTCTTAGTTCATACTTAGATAATATTAGTGCAAGGGTTATTGGTGAAAAAACTGCCCAAATAATGTTAAATTTCACTATCCAAGAAAATAAATTTTGTATAGGAATTTTTAAACTCATTCTCTAAACACCAAGTTCTTTAATTAATTTATTATAAATGTTTTCAGAATACAACCCAAATGGTTCGTTGAAAACACTTTTTTTTCTTTCAACAAGGCTTTCTTCTTTTTTGTTCTCAATAAAGCTTTCACATAAAGTATCAATGGAATCTACCTTTTTTAAATTTAAAACATTTTTGTATAAAAAATTAAAATCAAAATAAAGGTTTCTGTCGTTAATTTTATATGATTTTAGGTCAAAAGGGTAAATTATTATTTTCTTGTTTAACAATTCATAATCAAACATAACACTAGAGTAATCAGTTACCAACATATCTGTAGCGCCTAAGAACTCATAAAGATCAAATGGAAAGTCATACCTAATCAAGACATTAGTAGTTTCCTTAACGTCTTTAAAGCTGTCTTTTTCATAAAAATGGGGTTTAACAATTAATTTTATTTTATTTTTCTTTAAAAATTTGTTTTTTAAAAGAAGAGCTTTTAGCACTGGAATAAACGGGTTTTTTGACTTTCCTTCATTTCTATGAGTAGGAAGGTAAATGATTAATTTTTCTTCTTTTGAAACGTTAAAATAGTCTTTTATTTTAATCTTTGTTTCACCATTTATAATTAAATTCTCGTTTCTTGGATAACCATTTCTAAAAATTCTATCTTGTTTCTTAAAAAAGGCCTCTTTATATACCTTATCAAAAACTGCTGATGGCGAAACTATTAAGCTATAGTTATCAATAGTTATAAACCGAATAACATCTAACGCTTTTCTAATTTTATTTTTTCTTGAATTCACTCCAATATGTTTTATTGGGCTTCCATGCCAAAGTTGCACAAAATAATTCCTTGGTGTTATTAAAAATGGCACAAAATCTGATGAATTTATACAAGTAATAAATACCTTCGCTCTTAATTGAATGAGAATTCCTTTAAATGCATATGCATAAACACATTTGTATCCTTTACTTTCAATTTCATCTTTAAGGTTTTTGTCCTTATAGACCCAGTAGTGTTGAATTCCATCCTCAATTATAGAATTTGAATATTCAAAAAAATCTTTAGAATTATCACTGTATCTTTTACCAAACCAAGCGCCGTAAACCCATATTTTCTTATTCTTAGGGAAAAGAATTGAAAACAAAAATAATAAAGGACTTAATAATAATAATAATATTTTCATAATTCAATTTTTGCTTTAAATAATTTTTTTAACGATGGCATAAACAACGTTTTATACTCTGCATAAATTGATATCATATAAAAAGATGTTATAAATAAATGGGCAAATAATAATACTATAGCCGCAACTTTGTATCCATAACTAGGGATTAATATTAAATCACAAATAATAATCAAAATAATGCTTATTGCACCAGCAATTGCTCTTAGGGCTTGTTTATTTGATATAGTTAATAGTATTCCAAATGATGCTCCTATTATTCGAATTCCTACTATAAAAGCGATAATCCAAAAAATATTTTGCAGCTCAATAAACTTTTCTCCAAAAAGCACTAAAACAACTAGTTTGGAGCATATAATTAGCCCTGCCGTACAAATTACAGCTATTCTTAAAACGTTTGTATTTAGCGAAATAACTTTCTTTTTAAACTCATTTATGTTTTTAAGCAATGCCTCATTTAAAAGCGGTAAGTAAACTGAATTAATAATAGTTAACAATACCCCTAACCCAATTATAACCCTAATTCCTGCTTGGTAAAGACCTAAGTCTTCAGATGATACCATCGGTTTCATTATTACAGTGTCAATATTTAGATAAAAGCTTCCCACCCAATAATGGACAGCAAAAGGCAATGTTTTATATAAATCTCTTTTTATTTCTATAAGAGGAGGTCTAAATATAGTATTTGTTTGTTTGTATACTTTATACGCATAAATCAGCCCAATTATTTTAGATAAAAAAAAACTAATTGCGGTATACTGAATATTTTTTGTCCATAAAGCTACCAAAGAGACAATAATTACTGTTACTAAATTGTCTAGTATAACAACTTTTAGATCTTTTTTATATTCTTTTTTTCCTTTAAAAACACTTAAAAAAGTATTAATAAATGAAAACATCACAAGGGACAAAAACATAAAAAAGCCAGTTAGAATGACTTCATTAGTGTTCTCTAGAAAAACATTAACAGTAAAAAACAAAAGAGCTGTTAATATGAATAAAAAAAATTTACTAGTTACCGCTACTGATGTTATATCATTAGTCTTAGTCGTGTTGGACGAAACATCTTTAATGATTTTGATATTAAACCCATAATCTATTATTAAAGAAAAAATTGTCCCTAAGGTTAATGCATAGGTGAAATTACCGAAATCACTCAGGGAGAACACTCTTGCTAATAATGAAATTATTCCAATTCCTCCAAATATTTTAGCCAATGCGCTAAAAAACGAAAGTGTTAAATTTTTTTTTACCACTTTCTATTTAATAAATAAACAACTGTCTTTTGCTTATACTCATTATATTTCTCAACAAAATCATCTTCAGAAATTATATCTAATACGGTATAACGTCCTGGCCTCATTTCTTTTGATTTTTTAAATATTTTTTTTAATATATCATCATCACAATTTAATATTAACTCTGTGAAAATAAGGGGTATTTCTGTTTTTACAGCATAATCTAAGTGCTCTTTTAATAACTTTTTTTGAAGGTATAAAATAAATAAACTTATTGACGCTACTTGAATACCATGTAAAACATTTTTAGATAAATCTAAATAATCTATAGCATGACTTAACAAATGCTCACTTCCACTACATGGACGACTACTGCCCGCTAAAGACATTGCTATTCCTGAATTTACTTGTCCTTGTATTATTTGTCTCAAAAAAGGTTTATAATTAAATTCTTTTTTATTAAAATTAACCAATGAATTTGCTGCGCTCTTTGAAAGGTGAAAAGCGATGTCGTTAATATAATCTCTTCCTTTATTACGGGCTAATATCCAATCATTTGTGGAAGATAAATTAGATAAAATATCTCCAGCCGCCGCTCTTAAATAATCTTTAGGAGAATTTTTAATTATCGTTAAATCAATAATTACACCCATAGGCATCATTCCTGGAATACTTTCTGTCTTTCCAGTTTCATTTTTTATAACAGAAATTGGAGATATTAATCCATCATTAGATATTATCGTTGGTATTGAGACATGATTGATGTTAATTAAATAACTGACTCTCTTTACAGAATCAAGAATTTTGCCTCCACCCACTGCAACTAAAAGATCATACCCTTCATCAATACACTTTTTTTTTAATTTTTCAATTTCTAAAAAAGTGTTATCAAATAAAATAGTATGTTTCCATTTATACAAATCAGCTATTCTTGAGGCATATTTTTTAGAAACAGATTTTCCAGATACTACCAAAATCTTGTGGAACTGTAATTTATTTCTCTTCAATAATTCATCAACTTTATCATAAATATCTTCATCGACTTGAAAAATAATTGGAAGATTTGTTAATTGAGAAAATATCATATTTTTTTTAGTTCATTTCCGTCCATAAAATCTGACAATGTATCAGAACAATGATTCACTATAAATGTTTTGTTAATTTCATAATCGATTTGTTTGCTTTCACCTGACAAAACCAACAAAGTTTGCACCCCTAGTATGTTACCTAGCGCTATGTCTGTATACAACCTATCTCCTACCATTAAAACATCAGATTTTGAATAATTTTTTATAATATCTTCAATATAATTTCTCATTCTCAATGATGGTTTGCCAAAGTTTTCTTTAGGTTTTACATTTGTAACATTCTCCATTAATAAAGAAATAGACCCACAATCAGGAATTGGTCCCTTTTCAGAGGGACAAGCTAAATCAATGTGAGTAATAAAATAAGGAGTGCCACTATTTATATGTTCACAGCCTTTTTGCAACTTTTCATATGATAATTCTTTATCAAAAGCAATTAAAACAAATTCTGGATTATTTATTTCATTTTTAATACCATATGAATTCTCTAACTCTTTTACAAAACTGTTTGTTCCAATAATAAAACCTTTTTTAAATTTTTCACCCAAAAACAATCCTGCAACGGAAACAGGGGTTACAATTTCAGATTCTTTAACAGTTAATCCAAGTGCTGATAATTTATCTAAATAAAAACTTCTACTTACACTAGTGTTATTTGATAAATAAAAAATCTCGTTTCCTTGATTTTTAAATTCATTCAACTTCGAAATAATGCCTTTAATTGGTTTCCCATCGACATAGACCGTTCCATCTAAATCTAAAATCAGTACCTTATAATTAATCATTCAATAAATATTTTTTCTGCAGTTTTCAAGTCTTCGTGATTATCTATTTCCATCCATCTTTTTCCAGTTACATCAATACACTTAATATTGGATTCTTTTTCTTTAGCAAATAAATCAATAGCTACTTCTGTCCAACTATTCAAATCTCCATTATTAATGATTTCTGATGATATTTTAAATAATTTTTCTTTTCCATAAGTATTAAAAGAATAAATATCTATAGAAACATAAACGTTATTGTTCTCTTCTAAAGTTTTTGCCATATTAACGACTTTTCCCTGATTATCAATTCTTACTTTCATGGATTCTTCGTTAAATATTCCTTTATCAATAGCAATATAATTACCGTCAGATTTCACAACCTTATTAACAATTTCTTTATCATAAAAACAATCAGCATTAATAATTACAATGCCATTTGGTGATTCTACCTTAGAAAGAGCTAAGAATAATGAATACATATTATTAGTGGTTAAAAAATCTGAATTCTCTATAAATTCAATTTTTATTTTCAACCCTAAATCATTAATGAAAAATTTTAAAATTTGACTTTTATAACCTGAAACAATTTTTACACTTCCATAAAAGTCTTCTATTGAATCGATTTGGGTTAATAGTCTTTCTATAATAGCTTCTCCATTTACCTTAACCATCGTTTTAGGAACCTCATCTGTTAAGGGTCTTAATCTGGATCCAACCCCTGCTGCCAAAATTATTATATCTTTTTTCATGTCTGCTTAATTTAAATCTTACTTATTGCTTTTTTTAAACTTTCTCTCCAGTACGGAATATTAATCTTTAAAACTTCTTTAATTTTTGACTTATCTAAAACACTAAAACAAGGTCTTATAGCAGGCATTGGATAATTTTCTTGCTTTATTGGTAATACATTAATTTTAATATTACTTATATCAAAAATAGCTTTAGCAAAGTCGTACCAACTTGCTACTCCTTCATTGCTGTAATGATAAACTCCAAAATTTTTATTGTCTTCAATAATAATTTTTAAAATTATTTCAGCTAAATCTTTAGCGTAAGTTGGAGTCCCTATTTGATCACAAACAATACTAAGTTCATCTTTTTCTTGACCTAATCTTAGCATTGTTTTTAAAAAATTATTACCATGTTCAGAATAAAGCCATGATGTTCTAATAATAAAGTGTTCTTTAATAGTTGAAGCGGTTACCTTCTCACCGTTTAACTTTGTAGAACCATAAACACTTAATGGTTCTGTATTGTCTTTTTCTGTATAAAAGGTAGACTGTTTACCATCAAAAACAAAATCTGTAGATATATGTATAAATATCGCATTATAATTTTTACAAGATTCAGCTAGATATTTAACCCCCTTTTCATTAACTTTTCTTGCAGTATTAGGTTCAGTCTCTGCTTTATCAACTGCAGTATATGCTGCACAATTAACACAATATGATATATCTTTTTTTTGAAAAAAAGCAATTACTTCTTCTTCTTTGCTTATATCTAATTCATCATAATCAACATATAAAAAATTATAACCAACTACCTCCCTTTCTAAATCTTTGATACAAGAAGCCAACTGACCGCTACCCCCTGTTACCATGATGTTTTTCATAAAATAGCATTTTTGATAGTTGGCAAAATTATATCTTTATCAGACACTTTAACTTCGTTCAAAGGTAATCTCCAATTTATATTAAGTGATTTATCATTAAAAATAATTCCTCCTTCTGAAGTTTTATTATAAAAATTATCACATTTGTAAAAGAAGGTAGCTGTATTACTTATAACAGAAAATCCGTGTGCAAAACCTCGAGGAATATATAGTTGTTTTTTGTTATCTGCTGATAATTCTATGGTAACGTGTTCTCCAAAGGTTGGTGAGTCTTTTCTTAAATCTACAGCTACATCTATTACTTTACCTTCTAAAACCCTTACTAGTTTTGCCTGAGCATGTTTTCCTATTTGATAATGTAAAGCTCTAACCACCCCTTTAGTTGAAAAAGATTGATTATCCTGTACAAAATTAACTTCCTCCCCGATAAGTTCGTTAAACTTGTTTTGATTATAGCTTTCAAAAAAACAGCCTCTTTCGTCTTCAAAAACTGAAGGCTCGAATATAAAGCAGCCTTTTAACTTAGTTTCAATTGCCTTCATTAAGTTAGTCCTTTATTATATTTAATAGATGTTTACCATAACCACTCTTAATAAGTGGTGTTGCCAACTCTATCATTTGTTTTTCTGATATATATCCCATTTTAAAAACCACTTCTTCTATCGCTCCTATCTTAAGTCCCTGACGCTCTTCTATAACTTGTACAAATTGTGACGCTTGCATTAATGAGTTAAAAGTTCCTGTATCTAACCATGCTGTTCCTCTATCCAAAATACTCACATTTAGCTTCTTTTTGTTAAGATACACTTTGTTTATGTCTGTAATCTCTAACTCTCCTCTATGACTTGGCTTAATGTTTTTAGCAATATTTACAACTTCATTATCATAAAAATAAATACCTGGTACTGCGTAATTTGATTTAGGTTTTTTTGGTTTTTCTTCAATTGAAATTGCTTTTCCTTCATTATCAAACTCAACTACTCCATATCTTTCTGGGTCATGAACGTGATAAGCATATATAATTCCGCCATCAGGATCGTTATTAGCTTGTAAAAGTTTAGATAAACCAGTACCGTAGAAAATATTGTCACCTAAAATCAGTGCGACCTTATCGTTTCCAATAAAATCTTCTCCTATTAAAAAAGCTTCTGCTAAACCATTTGGTTTTTCTTGTATCGCATATTCAAATCTACAACCATATGCTTTTCCATCTCCAAGTAATTTCTCAAATGAAGGTAAATCATGAGGTGTAGAAATAATCAAAACTTCCTTAATACCTGCCCATAGTAAAGTTGATAATGGATAATAAATCATAGGTTTGTCATAGACAGGCATTAATTGCTTACTAACTGCTAAAGTAAGTGGATGTAATCTTGTTCCTGATCCTCCTGCTAAAATTATTCCTTTCATTTTTATATATTAAAATTAGCTATACTGTTTTTGATAATATAATTGATATTCTTCACTAGTTATGTTATTTAACCAATCTTCATTTTTTAAGTACCAATCAATTGTAATTGCTAGCCCTTCTTCAAATGTAACCGATGGTTTCCATCCTAAATCTCTGCTTATTTTTGAGGCATCAATCGCGTATCTCAAATCATGTCCTGGTCTATCTTTAACATAAGCAATTAATTTTTCTGACGTCCCTTTTGGTCGTCCTAATTTAACATCCACTTGCTCGCACAATAACTTAATTAAATCAATATTTTTCCATTCGTTAAAACCTCCGATATTATAAGTCTCTTCCTTTTTTCCTTTGTGAAAGACTAAATCTATTGCGATAGCATGATCTTTTACATACAACCAATCTCTTGTATAATTGCCATCACCATAAACAGGTAGTGGCTTATTGGCAATGATATTGTTAATAAACAACGGTATTAACTTCTCTGGAAACTGGTTTTGACCATAGTTATTAGAACAATTGGTAATTACATACGGCAAACCGTATGTTTCACCATAAGCTCTTACAAAATGGTCTGAACTAGCTTTGGATGCTGAATATGGCGAATTGGGATTGTATGATGTTATCTCTGTAAACAAGCCTGTTGTCCCTAAAGAACCATAAACTTCGTCTGTACTAACATGATAAAATAATTTATCTTCAAATTCACCTTTCCATATATTTTTAAAAGCATTTAACAGATTCATCGTTCCAATAACATTAGTTTTTACAAAAGATAAAGGATCTTTTATAGATCTGTCAACATGAGATTCTGCTGCCAAATGAATTACCTTTTCGAAAAGATATTCTTCGAATAGAGAATTTATTAATACCTCATCTGTAATATCTCCTTTAATAAAAGTGTAATTATCTTTATGTTCTATGTCTTTTAAGTTCTCTAAGTTTCCTGCATAAGTCAGGCTATCTAAATTAAAAATCTTATAATCTGGATACTTCTCTACAAACAATCTTACTACATGAGACCCAATAAATCCAGCTCCTCCAGTTACTAATATATTCATTTAGTTTCTGTTTTAGGTTTATAATTCTTTAAATATTTGTTTATTTCTATTAATACTAACACTAAAAAAACGACTAATATTAAAAATGCTGGAATAATAAACTTTAACGAATAATACGGTTCGTAAAGTTCTATTGATTTTGTGGGAAATGCTGAAATAACATTAATGATTTTATTGGTTCTAGCTCTTTCTTTATTTAATAAAACTAATTTATCCTTTAATTCATATCTTAATTCTATTAAATCAAGTTCGCTGTTTATGCCTTGCTTTTCATCTGCTAAATTAATATTGGTGCCTTTGTTGGGATTGTTCGCAGATACAATCATAACTTTTTTATACAATAAATGTAAAGAATCTAACTCTTTTAACTGTTTCTTGTAAATATTATCTTGTAAATCAATGTTCTTTTCATTAATTTCCATTTGTAAATTAAAATATTCATTTTTTGATATAGCGCCAATAATAGCTTGCTCAACTTTTTTAGGAACTAAATTATCTAGTGTTTCACATATAATACTATGATAGCGCGAATTTATTCCAATAAAATTTTTTGAATATGTTGTAAAAGTGAAATCTACTTGAGCAGCTGAATCCAACTGTTTCAGAAACTCATTATATCTCAATCGCAACTCATTCTTACTCGAAAACGATTTAATAGAGAACCCCTGTAATTTAGACGCTTCACTAGTAGAAATATTCAATGCATTTGCTAATGAAATGCTATCGTTATCCTTAACCAGCTCGTTATAAAAATAAATATTATTATGCAATTGCTTAGAACTTTCAAAATTAGGTTCAACAACCATCCTTGAATAGTATAACTGCGGCTTTTCCTTTTCTAAATAGAACCCTAAAAGCAAACCTAATACCCCTGCAATGGCAAATTTTAAAAAATGTTTATGAAAAAAAAGTATAACCCCCATTAATAATTGAAATACCATACCAAAGATCATGCCTATAAACTTAAAAAAACGGTCAAACATGTTGCCTATAAGTTTAAATAACTGTCCTAAATCTACTTCTTCAGATTGCTGTGGCTGAGGCAAATTTTTACTCATAATTTTAATTTATTAATTAAATATTTGTTCTAATATTTTTCTGGTTATTAAATATGTTGGCCTAACACCCGATGTGCCTAAACCTCCTGAGGCTAATGTTCCTCCTGTTTCTAACGGA
>Ga0256845_1001748_pt1 | contig 16947 bp, 11 predicted proteins | sample RiftiametaG_FD_189101 | JGI IMG/M metagenome (GOLD analysis project Ga0256845, IMG submission 189101) | Tube worm associated microbial communities from hydrothermal vent at the East Pacific Rise, Pacific Ocean - Riftia | ecosystem: Host-associated > Annelida > Integument > Unclassified ...
TAAAATATTTGATAATTTAGATTTAAGATTAACATATAAATCAAGTAGTTTAAAAATAAACCTTAATTATCTTAATTTCTTAATGGTTAAAAAAAACAGAAAGATTAAATTACCTATTTCTTAATGGTTAAACACAGACGCATGAAACAACGACTTATATACACCTTATTGATTTTACTAACACTTCCATTAAGTGTGTTATCACAACCATATGGAAATGAATGGATAAACTTAAATCAATCATATTATCGCTTTAGCATACCAAAAACCGGTGTTTATAAAGTTACCAACGCACAATTGCAAGCCGCAGGTATTCCTATCAGCAATTTTAACCCGCAAAACGTACAGCTTTTTTATAAAGGAGCCGAAATACCTTGCTACATCGAGGGCGAAAACGAGGGGGTGATCGAGTATCTGCTTTTTTATGCCGAAAAAAACAATGGTTGGTTCGATATTGATATGTACGATGATGTAAAAAACCAGACAAACCCCAATTATAGTGTAATAACCGATACCGCATCGGTGTTTTTTACATGGAACGGCAGTTTTTCAAATAAGCGGTTTATAAAAGAAAACGATACCGATTTTACAGGTTACACGCCAAAAACTTTTTGTTGGGCAAACTCTTATCAAGAATACACACTATCGTATAAACAGCCTATTGAAGATTGTGAATACGTTAAAGCCGAGGGTTGGGTTGATAATGTCGGGATAAGTTTAGGAACGGTAAAAACAAAAAAAATACCAACACCCGACTATTATGGAGCAGGGTTAAAAACTGTTATTGATATAGCCTTTATCTCATATTCAAGCAACAAAAACCACATGGTGGTCCAGTATCCTGATTTTGAGCTCGATACTGTTTTTACAGGTTTTAAAACAATAAAAAACCATGCCGAAACTGATGCAATGCTTAATGAAACAACCGACATTGTATTCCGAAATATCGACGATCAAAATTCTGCCGCAAGCAATATGGCGGCTTCATATATTAAAATACGATACACGCGGGGTTTTAATGCAAATACCGAAAATAATTTCAGTTTTATCCTGCCTGCATCGCCAAACATAAAAAGCTATATCGAAATTTCAAGTTTTATTTCTGATGGGCAGCCCTATCTGTTTGATTTAACTAACAGTAAAATTATAAAAGTTATTAATGAAAGCGATTTGCACAAGGCATTAATCCCGTCTCTGCCCAACAAGGCAAATTTACAGCTTATTGATGAAGGCTACTTTTTAAATACCCCCACAATTACTGAATGCTCATTTAAAAACCACTCAAACCGGAACAGCAAATATTTGATTATCAGCAATAAAAAACTCAAAAGCTCGGCTGAGGCTTATGCAGCTTACCGAAATGCCTATTTGGTTTATGCCGGCGAGCTTTACAACCAATTTGGGTACGGTATTCAAAAGCATCCCATGGCCATAAGGAATTTTTTAAGGTACGCTTTTAACAATTGGGACACTCCGCCCGAATACCTTTTTATTATTGGCAAGGGCGTTCAGGCAATCAGCATAAGACATAATAGCGCAGCATATAAAAACTGCTTGGTGCCAACAATGGGGCAGCCCGGCAGCGATGCCCTTTTAAGCAACCGTATTACCGGCTCGGGGTATGAGTCGGCTTTGCCTACCGGCAGGCTTGCAGCACAAAGCAATGCCGATGTTTATATTTATCTTGAAAAAGTTCAGCAATTCGAGAACAATATTAACAACAATAATGCTTATGAATGGATGAAACGCGGCATTCATTTTGGTGGCGGCAAAAATGCAACTGAACAGGCTCGGTTTAAAAACCATCTCAGGAACTATGAGGTTATTATTTCCGACACCCTTTTTGGAGGCTCTATATCAACGTTTTTAAAAACATCATCGGACCCTATTGTAATATCAAAATCAGACAGCATCAAAAATTTGGTAAACAATGGCGTTACCTTTATGACATTTTTTGGCCACGGCAGTACAGCAAACGGATTTGACCAAAATATTGATGAGCCGGCGGCATACAACAATAAGGGTAAATACCCATTTATGGTGGCAAACTCATGCTATACGGGCAATATTCATTTGAATGGAAAATCGAGCCAAAGCGAAGATTGGATTATTATTGAAGAAAAAGGTGCTATTGCTTTTCTTGCCGTTGTTGGCAGCGGTTATGAAAACGAGCTCAACGTATTCTCAAATCAATTGTTTAAAAATATTTCGAGCTACCATTATGCCGAGCCTATCGGTAAAAGCATACGTAATTCAAGGATAAAACTGCTTTCAAGCAGTAGCACCTTAATGGCAAAAAGCACCGCGCAAGAGTTTACCCTGCATGGTGACCCTGCAATAATTTTGAATAGTTTCCCGTTGCCCGATTTAACAATCAAAAACAGCGACATACTCTTTACGCCTTCGGTTTTAACAACCGAAATCGATTCGTTTTTTATAACGGTTATACCCACAAACACTGCCAAAACAACAAAAAAAACATTTACCGTCGATATCGACAGGTATTTCCAAACCGGAAAAACAACAAATTCATTTATGCAGGTAAACGGGCTGTTCTTTAAAGATACAATTAAAATAAAACTTCCGGTTGATAAAATCAATGGCTTGGGAAACAATAAGTTTACAGTTAGAATTGACGGAATAAATGCTATTGACGAACTTAATGAATCCAATAATCAGGCCGAGACAAATATTTTTATCTCGTCAACCGATATTGTGCCGGTTTACCCTTATAAATATAGCATCAACCCAAACAGTAATATTACAATAAAAGCATCGTCGGTTGATGTGTTTACCAAAGAGCAAACCACGGTTTTTCAAATTGACACGAGCTACCTGTTTAACAGCCCTTTGTTAATTACCGACAGAATAACCCACAAGGGAGGGGTTGTGGAGTGGAGCCCAAGCGGTTTGGCTTATAATCCGCAGCAGGTATATTATTGGCGCACTGCCAAAGAATCAGATGAAAAAAAGTGGTCGCAAAGTTCATTTTGTATAGAGCCAAACAAAGTAGGGTGGCACCAGTCCGATTACGGGCAAATAGTTGACAATTCGCTTATGTTTTTGGAGAAGGACAACGTCCAGCGCAATTTTATTTTTACCGATGCGCCCAAAACCTTGCGCTGCCAAAACATGGGGTCGCCGGTTGGCGAACCCGAATACAGAAGTATCGGCTACTCAATTGACGGACTTGGCGGAAGCTCATCGTGTGGTGCCACAGGCGCAATGATTGTGGCAGTATTCGATTCGCTATCTTTAATACCTTGGTATTCCGACAGAGACGATTATGGCCACCAAAACTACCCGGGTTGCAGTACCGGTGCCACAAACCCCAAAATGTTTTTTGTTTTTCATTCGAATAACATCGACAACATAACAAGCTTGGTAAATTTTATCGAAAACGATGTGCCGCAAGGCAACTATTTTCTTATCTACTCTTTTATCTCGGGCAATTACAGCAACTACTCCGAATATCAAAAAAGCCTTTTTGATTTGTGGGGGGCCAACGAAATACGTTTTATGCAAAACAACTATATCCCATATATAATGTTTGCCCGCAAAGGTTACCCCGATGAAACAATTGAAGTAACAGGAACATCGAGTACCGACGAAATATCGTTGGAGGAGCAGGTTAAAGGGCTGTTTACTTATGGCTCCATTGTAAGCAAGCGAATTGGTCCGTCAAAAAAATGGGAAACACTAAACTGGGGTTATCACAAACAAGAGGATAATACCGATGAGTTGGCTTTTGTTAAAGTTTTTGGAATTGATAACTCTGACAAAGAGGTGCTTTTAATCGACTCTATTACCACAAATTCAACAAACCTTTCGGATATTGACGCCGTAGTTTACCCATATCTAAAAACAGTATTTTACACCAAAGACGAGCTTTATCGTACCCCCTCGCAACTCGACTATTGGGAGGTGCTTTACGAACCCGTTACCGATTTGGCATTGAACCCGCTAAAAGGGTTTGTGTTTTATAACGACACTTTGCACCAAGGCGAGGGCGGCACTTTTGCCATGGCTTTTGAGAATATCGGCAATTCCGATGTTGACAGCACACTTGTGAGTTATTGGATTCAAAACAACAAAAATGAGAATATTACATTGAGCAACCATAAAATAGCACCTTTAAAGGCAGGCATGTTCGTTGTTGACACCATCGAATTCTCATCGCTCGCCCTTGAGGCAAACAACAGCATTTGGGTTGAAATAAATCCGGTAAACACAACTCAGGGTACTATGAGCATACGCGAACAATACTATTTTAACAATTTGGCGCAACTGCCTTTTTATGTTAAAAAAGATGCATTAAATCCGTTGTTGGATGTAACTTTCGACGGTTTGCACATTATGGATGGCGACTTAATATCGGCCAAACCCGAAATTGTGATTCAGTTAAAAGATGAGAACCGTTTTATCGCTTTAAACGACACGTCGGTGTTTTCGTTCTATATAAAATCGCAAAGTACGGGTGTCGAGCATAAAATTGCCATAAACAATAACCCCGATGTTCAATTTATTCCTGCCAAGCTGCCAAAAAACAAAGCTCAAATTATTTATAACACAAGCTTTGCCGACGATGGAATTTATGAGCTCAGGGTGCAGGCAAAAGATTTGTCGGGAAACGAATCGGGCATGTTCGATTACCTGATTTCATTTAAGGTAATAAACGAAAGCACCATAACCAACGTATTTAACTACCCAAACCCATTTAGCACCTCAACCCGTTTTGTGTTTGAATTAACCGGCTCGGTTGTGCCCGACCAAATGCGCATTGAAATATTAACCGTTACCGGAAAAGTAATAAAGGTTATTTATGCCGAAGATTTAGGGCCGCTTAATATTGGCAAAAACATTACACCATATGCATGGGATGGCAAAGATATGTATGGCGACCCTTTGGCAAACGGCGTATATTTTTATCGTGTAAACGCACGCTTAAACGGAAAAGAGCTTAAAATTAGGGATACCGGAACAGGGCACTATTTTAAAAACGGTTTTGGCAAGATGTATCTTATGCGATAAAAATTTAACCCTGTTTTTGTAAAATTTAAGGCGCTTTTAATAAAAAAAAAACTAAATTTGGATAAAGAGAAATATTAAAAAACCTCTGCCTGCTTGTGGCAGATAAAAAAATAAACAGATGAAACCAACCATGTTGGAGATAATTATTTTTAGCACACAAGTAAATGATTATAATACCTAATAACCAACAGGTTACAAATTTATAAACAGATGAAAAAACAAATTACAATAATACTATTATTTATCTCGGTGTTTGGGTATTCGCAAAAAAGCCACATAGGGCTTAGTATGGGGCCTGCGTTTCCGTTAAACGATTTTTCAAAAACCGCCGATTATATTTCAAACGGTTATACACAAACAGGCTTTAACCTGTCGTTTGAAGGTAATTATATACCAACATGGTATTTTGGTATTGGCGGAGCTTTAACATTTGCAACTAATTACCCAAACCAAGACTCAATGCTTGTGGGTTTAGTAAGAGAACTGCGCAAGTTAGATGTTCCTCCAATTCCGGAAGGTGTTGATGTGGAATTCTCAATAGAAAATTGGAGTTATATAAATTTTTTGGCAGGGCCAACATTAGGCTTTCCGGCAGGAAAATTGCAATTTAACCTAAAAGCGTTGATTGGACTAAGCCTTGTAATGCCGCCAACCCAAACATTAAGCTTATCATACAACGATAATCAAATATCGAGCTATTCCGACGTGCAAACCGCAAGTTTTTGTTACAATTTTGGAGCCGACATTATATTTAAACTTAATGGCAGCTACAGTATTAAATTTGGCACAGAGTACTTTCATACTGCAACGGAATACGATGTTGAATTTAGCTATAACGAAAATTCGCTGCCTATTATAAAGCGCGATATTAATATAGATGCAATACACTCTACCGTAGGCTTGGCCTATTTATTTTAATCAAAAGAATTTTTCGAGGCTTTGCCTCGGGGATAGTCAACTTTAAGAATTTTCTTTATTTGGGTTATACCAAACATTTTTAACACAATTGCGTTAAACTTAGTGTTAAAATACAATGAAATGGAAAAAAGCGGAAAAGATATATTAAACCAATTGGATGAACTTATTGCCCTGTTTGGAAAATTGAGGGAAAAAGCCACGCGCGAAAAGGTTATATTAAAGGATGACCCGATGTATAAAAACTTTGATATGCTGGCCGGAAATTATAAAATGATAAAAAACAACATACCCGTAGAACTGATTGAAGAGATGGGCGCCCCAATAAAAATGATGATTGCCGAAATGGTGGCACAGCTAAAAAAAGAGCTGGGCATTGACGACTTATCTGCCGAAACCAACAGTCCGCTGACAGACGAACTTGAAGCTATTGATAAATTGCTTGAAAACAAAAACCTGTCGGAAGAGGAGATAAACAATTTACTTGACAAAAGAGGACAATATAAAAAAGATTGACCCGATTTGCTTAGCATTTGTAATATTCTGAATATCAACAGAAACCTTCCTTAATGTATTGTAGCTATAATTAATTCCTAAATCAATCCTATCGTAATCAGGGAGTCTTTGGTTGTACGAATTTTCATAATCATAAACAGGCTTGCTTTATTTATATTCATAATGTTTGATTTAACCACTTATTGACCAATGATTTATATACTTTGTTATAGTGCGTTTATGTTATAGTTGGCTGTAATTTGATGGCACGAAATTTGATTAATCATAACAAAAATACAAAAAAAAGTTTTGCACTTAAATATATTTACTATATTTGCAATATATAATGTCCATTGAGCGGATTTGTCACCTTAAGACTTTGTTTTTTCTTAAGGAATTATAGCGACAAATACTGACTTTGGACTTTTTTTTATTCTAAAACATATGAAAACAGCTATTTTAATTGATGGAGGATTCTTTTTAAAGAGATATAAATACATAATAGGATTTGAAAAAACAGATGCACCCGAAATTGTTGCAAAAAATCTTGTGTCATATTGTTTCAGACACATACAGAAGATTAATAGATACAGAAGTCGCTACGGGCTTCCTCCAACTGAACTTTATCGAATTTTCTATTATGATGCAAAACCGTTTGATGGTGATTCAATGAAACCGATAAGCGGAAAATCGTTTAGCTTTAAAAATACTGACCAATATAAGTTTAGAAATAATCTATTTACGACTTTAAAGCAACAAAGAAAAATAGCTTTAAGACTTGGATTTCTAAAGAATAGCTCCCGACTTTGGACTATTAACGCACGGTATACAAAACCATTGTTAAATGGCAAAATTAAGGTTTCTGATTTAACTGATGATGATTTAACTTATCCTCTAAGCCAAAAAGCAGTTGATATGAAAGTTGGACTTGATATTGCCACTCTTGCGTTCAAGAAACAGGTTGACCAAATTATTTTGATAGCAGGAGATAGTGATTTCGTTCCAGCAGCTAAATTCGCAAGAAAAGAGGGTGTGGATTTTATATTAGACCCAATGATGAATAATATCGGTCAAAGCCTTCACGAACACATAGATGGACTAATGTCTATCAAGAATATGTCTCGTAAAGATAATTATTCTGAAAATGACAAATAAAAACTACAGCCAACAATGTATAACCGTCAATAGCGGTTTTGTGGTTTAACTCGAAGTTTGTATCTTAACGAACAACTAAAAAGTATAGGCAAAACCCTATTTACTGTTTTGGTATTGGCCAACCCAAACAGGGTCGCTTACTTTTTGTAACAGCAACCACAAGTTGTTGCCAAAAGCATAATCGGTCATTTTAGTAATGCCAACCTCGCTAAGCATTGCATATTGCCCTTTTGACGGCACCCCAAGTTCGGTGCCCCATCCCATCTCTTTACCATAAGGGTTTACATCGTGTTTAAGTTTCCAAAGCTCGTTAATTATTTGACTATTAATATCATACTCCTCAAAAAAGTTTATTTTATTGGGGTTTGCTCTTGAACTCTCGTGGCCAGAAACCTGCCGCAAAAAAGCACTTTTTGTTAAAAAAATTACCTCGTGGGTGCTATCGGGGTTTTCGCGCATTATGCCAAACGACACCTCAGTATTCATGTTTGATATTAGGCAGATACCAAAACTATACCGCGACTGCCTAATTTCGGGCACATAGTCTTTTTTTGGAATTAATATCTGTCCAAAACCCGAAAATCCGATTGCCAAAATAAAACTTAGTGTTAATAGCTTTGCTCTCATAGTGTTGTTTTTAATAAAAATTAAAGATAAAAAAAGTTGTATTCAACTATGTAATAAAAACCATTTTTTATTATTCTTAAAAGTAGTTAAAACTATGCTTTTAAGTACATCTCATTATATTTTCTAAATGCAGTTTTTTTACTTGCGAGTTAATATGTGTAGGGTTTTCAAGGTTATAGTGTTTGTGCCCTTAGCATTTGCCATTTGCCGGGTGGTCCGGGCAGCCGCTTAACAGAAAACCCTGCTGACCTTAAATTTTGCTTTACCAACCCCTTTGCCGAATAGGTAACCAATATTCCGTTGGGGAGCAAACAATTGTGCATTTGCTTAAATACGCTTTCTGTCCATAATTTGGGTTGTACATTTGGGCTAAAGGCATCAAAATATATTAAATGGAACAAATCATCGGGTTTAAAATCTAACAAATCGGTTTCTAATTTTTTAAGTCTGAAATTTGGTGTTATCTCTTCGTAATCTCCCCATTTTGCGTTGTGCATTTTTTTAAAACAGGCATCATACCCATTTCCCAACTTTTTTGCAAAATTCAGTTTATTAATTTCATCAATGGTAATCGGATATTTTTCTACCGAGGTAAATGATACGGTTTGTTTAACCTCTGTCGCTTTTTGGCATGTCAATAATGCATTTAACCCTGTGCCGAAACCAACCTCCAAGATTTTAATACATCCGTCCTCCCTGTTTTTTTTTCTTAGCTCATCAATAACAAAATTTAACCCGTTGTTAATAAATACATGTGCCGACTCTTGAATGGCGCCATGCGTGGAGTGGTAGTGCTCGTTAAGTTCAGGGACAAACAGGGTGTGCGAGCCGTCGTCGGTAATTGTTAGTTTGCGTTTTATCCTGTTTTTTCCCATCATAAAATCTGAATCTATAAATCTATAATAAATAGGGGTACTTACAATAATATTATGTCACAATTCAATAATAAAATACGGTTTAAGGCTGTTGAATATTTTAAAATACAATTTCCAAAACTTCAGGAAATGTAAAAGGCAAATTAATGTTGTTTTGAAAAAGCAGCTCTAATTTTTGCTTGACAATAGGGTAATAATGCGGGGTGTTTATAAGGCTCTGTTCAATTAAACTTGCATTATCAAAGGTTTTATTATTTAAAATTAACTTAACAGACTCTATTTTGCCTTTTTTAATTTCCATACTGATGTTTAGCAATCCGTTATTAGTATTTATTGTTTTATAAAACTTATATTCAGGGGAATAGCCAAAATTCCATTCCCAGTTTGAATATTTTTCGGCAACCAACCTATTTATGGCTTTTTTATCGGTGGTTGTAAGTTCGTACTTTTTAACACTATCAATTTCACTTAAAGCTGTCTTTATAATTATCTCTGTAAACTCGTTAATAGTCAACTGTTTTTGTAGGTGCGGCAGTATGTTGGTTACTGTGCTCCTGTTTGACCGTACTGCTCTATCGGCAAACTTGCTCCAATCGGCTTTTATAGCGCTGTTTAGTTTCGGTAATTCTGTTGAGAACAGCAGTGTGCCATGGTGCAATATTTTATTGTGGAACAGGTGCTCGGCATTGCCCGAAAATTTCATGTTATCGATAACCAAATCGCTTTTGCCGCGCAAATTTGCATTTACTCCTAAGCTTTTCAAGGCATTGATAATCGGTAGCGTATATTTTTTGAAATCGACAAGGCTGCCCTTTTCTCCCTTTTTAATAAAGCAGTAATTCAAATTACCTTTGTCGTGATATACCGCCCCGCCACCCGAAAGCCTGCGCACAACCTTTATATTATTTTTAAAAACCCAAGGCGTGTTTATTTCGGCTGTGGTGTTTTGGTGTTTGCCAACAATTATGCTGGGCTCATTTATGTAAAGGTAGAAAAAGGAGGTATCAAAGTTCTTTAAAAAATACTCCTCGGCGGCAATATTAAAATAGGGGTTGTATGTTTCAGATTGGTATAAAAGCATAATTTATTGTTGTTTTTTGCTGCGCATTTGCCAATAAACTATTAATTTAAGGATTGTAAATATTTTTTTACTAAAAAGTATCGGTTTATTGTTTTCAAAAATTAGTTAAAAACATGCTTTAGTGCATCTCGCTTTAGCAAATGTCAGTGAAACCAACCATTTCAGCATTATTGTCAATGCGCTTCAATCCAGTTTTTGCCAACTCCAAAATCAACAGTTAAGGGTACGCTTAAATCGGCGGCGTGTTCCATTTCGTAAATCACAATCTCTTTTACCTTTTCAAGTTCAGTTTTTAGCACATCAAATACAAGCTCATCGTGTACCTGCAAAATCATTTTTGATAAAATACCCTCCTCCTTAAAACGTTTTTGTATATTTATCATCGATATTTTAATAATATCAGCCGCAGTACCTTGGATAGGAGCATTTATAGCATTTCTTTCGGCAGCACCGCGTACTATTGCATTATTTGATTGTATGTTGGGCAAATACCTGCGCCTGCCAAAAATGGTTTCGGCATACCCTTTTTCCCTAACTATATTAACACTTTCGTCCATAAAGGTTTTAACCTTGGGGTAGCTCAAAAAATAGTTGTCGATAATGTTTTTTGCCTCGCTGCGACCTATATTCAGGTTTTGTGCAAGTCCAAACGCCGAAATGCCGTAAATTATACCAAAATTTGCCCCTTTGGCAAAGCCCCGCTGTTCGCGCGTAACTTGGCTTTTATCTATTTTAAAAATGCGGGCGGCTGTGTCGGCATGAATATCTTCGCCATTTTCAAAAGCCTCTACCATATTTTTGTCTTGGCAAAGGTGTGCCATAAGTCGCAGTTCAATTTGTGAATAGTCTGCTGCCAATAAAACGTAATTATCATCCGACGAGATAAACGCTTTTCGTATTTTGCGTCCGCGCTCCTCGCGTATTGGTATGTTTTGCAGGTTGGGGTTGTTCGAGCTCAAGCGTCCTGTGGCAGTAATTGTTTGATTGTATGATGTGTGTATTTTGTTGGTTTTTGGGTGAATTAGCAACGGCAGGGCATCAATATAAGTTGAAACCAGTTTTTTTAGTGAACGGTATTCTAAAATATCGTTAATAATAGGGTGCTTATCTTTAATTTTAACCAATACTTCTTCGCCGGTGGCATACTGTTTTGTTTTGGTCTTAGGTGGGTTTGTCATAATTTTCATCCTGTCAAATAGCACCTCGCCGAGCTGCTTTGGCGATGATATGTTGAACTCCATGCCGGCATGTTTATAGATGCTCTGCTCTACCTTTACGGTTTCGGCTTTTAGCTGCACCGAATAGTTTTTCAGATTTTCATGGTCGAGTTTTATTCCTTGATACTCCATCTCTGCCAAAACAGACAACAGGGGTATCTCGATATTTTGGAACAATTTTGTCATTTTTGCATCATTCAACTGCTTTCGTAGCGGCTCAACCAACTGCAAGGTAATATCAGCATCTTCGCAAGCATAATCTTTAACTTTGTCTATCGGCACTTGTGCCATGCTTATTTGGTTTTTTCCTTTTTTGCCAATCAGCTCTTCGGTTTTTATGGTGTCGTAATTCAAATAATTACGGGCAAGCGAATCTAAATTGTGGCGCTGCTCGGGCTCAATAAGATAGTGGGCAATCATGGTGTCGAACATTGGCCCTTTTACCTCAATATTATAGTTCATTAGCACCATAATATCGTATTTAATATTTTGTCCCACCTTTAAAATATTCTCATCCTTAAAAAATGGGTTAAGTTTCTCTAATTTAGTAACAGCTTCTTTATAATCTTGATTAAAAGGAATATAACAAGCTTTACCTTTACTATATGATAAAGATAATCCGACTAATTGTGCCGAATGAATTGTTAACGAAGTTGTTTCGGTATCAAAGCAAACCTCTTTTTGTTTTAGCAGAACTGTAAGCAATGCCTCAATCTCTTCATCGGTTTGTACTAAATTATACTCAATATTTTTGGTTTTAATACTATTAAATTTTTCGGCAGGAGCTTCGGCAGGCATTTCGTTTGCGTTGTCAAACATATCAAAAAGCGAACCTTGTATTGGCGGTGGAGCCTGTTTTTTTTGTGTAGTGGGAGTAGTGCCTAAAACACGATTAACAAGGTTGCGGAATTCAAGCCTGTCAAACAGTTCTTTAATTTTTTCGGCATTTGGTTTTTCATAAGCAAGGGCATTTTCATTAAACTCAATTGGTACTTTTGTTTCAATGGTAACCAGTGTTTTCGACAAAAGGACTTGTTCCTTAAAGTCAATCATATTCTGTTTTTGTTTCCCTTTAAGGGCTTCAATATTTTCGTAAATACCCTCAATTGTTCCAAACTCGGTAATAAGTTTTTCGGCTCCTTTTGGCCCTATACCCGGGCAGCCGGGCACGTTGTCGGAACTGTCGCCCATAAGCCCCAACAGGTCGATAATATTATCTGGTGTTACTTTAAATTTTTCTAAAACTTTTTCAGGAGTCCACAGCTCGGGGTCGTTGCCGCCGCGGGCAGGTTTAAAAACAAAAACATTATCGGTAACTAATTGTGCATAATCTTTGTCGGGTGTCATCATATAAACCTTAAAGCCCTCTTTTTCGGCACGTTTTGCCAAAGTGCCAATTACATCGTCGGCTTCAAACCCTGCTACTTCAAGCACCGGAATATTAAAAGCTTCAATCATCTCTTTTATGTACGGAATTGACTGTCTCATATCTTCGGGCATGGCCTCGCGGTTGGCTTTGTACTCCTTGTACATTTCGTGCCTAAAATTTGGGCCTTTCGGGTCAAACACTACCCCTATGTGGGTGGGCTGCTGTTTATTAATTACATCGAGCAGCGACATTGCAAAGCCAAAAACAGCCGATGTGTTTTCGCCTTTTGAATTAATACGAGGATTTTTTATAAAAGCATAATACGATCTGTAAGCTAATGCATAAGCATCTAATAAAAAAAGTTTTTTTTCTGACATTACTATTGAGTTACGTTTATGGTTGGCAGGTTCTTTCTAAAAAATAATATTCTATTCCCACAAATAATCTGCTTTTTGATTTGATACTGTTGTTGTGTTATTTATTAGCAAATCTACAAATTTGTTATGGTATTTTTGTAAAGCGCAATAATTTTAACTGTTGTCAGAAGCAAACCATTCGGCATAAGCGGTTTCTGTTTCAAAAAGTTTAAGGCTGAATAATTTTATGCTTTTGGGTAAAATCGGCTTTATCCTGTTGACAAAATCGGTGGCCATATTTTCGCAAGTGGGCTGATAATCAACATAAATTGTATTCTCAAACATTTCGTGGCTTAAATCGGAATTGTTGAAACCTGACATTTTGTTAATTACAAATGCGTGGTCAAAAACTTTAACAATCTCCTTGTTTATTAATGCTTTTAAGTCGCCAAAATCAATAAGCATACCAAGTTTAGGATGATTTGGCTCGGTTATAGGATTGCCAATTACCGTTACAAAAAGCTTATATGAATGGCCGTGTATGTTTTTGCACATGCCATCGTAATTATATAGCGCATGAGCCATTTCAAAATTAAATTCCTTGGTAACCCTTATTATAGCCATTGCGTTTTCGGTTATTTTAATGCAAATTAATTGATGATTACTGATAATTATGCGCAAAATTAACAATTTTATGCAGCTATTGTTTTAAATTGCACTTAATACCTAATAATTAGGTGCTATTTTACTATATTTATCAAATTAATTTGCATTAAACGGACAATAAACTTTTAGTATTATGAAATATTTTATTTTTCTTCTGCTTGCAACGGCAACTACATTTTTTGTGGGGTGCTCAGGCTCTGATAATAAAAACAAAACTGAACTGGATCAAAAATTTGAGGTTAAAGTTGATAATGATGAACCGGATATTTCAAATTCACAAAACAACAAAAGAGGTGAAGATGTGGTTTTTTATAATATGTTTTCGCCATTAGATTTGGATAATATAATTGACCAAAAAAGCTCATATTTTAATTCGGCTTATATTAATTCATTAAATAATATTACTAAATATACTTTAAGCCATAAAATAGCATTGAATATTGGCGTTTATGGAGCCGATTTGTCATATTTGTGGATGTTTGAGCAAACCCAGCAGGCAATGTCATACTTGTCGGCCATACAGCTCCTCACCTCAAAAATAGGCATACCCGATAAGTTTGTTGAATTAACCATGCAGTTGGCTGAAAAAAATGCCGACGAGATGGACTCATTAATAATAATAGCAAAAGATGCCTATTATGCTACCGACAAATATTTGAAAAGCAGCGAACGAGAAAGCTCGGCCGTGTTGATTTTGCTTGGCGGTTGGATTGAAACTTTGCATATTGCAGTAAACATGTATAATGAACCAAACTCGAAGTTGGCAGCCAAAATAATTACTCAAAAATATTCATTAACAAGTTTAATAACAATGATTCAAAATACTCAAGATGATATAGTTATGTCGGAGTATCTATTGCTTATGAAAAAATTGAATGGAGGTTTTAAAAAATTGGAATCGCAACTTGACCCTAAAGATATTGAAATTGACACCGTTAATAAACGCATTACAATAAAAGAGACGGACAATATAAAAATTGACCCTAAACAATTTATTGAAATTAAAGAGCTGACATCACAAATACGAAATCATATTATTAAATAATGAAACCGACCATGTCGGAGATATAATTAAGGCGGGTACAGCCTGTCCCGAACTTGATTCGGGAAGCATGGTTGTAACTATTTGCCATACAATCAATAAAATCATAAACAGATGAAAACATATAAACCGATTTACATAGGCGTAATTATATTTGCTCTGTTATTTGCATCTTGCAAACAAGCTGATAATAGCAAAACAAAAAAGGCCGAAATAAACAAAGCGTTAGAGAATGAGAAGGGCACGGTTTCATTTGTGCCCGAAAATTATAAAAACGAGGATATTATTTTCTATAACCTGTTTTCGCCCGTCGAATTAACCTATTTGGTTTCAAAAAAAGAGTCGTATTTTAACTCATCGTTAATTAACCCAATCAATAACATTACAAAATATACTGAGAGCACCAAGGTTGCGCTTAACCTCGGTGTTTATGGTGCCGACATCAGTTATTTGTGGATGTTTGACCAGTCGCAGCAATCATTATCGTATCGTGCGGCAATTCAACGGCTTACCGACCAGCTTGAGATTCCGCGCGAATTTGTAAACTTTACTTATGACGAGGCCGAAAGCAATTCACAACAATTCGATTCGTTGGTTTATATTGCAAAAGTAGCCTATAATAAAACCGACACCTTTTTAAAGGAGAGCGGCAGGAAACATTCGGCGAGCTTAATTTTATTGGGTGGGTGGATTGAAACGTTATACATTGCTACTCACATGTATGAAGATACCGATACGAAACTACTTGGTAAAATTGCCATCCAAAAATTCTCGCTCAACAGCCTTATCAGCCTTTTGCAACAGTCGCAGGATAACATAAATATATCAGAATACCTTTTACTGTTAAAAAAACTAAAAAAAGCCTTTGACAATTTAAACGTGCAGTTTCCGCCCGAGAGCCTTGTTATTGATACAACAACCAAACATATCAAGCTCAACAATTACGAAATGTTAAATTTAAAAAACGAAAGTTTTTCCGATATACGAAGAATTACAAAACAGATAAGGAATCATATTATTCAATAATCTTTAAACTAATTGGTTATCTAATAGTTAGTAAACATTTTATATACATAAAACCATAATAACCCTTGCATTTATAATTTAATAGGGTTACCCATTTAGTTTTCAAAGCCTTAATTGGATGATTTATATTTGGTATAGATAGGACAATTTTTTTTAAATTGAGATGTGACTTAAATGGGTAATCCTATAATTTAATATGCTTATCTGCTTGTTTGCCTAAAGTTTGGAATCGCTCAATTTAGGTATTATAATAAACCTGCCTAAAAAACATAAAAAAATTGTCGCTTTTTTATCAAAAATAATAGTTATTTTGGCACCCTTAAACAGCATATAATGAATTATACATTTCTTGATTTTTTAACCTTATTAGGGGCACTCGGTTTATTCCTTTACGGAATGAAACTAATGAGTGAGGCGTTGCAAAAAGTTGCAGGTAGCAATTTGCGGAATTTTTTGGCAGCAATGACATCAAACCGTATAAAAGGTGTTTTTACCGGTGTGCTTATTACAGCCATTATCCAATCGTCGAGCGCAACCACGGTAATGATTGTAAGTTTTGTAAATGCAGGCTTGCTTACCCTAACCGAGTCGGTTGGTGTAATAATGGGGGCAAACATTGGCACAACCGTAACGGCGTGGCTTATCTCCATTCTCGGGTTTAAAGTTAAGATGAGCGTTTTGGCGTACCCCATTATTGGCATCGGGTTCCCATTTATATTTTCAAAAAAAACAAAACAAAAATCGTGGGGACAGGTATTGGTAGGCTTTGCATTGTTGTTTATAGGTTTAGAGAGCTTAAAAAGCAGCGTGCCCAATATTGCCGAAAATCCCGAAATACTCGAATTTTTAAAGAATTTTACCGGAATGGGCATCGGCTCAAATATAATTTTCTTGATAATAGGAACGCTAATGACGGTAGTTATCCAGTCGTCGAGTGCTACAATGGCATTAACATTGGTTATGTGCAATAATGGATGGATAGGTTTTGAGCCCGCAGCAGCCATGGTTTTGGGCGAAAATATAGGCACAACAATTACAGCCAACCTTGCAGCCACAGTTGCAAATTCAACAGCAAAACGGGCTGCCCGCATC
>Ga0256845_1001749_pt1 | contig 16944 bp, 19 predicted proteins | sample RiftiametaG_FD_189101 | JGI IMG/M metagenome (GOLD analysis project Ga0256845, IMG submission 189101) | Tube worm associated microbial communities from hydrothermal vent at the East Pacific Rise, Pacific Ocean - Riftia | ecosystem: Host-associated > Annelida > Integument > Unclassified ...
ATCGAATACGAAAAGAAATTAGTAGTGGTCAATGGGAGAAAGAAGTTAATCAATTAGAAATGGTTTTGTTTATTATTAAATGAGCCTGACCCGTATTTTCCTCAGGTACCGTCATAATTGAGATTAAAAAAATGAACTTTGTAAAAAGAAAAATAATTATAAACAGTCTTTTATGGCTAATGGCTGGTGTGTTGCTTGATGTTCTTCTGATTATCTTTATCTTTCAGGATGAAATAGGAAAACATCCTTCTATATTATATTTTTCAATGGTTCTTGCAAATATAGGGGCAAAAGAAACAAAGTTAGATAAATGTGATTATGATGAGAAAATGCTTAATTCCTTAAAAACTAAACTTGGGAATATTGTCGCTTTTTCATATTTAGTAGTGCTGACTTTAGTTGTGATTTACATTAGAAATGGTTTTGTTTGTTATTAAATGAGCCTGACCCGTATTTTAAATGACCCGTATTCATTACGTATTCACAAGAGGAGCTGCCGCAGGAACAAGAGATGCGGCACAAGTCATGGCTCTGATAGAATACGGGTTGCTATTTGCTGCGGATGGAGCAAATCCGTTAGCCTGCGGGATATTTGGGAGTTTCTGACATTGATAAATAAGAATAAAGTAATTAGCGTATTATTCATATTATTAGATATTTTAGCATTTATATTTTTGTTCTATGGTATTTTTCAGCAACAGAAATATATAGGTGGTTTGGGAGCTCTAATGATAATTCTTAATAGTAGAATAGAAAAGTTATTCTTAGGGAAGAAGCTTACAAGTCGAGAAAAAAACTTAAAAAATATTGTTGCTAGACTGATTATTTTTCAACGTAGATACAGATTAGATGAAGCCACAAAATTTGCTAGGACGCTAGTTTCAGGCATGTTCATTGCATTTTGCTTGTTACTATTTATATATATTATTGCCGTAATTAGTGAATACGCGCCTTTGATGGAATTAATCAGTTATTTTAGGGAGGTCTTTTTCAAGTAATTCCTCGAAAAGTGGGGGCAATTGCGATTTATTGTGGATTAACGATGAATTCACTAAGTTCAGGGATTTTATTGAAGTTTTGAATTCGATCCTGAATACGTGAAGAAGCTCCCAAACAACCTCACCATAATTGAGATTAAAAAATGAATCCTGTGAAAAGGAAAATAGCTATCAATAGTCTTTTATGGCTATTGTCAGGCGTGGTTCTTGATGTTCTTCTTATTATCTTTATCTTTCAAGATGAAATAGGGAAGGCTGCTTATATTTTGTATTCTGCCATGATTCTTGCAGGTATAGGGGCAAAAGGAACAAAGTTAGGTAAGCATGACTATGATAAAAAAACACTTGATTCATTAAAAACTAAAATTGGAAATATTGTTGCTTTTTCGTATTTTGTAGTGCTGACTTTAGTTGTGATTTACATTAGAAATGGTTTTGTTTGTTATTAAATGAGCCTGACCCGTATTCATGACCCGTATTCAGACCCGTATTAGTTACAAAACTGATGAGTATTGTGCGTTTAAGAAGCATTTGTAAGATGGATATTCAAGCTTGATAAATTGGTGTTTTATTAGTTCTTTTGTTTCGCTGCGCCTAGCAGCGCAGCGATATAGATTTTAAACTAGCTTTATAAAGTTGAACTATTTCTTAAATACTAAAAAAATATTTTGTCTCTTTTGCCCACTTTGAATTCGGATATTTATCTTTTAATCGTTCAAACCACACCTCAGGTTCATACTTAGCTTTGTTAACCTTACCCCATATACAGTTTCTTCGGTTAATTCCCTTTTTAAAACATTTTAACGCGTAATGGAGAGCCTTAGCTTCATTTTCTGTTTTGATGTTTTTAGGCGTTTTTTCAATAACACTTTTAAAATAGTAATATGGGTCTTTCGCATCTACAGTACGACTTGCTTGACATGAATTAGTCATTTTTTGAACGAACTTTGGCCGCCATTGACTAAATGCTGTTGATTTCATCTTATGATGAAGCAAGAAATAACCTACATTTAACTGCGCTTTTAAATTATTAGGGTTACTCACTAATGATTTTACTGCAGTGCCTACTTGCTCAAATTTACCTTTGTAAGAAATAGAATTGAATAAAATTAAGAATTTAGCATACGACTGATTAATCAAATGTTTTTTTAATAAACTATCTGCGGCCAGTTTTTTAAGTTCTTGAGAAAAACCATCCGACTCGACAATATTTTCTAATTGATACTCCGTTAATATATGGTCTAATGAAATTTTTATTATATCTTTATTCTTAATTGAATGTTTTGTCTTAAACGATTCTTCAGTTTTACCTAATAAATAATAGTTGGAGAGAGTTTTTACTTGAGCATACTTGCTATTCGATAATTGACTCACTATGGACCATTTTTTTGCTGCCTCTTCGTAATTTTTATGTTTCTCAAATACATTGGCGATTAGTGCATGCGATGATAACGTAAACAAGTTACTATTCTTGTTTTCTAAAATATAATTTTCTATTTCGTCTAACTTATTGTTAGATTTTAAAAATAATAATATTATAAACTCATACATACCAGACTTTTGATTTAACGTTTTTTTGTTAGCTTTAATATCTTTCATAGTAATGCCTTTGGAATTATTAGCTAATAAACGCATAATAATATTGATGGGCATAGAATAGTTAACTTCTTCAGTAGCCTTATATAAGTTTGTAAATTCGTTATAAATAGGTCGAAGGCTTACATCTTCTTTTTTATTATGTTTAATTAATCTGTTATATAGGCCTACAAGTTCACCATCTAACTTTACTTGTTGACCAGAAGTTCTATAAACCATACGTAAGAAATTTTTAGACGAATAGAAATATTTACCATGAGGATATTCTTTCATATAACGTAAAAAATATTCTTCAGACTTCGCAACTGTCTTAGCCGTTTTCTGTCTCTCTTTCATGCTCCAGGATTGTTGAGTTAGTTGTGGGATAATTAATAAACTTCTTCCCATCATATAAAGTGACATGTTTTTTATTTTATTCTGGCCTTGAGAATAAGCCAGTTTGTAATGATTTAAAGAAAAATCCAGATCAAGAGTGTAGAATCCTATTGTAGCTTTTAAGTAATTTATATAACTGGTTGTTTTATCAGTGGTTTTAATTTGATTTAGCATTGTTGTTAATTCATTGGTTAAGCTATCTGAATGACGAACACATAAGTTAGTTATTTTTTTACGAATAGAAATTAATTGTTTTTTTGTTTCTGCATCTTTTAAGGTTGAAATAGCATGGTTAAATTCTTTAACTCCGTAATCAGCCGTTCTACATTGTCTATTTGAATAATAGCTTTTACTTGAATAATCCTGAAAGTGATAGTTTTTATAATTATTTGATTCCCAAGTTAAATATTCATTAAGCAAAAGCTTAAGGTTTTTTTTCTGAGAATTATCTACAATAAAACCCGCGGAATAATCAAAATATCCCTCTGGATATTGTGAGCCGCATGATAAACAGCTATATGAAAATAACATTGTGAAAACTGATATTATAATTTTTTTCATTTGTATCCCTATTTAATAATAAATTTTATATATCCAGTAAAATTTGGAAGTTCTCTCAGATTGTTAACAATCGTAGAGTTTTCATGGTGGTTATTTAATAACCCAACTTTAAAGTCAAATGTAGCTTTGTTGAATGCTACAAATGCTTGGTTAAGGTTGTAATAGTTATTAATTTGATAGAGTTGAAAGACAATCTCATCTGTAAAATTTGAGATAGATTCTAATTCTGAGATGTTTCCAGAAACTAACCAATCCATTAGCCCTGTGATAGATAATTTATATTTCGATGGCAACTTTGAGCGGATTGTTTCTAATTTGGTCGCATAACTTGCAAGTTTTAAGGTTGCAGAATCATAATCAAGCTGAATGCCTAGGATTGTTGTACCTTTTATTTCCCATTGCCAAATTAAATTATCGATTAAATTTAAAAAATCATCACTATCATCAAGAGTATTCATACGCAAAACTAAGTAGACATTTTTATCTATAAACCGCGCTCTTAATCCTTGGTTGTAAAATTGGTTAATATTATCGACCTTTGAAATAGCACCTTGCATTATATATAAAACGTCAGTGTCAATGGCATCAGATAGTTTGTTATGGCTCCAAATCCATGAACCATTTGAGTTATTTTTAGGTTGATTAATATGGAAGATAGTTATCGCCAAAAACATGGCAAAAAGAAAGGCAATATATTTAATATGACGGTTGATATAAACATCCTGTTTAAAGTGATTATATATTCTCTCACATAACATATAAATCCCCAAATGCGAGTTGAGTTATGGAGTTTTTAATAGCTGCTTTTTTAACAGGAAAACGTAGCGCTACGAAATACAGTTATTACGTATCACGGTTAATCTAGAAATACCCAATTTATTACAAAATATAATATAAATGAGGCAGTATATTAATCCCTATTGATGGATTAATATTGGTGATTCTATACCATTTATTTGTTATAATTTTTCCCCGTCCTAAAAGCATCTCTAATTTCCTAATATAGCGACTTAATCGACAGAGCAAAAACTGTTCGGTTGTTCTATTATTAGCTGAATAGCAAGAGGTGGTTTATTTTATTTACTTGATATATAAGACTTATTTGGCGAACTTTAATGACTAAATTTATATTTGTGACGGGTGGCGTAGTTTCTTCTCTAGGTAAAGGGATTGCTGCTGGCTCATTAGCCACATTGCTTGAATCTCGAGGTTTAAAAGTAACATTACTTAAACTTGACCCTTATATTAATGTTGACCCTGGCACGATGAGTCCTTTTCAACACGGGGAAGTGTTTGTTACTGATGATGGCGCAGAAACCGATCTTGATTTGGGGCATTATGAACGTTTTATTCGCACCCGAATGAAACAGTCCAATAACTTTACTACTGGTCGTGTTTATGCCGATGTTATTCGCAAAGAAAGAAAAGGTGAATATCTTGGTGGTACTGTTCAAGTCATTCCTCATATTACGGATGAAATTAAAAGTAAAGTCATTAAAGGCGCAGGTGATGCTGATATTGCTTTAGTCGAAATTGGTGGTACCGTTGGTGATATTGAGTCATTACCGTTTTTAGAAGCTATTCGTCAATTAGGTTATGAGCTCGGTAGAGAGCGTGCATTATTTATGCATTTAACGCTTTTACCTTACATTGCAGTAGCTGGTGAGTTAAAAACCAAGCCAACTCAGCATTCTGTAAAAGAATTACGTTCAATTGGCATTCAGCCTGATATTCTTATTTGTCGTTCAGATCGCAACTTACCAGCATCGGAAAAAGCTAAAATTGCTTTATTTACAAATGTAGACGAAAAAGCAGTAATTTCTTTAAGAGATGTCAATAGCATTTATAAAATTCCTTCTATTTTACACGCGCAAGGGTTAGAAAAACTAATATCGGAACGCTTTAAACTACCTGAACAAGATGTTGATTTAACCGAGTGGGAACAAGTGCTTTACGCAGAGGCAAATCCAAACGGTGAAGTAACCGTTGCCATGGTTGGTAAATACATGGATTTAACCGAAGCGTATAAGTCATTGATTGAATCCTTAAAACACGCGGGATTACAAAACCGTTTAACCGTCAATATTGATTTTATTGATGCGCAAGATATTGAAAAGAAAGGCGTTGGTCTACTAGATAATTCAGATGCTATTTTAGTGCCAGGTGGTTTTGGTGAAAGAGGTGTTGAAGGTAAAATATTGGCGGCAGAATATGCTCGAACGAATAAAGTTCCTTATTTGGGAATTTGTTTAGGGATGCAAGTGGCGGTGATAGAGTTTGCAAGGCATTGCGCTCAATTAGAAAATGCTCATAGCTCAGAATTTTGTAGTGAGTCGAAACATCCTGTGGTTGGACTAATTACCGAGTGGATTAATAAAGATGGCTCAGTCGAGCAGCGAAACGCTGATTCTGATATGGGTGGTACGATGCGACTTGGAGCACAACCCGCTTTTTTAACAAAAGGTTCAAAACTCGCCAAAATATATGGCAGTGAAAAAGTTAACGAAAGACATCGCCATCGTTATGAAGTTAATGAAAATTATGTCGCGCAGTTAGAAAAGAAAGGTTTAACTATCTCAGGGCGCTCTAGCCTGAATGATTTAGTTGAAACCATTGAAATTGCCGATCATCCTTGGTTTATTGGTGTTCAATTTCACCCAGAATTCACTTCAACGCCAAGAGATGGACACCCGTTATTTACTAGTTTTGTTGCTGCTGCCGATGAATTTAAGAAAAAGGAAGAAATATAATATGAATCTTTGTGGTTTTGATATTGGTCTTGAACAGCCCTTTTTTCTTATTGCGGGTCCATGTGTAATTGAAAGTGAGCAACTGGCAATTGATACCGCTGGTTATATGAAAGAGGTTACCGACCGTTTAGGCATTCCGTATATCTACAAATCATCTTTTGATAAAGCCAACCGTTCTTCGCACCAAAGTTTTCGTGGGCCTGGAATGGAAAAAGGGTTACAAATTTTACAAAAGGTAAAAGAGCAAATTAAAGTGCCGGTGTTAACGGATGTGCATGAAGATACGCCGTTTCATGAAGTGGCTAGTGTGGTTGATGTAATGCAAACCCCTGCTTTTTTATGTAGGCAAACTAACTTTATTCAAAAAGTTTGTGAGCCAGGGATCCCTGTCAATATTAAAAAAGGACAGTTTTTAGCCCCTTGGGATATGATTCATGTGGTTAATAAAGCGCGTGCTACAGGTAATAACAATATTATGGTTTGTGAAAGAGGTGCATCTTTTGGTTACAATAACTTAGTTTCCGACATGCGAAGTCTTGCTGTTATGAGAGAAACGAAAGCCCCGGTTGTTTTTGATGCAACGCATTCAGTTCAGTTGCCAGGTGGGCAAGGTAGTTCCTCGGGTGGACAACGAGAGCATGTGCCTGTATTAGCTCGTGCGGCTGTTGCGGCAGGTATATCTGGATTATTTATGGAAACCCATCCTGATCCGTCAAAAGCAAAAAGTGATGGGCCTAACTCATGGCCAATGTATGAAATGGAATCACTGTTATCAACTTTAAAAATGATTGATGATGCTGTGAAGCAAAATGGTTTTGTTGAGACTAAGCTTTAATCATTCATTTTAACTACAAATTTTAGAAAATCGTTAAATATTTTTTATTGTCACTTCAATAAATAAAATTAAGTGGCAATAAAAGTTAAATCGTAAAATTATTAGATTGGTTAAATAACCACTAATATTCAAATTTAAAAGAGGCAGAAAAATAATGAGTAAGATTGTAGATATCATTGGACGAGAAGTTTTAGACTCCAGAGGAAATCCAACGGTAGAAGCGGAAGTCATACTAGAGTCGGGAATTGTTGGATTGGCATGCTCTCCTTCTGGCGCATCAACGGGTTCAAGAGAAGCTTTAGAATTACGTGATGGTGATAAATCACGTTATTTAGGTAAAGGTGTTCTTAAAGCGGTTGCCATTATTAATGAGCAAATTAAACCCAAGTTAATCGGATTAGAAGTTTCTAAACAAGCTGAAATTGATCAAATCATGATTGATTTAGATGGAACAGAAAATAAAGAAGTTTTAGGTGCTAACTCTATTCTCGCTGTTTCTCTTGCTGTTGCTAAAGCCTCTGCGGCATTTAACAAACAACCATTGTTTAAAGAAATTGGTAATGGTGTGATGTTGCCTGTTCCTATGATGAATATTATTAATGGTGGCGAGCACGCGGATAATAATATTGATATTCAAGAATTTATGATTTTACCTGTTGGTTCTCCAACTTTTTCAGAAGCATTACGTTGCGGCGCAGAAATTTTTCACGCATTAAAATCAGTTTTAAATGCTAGTGGATTAAATACAGCCGTAGGTGATGAAGGTGGTTTTGCTCCCAACTTATCTTCTAACGAAGCCGCGCTTCAAGCGATTGAAGAAGCAGTAGTAAAAGCGGGTTACAAACTCGGTGAAGATGTTTATTTAGGTTTAGATGTTGCTAGTTCTGAGTTTTATAAAAACGGTAAGTATGAACTGGCAGGTGAAGGAAAATCATTAACTTCTGAAGAGTTTGCTTGTTACTTAGAAGATTGGGTTAATCGTTACCCTATCATTTCTATTGAAGACGGCATGGATGAAGGTGATTGGGATGGTTGGAAAATTTTAACCGAAAAATTAGGTCATCGAATTCAATTAGTAGGTGATGATTTATTTGTGACTAATACTAAAATTTTGGCCGAAGGCATTGAAAAGAAAATTGCGAATTCAATTTTAATTAAAGTGAATCAAATTGGTACATTAACTGAAACTTTAGCGGCTATTCAAATGGCTCATGATGCGGGTTACACGGCGGTTGTTTCTCATCGTAGTGGAGAGACAGAAGATACAACTATTGCTGATTTGTCTGTAGCTATTAGTGCAGGTCAAATTAAAACGGGTTCTTTATGTCGTAGTGATCGTGTTGCTAAATACAATCAATTATTACGAATTGAGCAAATGTTAGGTGATAAAGCAGTTTACCCTGGGAAAAAAGCATTTAATTGTTTTTAATCACATTAAAATATAGCAACGATAAATAGGTCAAATGTTAATTAAAATATTTAGTGCTTTATTAGTTGTTGTTATATTCATGTTGCAATATAACATTTGGTATAGTGATGGTGGTCAAGTAAAACTTGATAGTATGGCTGTCGCTATACAGCAGCAAAAAGAACAAGTTGAATTGTTGAAATCACAAAATAAACAACTGAAAAAAGAAATTAATTTACTTCGTCGTCATCCAGAAGTACTGGAAGAAAAAGCACGTGAACAATTGGGTTTAATTAAAAAAGATGAAATTTTTTATCGGATAATTCCGAAAGAATAAAACGAGTTAAATTATGCAATGCGTTCGATTTGATTTATCAAAAGTTAAAGGTGCAGTAGCAATCATTACCGCTGCCGGTATTGGTTCTCGTTTTGGCGAAGGTCTAGCAAAGCAATACCATTTAATTAATGGAAAAAAAATATTAGATATTACTCTAGAACGTTTTATCAAAAGTGATAAAGTTGAAAAGATATTATTAATGATTTCAGCCGAAGACACAGAGTTCGAAAAGTTAACGCATATAACAAATGAAAAAATTATTGTCATTGATGGCGGAGAAGAACGCCAACAAACCGTTAATAATGGGTTAAGTTATTTATACGATAATGGTTTGGCTGACTCTATTGCTGTATTAATTCACGATGCAGTAAGACCTTGTTTAACCGAGCATGACTTGGAGTGTTTATTTAGTTATTTTTCTAAAGAGCATCAAGCTTGCTTTTTGGCAAAACCTGTTACCGATTCATTAAAGAAAGTCAGTAACGACAATATGGTAAAAGAAGATGTAAATAGAACTGAAATGGTTCGAGCACTTACACCGCAAATGGCTAACTTTATAGAGCTAAAAAATGCCTCAACGGCAGCCATTAATTCAGCAAAAGTTTTTACCGATGACGTGGGAACATTAACGGCAAATAATGTTAGTGTTGCGGCGGTATTTGGTGAAGATTTAAACCCAAAAATTACGCATAAAAAAGATATAAAATTGGCTGAAGCTATCTTGTTGAGTCGAGAATAAAGTGCATGATTAGAATTGGTCATGGTTACGATGTTCATGCTTTTGGTGGTAATAAACCGTTAGTTTTAGCTGGCGTTTCTATTGACAATCATATTGGCTTGGTCGCACATTCTGATGGTGACGTTATATTACATGCCGTTTGCGATGCTTTATTAGGCGCCGCATCATTAGGTGATATTGGTTTTCATTTTCCTGATACAAGTTCTGATTTTGAAGGTATTGACAGTCGGCAATTACTTAAACAGGTCTTGGCTTTAATTCAAAAAAAGAGTTACAAAATTAATAATTTAGATGTCACTGTTATTGCTCAAACACCAAGAATGAGCCCTCATATTGATGCGATGCAATCCAACATTTCATCAGATTTATTGATCAAAAAAGATCAAGTGAACCTTAAAGCCACCACCACTGAACATTTGGGCTATATTGGTCGCGAGGAAGGTATTGCGGTGCATTGTGTTTGTTTACTTGATAGTCGCTGTTAACAAGAGCTAACCTTTTGATGCCTTCTGAAATTGATTTTTCTTATAAACTTAGCCAGTTTCCTACCGCAAATCCAGTACCAAAAATATTCGGTGACTTAAGAACAAAAAACTCAGACTTTATCGTTGATGAAGTTCTCTCTTTTCAACCAAGTGGAGAAGGGGAGCATTTATTTTTGCAAGTGAAAAAAATTGATAGCAATACGGATTGGGTTGCTAGGCAGTTACAAAAAAAATCAGCTTTAACCAGTAAAGATATTGGTTACGCAGGAAAAAAAGATAGGCATAGTATTTCGACCCAATGGTTTAGCTTGCATCTTCCCGGTAAAGAGATTGACTTGGCTCAACTGGCTGGTGATGAATATGAAATAATACAAGCGGTAAGACATAACAAAAAATTACGACGAGGAAGTTTAAAAGAAAATCGGTTTAGCATTATTATCCGTAATGTTGATGGTATTCTTGATCATAACGCGGTTGCAAACATTACAAAATTTGGAGTGCCTAATTATTTTGGTCCGCAGCGTTTTGGTTTTGCCGCATCGAACTTAGACAAGGCGGAAGCGTTGTTGTCGGGAAAGATCAAAATAAAAAATCGAAATAAAAGAGGGCTTATTATTTCCAGTGCGCGCTCTTTTTTATTTAATTGTCAACTCGCTCAACGGATTAAAAATAAAACATGGCTAACAGCTATTAAAGGTGATTGCTTGATGTTAGATTCTAGTCAATCGTATTTTGTTTTAAACGCCTTGTCTTTGGATGAGCAACAAAGAATTGATGATGGTGATTTACACATTAGCGGTTGGTTAGCCGGTAAACAAGAGTCAGAATGTTTAGACGATGCGCTTGCAATTGAACAATTTGAAGTAAAAAAGTTTTCGCATTGGTTGGTCGGATTAAATAAACTAAAGTTAGACTCAGCAAGACGACCTTACCGTTGCCTACCTAAAAACTTTATAGTCGAAAGTGAAGATAAAACAATTCGTTTAAGCTTTTCACTTGCAAAAGGTTCTTTTGCTACATCGGTTATTCGAGAGTTGATTAATATTACAGATAAAAAAATTGCCGTTGGTAAAGTTCCTGAGCCCGTTAGTTAAAGTAAATTAATGATACAAATTTATCCATAAGTAAGAGAAAACTTTGCAAATATTAATCAGTAATGATGACGGAGTTAATGCTTTAGGCATAACCACATTAGCAGAATCAATCAGTGATTTAGCTGAAATTTTTGTAGTGGCACCAAACAAAAATCGAAGTGGTTCTAGCTCGGCATTAACTCTGGATAGACCTTTAAGGGTTGAACAGTTAAGTCATGGTTTTTACAGCGTTTCTGGAACGCCATGCGACTGCGTTCATATTGGTTCACACCGCATTATGGATAACCCGCCTGACATGGTGATTGCTGGTATTAACCATGGCGCTAATTTAGGTGATGATGTTTTATATTCCGGCACTGTTGCGGCGGCAATGGAGGGGCGAAGTTTAGGTTTTCCTGCGGTTGCTATCTCTTTAGTTGGAGGAGAGAAACATTTTAATAGTGCAGGGCATGTGATGAGCCGATTACTAAAAAAGCTTTATCAACACAGTTTAACTTCAAATATTATTCTGAATGTTAATGTGCCAGACTTGCCGATTGATGAAATTAAAGGTTATCAGTTAACTCGCTTGGGAAGTCGTCATCGTGCTGATACAATTGTGCCATCAGTCGATCCTAAAGGTCAAACCGTGTACTGGATTGGACCACCCAGTGAACCGCAAAACATTGGCGATGGGACTGATTTTTCTGCAGTGGCGAATGGTTTTGTATCAATTACGCCTTTAGTGGTTGATTTAACGGCATATCAGAGTTTTTCTGATGTCACCTCATGGATGAATGGACTTTAGTTATCCCTAGCTCCGGTTAGTTATTATTTGATGAACTACATTAATGATGTGACTTAAACATCGACAGTGAGAAAATAAAAATGATAAAAAAAGATCATGTTGGTATTGGTATGACTTCTCAAAGAACACGAAGTCGCTTAGTTGATCGTTTACGAGAAAAAGGCATTAAAGAAGAGTCCGTATTAGCCGCTATTGAATCAACCCCACGGCATATATTTATTGATGAAGCCCTCGCTCATAAAGCTTATGAAGATACCGCATTGCCAATAGGGATGGGGCAAACTATTTCACAACCTTACATTGTGGCTCGAATGACAGAGATATTAGTTGATAGCGGCATTATGGGAAATGTGCTGGAAATTGGTACCGGTTGCGGCTATCAAACCAGCATTTTATCGCAGGTTTCTTTTCAGGTGTTTAGCATTGAACGAATTGAAGCATTGCAAAAACGAGCCATTCAACGTTTTAAGGATCTTGAATTGGCTAATATCACTTGCCGCTACGGTGATGGTTTTTTAGGTTGGCAAGAATACGCGCCTTTTGATGCCATTATTGTTACTGCCGCGCCTGATAACATTCCGTCAAAACTCGTTGAGCAGTTAGCCATTGGTGGGCGAATGATTATTCCCGTTAGTCAGCCAAGTGGAGAGCAAGAGTTACTTTTGTTAGAGAAAACGGAAGACGGTTTATCTCAGATCAACGTTGAAACAGTTAAATTTGTGCCTTTACTCAGTGGAACACTTTGATGAAAATATTTAGTTCAATCTATGAACTTTGCCTTAAATGGGCAAAACATCAACACGCCGTTTATTATCTTGGCATTATGAGTTTTTTTGAATCTATCATTTTTCCTATTCCGGTAGATGTGATGTTAGCACCAATGTGTTTATCTCGTTTAGAAAAAGCTTGGCATTATGCCATGGTAGCAACCGTCACGAGTGTTGTAGGTGGCATTGTCGGTTATTTTTTAGGAGTATATTTGGGTCAGTCTATTGTGGAACCTTTGTTAAATGATTGGGGGTTTGGCAACGCTTTTAATACAACGCAGCAATGGTTTACTCAATATGGGGTATTAATGGTTTTTATTGCTGGTTTTGCTCCAATCCCCTATAAAATATTCACCGTTAGCGCTGGTGCGTTAAGTGTTAGTCCTTTAGGTGATTTAGCTCCGTTTGTTATTGCCTCATTACTTGGTCGTGCAGGTCGATTTTATTTAGTGGCTTATTTACTTCGCTTAGGTGGAGAAAAAATGGAGCAAAAACTACACCAAATTATTGATTACATCGGTTGGGGTGTTGTAATTGTTGCTATTATTGGTTATTTGATGTACAAATACATTTAACAGCTTCTTAAAACAGATAGTTAGAGCTGTTATTTAAAGTAGAATGTCATAATAAAACAGGCTTTACTCTCTTTATTGATTTGTCTCTTATTTATTTAAGTTAGTTTTTACGTTAGTACTTTTGTATGTTTTTTGTAGAGAATGACATGTACAAAACCAAATTAAAATTCATCCTTTCTATTATTACTTTTTTTTTAGTAACCTCTTGCTCGAATAACGCCCCAGCACCGGTTGTTGATCTTAATACGAAACATAAAATCAAGAGTGCTAGCTTTTCAAGATTAGCCGCTTACAACACAGAACACCCTCAAAGCCATGTAGTAAAAGCTGGAGACACCTTATTTTCTATTGCTTGGCGATATTCCCTTGATTACAAAGTGATAGCTAAAAACAACCGTTTAAAGAATTATAGAATTTATCCAGGACAACAACTTCAATTAATGGATCACAACGATGATCCCATCTTTTCTGTTGATTCATTAGTTAGTGCCATTAACCGAGAGATTTTAAATAAACCGGAGGTCGTTAATCGAGCAACGGGTACAGCGTTTAAAACAACGACTCAAAGAAAATCAGTTAAATCATCAAAACGGCAAAGAGCCCTCGTTCATCAATCTAAATCAAGACAAAAACAAGTAGCAAGTCAGCAAGTAAGAACCCATAAACGCTCATCAAATTCATCCATTAAACGTTGGATTTGGCCTGTTAGCGGAAAAATTATTAATCATTTTTCCGCTAAACTCAATCAAAATAAAGGGGTTGATATTGCGGCTAAAAAAGGTGATGCCGTTAGAGCAACGGCTAAAGGGCATGTTGTATATAGTGGAAACGGGCTAAGAGGTTATGGTCGCTTAGTTATCATTAAGCATAACGACAACTATTTAAGCGCCTATGCACATAATAATAAAATACACGTGGAGCAAAATGAATTTGTTAAAGCCGGGCAACGAATTGCCGATATAGGAAGTTCCGGAGCTAACAGAGAAAAGCTTCATTTTGAGATTAGGTACAAAGGTAAACCGGTTGATCCATTAAACTATTTACCTAAAACAGGGCTTCTTTAATGTATTTCAATAGGGTTTATAAAAAAACATTTATAAATCCTAAAGTTATATGAAATCCTGACGATAACACTATAGATCACTTTAAATAATAGTACCTAATCATAAAATATTAGAGTGATACACAAGGGATTGCTGAGAGATGTTAATCAGCGGTTTCGTTCTTTTGGGACAACAGTCCCCACGGCAGAGAGAAGCGAAATGATGAAAAGTAATGTAGCTATAAAAAACGAAGAAATAGAAATTGATAACGGTTTGTTAACTGAAGAGAAAAAGAAACCAACCTCATTAAAGAAACAAAAAGTCGAAAAAAACGAATCCTCACCGAGCAAAAAATCAACCAAAGACAAAAATTTTGATGCCACTCAAATGTATTTGGGTGAAATTGGAGCATCGCCATTATTAACGGCTGAAGAAGAAGTTTATTTTAGTCGCAAAGCACTAAAAGGTTGTGAAAAGTCTCGCGCTAGAATGATTGAAAGTAATTTAAGACTCGTGGTTAAAATTGCAAGACGTTATTCTAACCGAGGTCTTGCATTACTTGATTTAGTCGAAGAAGGTAATTTAGGACTTATTCGAGCCGTTGAAAAGTTTGATCCAGAAAGAGGATTCCGTTTTTCAACTTATGCCACATGGTGGATACGTCAAACAATTGAACGTGGCATCATGAATCAAACTAGAACAATCCGTTTACCCATTCATGTTGTTAAAGAATTGAATGTTTACTTAAGAGCATCTAGAGAATTAGCACAAAAATTAGACCACGAACCTACAGCTGAAGACATTGCTTTACAGTTAGATAAACCCGTTGAAACCGTTGCTAGAATGTTAGGTTTGAACGAGAGAGTAGCATCAGTTGATTGTCCGATAGGAAAAGATAATGACAAACCATTATTAGAAACAATCGCAGATGAAAGAGAATGTGGACCATCTAACAAACTTCAAGAAGAAGATTTAAAGCAAAGCATTGAGTATTGGCTTGATCAACTTGGCGACAAGCAAAAAGAAGTACTTGCAAGACGTTTTGGTTTATTGAGTTATGAGGCCGCTACTTTAGAAGATGTTGGTCGTGAAATTGGATTAACCCGTGAAAGAGTTAGACAAATACAAGTAGAAGCGTTAAGACGTTTAAGATTTATGCTAGAAAGACAAGGTTTGTCATTAGCGAGTATTTTTAACGTGTAACAGTCGTATTTTTTCTGCCTAAAAAAAGGTGCAATTTATTGCACCTTTTTTTGTTTTTGTAATAGAGCAATAATAAGCCAATGACGGAGCTGAAGGTGTAGAAATGATGAGGATGAAACTTCAAGAATAAAAACAGTAGAGGGTGTTATCATTTATTCAGACATGCGATGCCCTCCCATATGCTAGAAAATGGTGCGGATATCCGATTCATTCAAGCCATGCTAGGTCATGAAGATCTATCAACCACCGAGATTTATACGCGAGTTTCGATAGAGAAATTAAAAGAGATCCATACGGCGACTCATCCAGCCAAATCCAAAAAATAGAAAGAGGAATCAGATCCAACCACATGATCTATGATATAGTTTTAACACAGACTCCCAGTAGTGAGGAACTAACAATGGCAAGGTCAATCCAAGATTATACCCAACAACTGCATAATGAAATCGACCAGACTCCGGAAGAATACCGCCCGTTGTTGCTTAGAATTGTCCATTCCTTCCGTGAAGGTGTGGCATTACCGAGTGCCGAAGAAAGCTTCCGTGAAGGCTGGCAAGATGTGGTTGATGGCAGAACTCATCCAATAGAAACTCTATGGGATGGGATCGACGCTTAATGGAGATTATCTACGGTGAAGGATTTCAGCGACAATTAAAACGATTGGCGCGCCGTTATCGGCAGATTAAAAAAGATATCAAACCCATTATCGATGCGCTACAAGCGGATGAAACACCCGGCGACCAGATCATTGGTACCGATTATACGCTTTACAAAGTCCGAGCAAAAAATAGTGATGCCAACCGAGGAAAAAGTGGTGGTTATCGCGTGATTTATTACCTTAAAACTAGTACGCGGTGCACACTCGTGACCATCTACTCAAAATCAGATCAAGACGATATTGCACCTGATGTACTCGACCGAATGCTTAGCGAGATCACGAGAACGATCGATCCTGAATAAGCTAAGTCAGCGGCAAGAACACGCCCGTGACGAGCCGCGATTAACATCCGTCAACCTTTCATCGATGCTAGATCGCAGCCCCACAGTTTTGAATGACGTTTGCTAATCGAGAATTTTCGGGTCGGACCGACCCAAGCAATTGAAATCCATACAAAAAGGTGAGAATATAGCGTCATAAATAGGCTTAAACAGCTATTTTCATCCCCCAAATGCGGTCTTTAAGGAGAAAGAAGTATGGCAAGAGCTAGCCGCAGTTTTACTCCGAGTCAAATTTGGCACATTACGCACCGTTGTCATAAGAAAGAGTTCCTTCTTAAATTCAAACGTGACAGAGAACGTTGGCTTTACTGGTTATTTGAAGCTAAAAAAAGGTACGGATTAACAGTGCTTAATTACATGGTTACGTCCAACCATATTCACCTATTAGTTGA
>Ga0256845_1001750_pt1 | contig 16944 bp, 11 predicted proteins | sample RiftiametaG_FD_189101 | JGI IMG/M metagenome (GOLD analysis project Ga0256845, IMG submission 189101) | Tube worm associated microbial communities from hydrothermal vent at the East Pacific Rise, Pacific Ocean - Riftia | ecosystem: Host-associated > Annelida > Integument > Unclassified ...
GGCATGAACCCCAGAATTGGGGGTTTGATAGCGTTGTCATTTAATTCCTTTAACTTTTTGTACAGGTCTAACGGAGTAGGAGCTTCAACGTAAGAATTCTTCTCATTCCCCATGACATACACCCAGGTTACGGGATAGTAGCCGCTGGTGGCATCTCGTTTAATACGTCCGTCCTCCAGTTTCTGATAGTGTTTTCCTTCAATTCCGCATATCAGCAGAGTCCGGGCCTCTCTGTTTGTATAGAGATATTCAAGAAGTTGGACCGCCTTGTCCTGATGTTTGGACTGCGAACTGATGGCTGTCATCGTTGACGTCACGGAGGGGCCTTCCACAAACGATGGTCCGTAGGGATACCTGCCTGAGGTCTCCCCAAAAGGCTGCTGCTGGAGATATTCAGCAGGCGACCAGGTATTGTGAAGATCAACGGCGACCTTCCCGGAATTCCAGAGTTTACGCCACTGATCGCCTGTGTACGTTAAACCGTCTTTAGCAATATACCCTTTCTTGAACCACTCGTGCGCCAATTTGATATTTGCAACGAAGTCCGGGTCTTTGAGCAGATTCACCACTTTACACTCTTTGTCGTAGACGCTGACGGCTAACGGCGTTTTTTCACTGAACAATCGGGTATAGCCAAGTGAATACTCAGCCCACATGGGGGCGGGTTTTCGGGTGCCCAAAGGGATTAAATCCGGCTCATTGGCTTTGATGTCTGCCAGAAATGGCTCAATATCTTTGAGTGACTTGACAGCCTTGACATCCCAGCCGTACTTCTCCCGATGGGATTCCCACACCACAACATTTGAGGTTTTGGCAAGAATCGTCTGAATTGTCACCCCATAAATCTTCCCATGAACACGGGCTGCTTCCAGCACATCCTTCGTATCTTTCAAAAGCGTCGGCCCATATTGGGGCAATAATTCATCCAGCGACGCATACAACTCATCATTCACCGCACTCAGGTAATTATTACACCAATGGGAGGTCCAGACCAGATCAAACGGCTCGCCCGCCGCCATAATCACCGGCATTTTCTGCCTGTACTCACCGAAACTGCCGGGCGTTTTAAACGTGACGTGAACTCCCAGGTCTCGCTCTAACATCGTGTTGAGCGCAGCATACACCTCATCAGCGTCAGGGTACGGCCAGGTCCCTCCACCCGGCACATACCAAGTCAATTCCACTGGTTTGGCCGCAACGCTCGAAAGCGTTCCGCCTACAACAAAGATAACGATGACAGCAAGTAATAAGAATTTTTTCATGCTCAATACCCTCCGTTATGGTGTCTCCCGGTCAAAGCACTGCCTGTTTCTCACCAGCCTCATGCAATGTCTTCACCCGGATATTCTGTGTGTTTTGATGCTCTTTTCATGTATCCGCTATGATTATACGAACCGAATATTCCTTACACACACCACCTCCCTCTATATGATTGAAAAGTGAAACGTCGTGCTCACTCTCCACGCGTCACCTCATTCACCCTTTTAACGATCCCACGGTTAATCCTTTGGTAAAGTATTTTTGAAAAAAGGGAAAGATAAACATCATCGGCCCGGCCGCCAACACAGCCATTGCCATGCGAACGGATTCGGTGGGTAAATCTTTAATCATCTGCTGCATATTGGTGCCTCCCATATAATCAATATTTTCCAGGAGGAACTGCATATTCGACATCACCCGCTGCATCCAGAGTTGTAACGGGATTAAGCCGGCTTTGTCGATGTATAGCAGCCCTATAAACCACTCATTCCAATAGCGCAGCGACAACAGCAACGCAACGGTAGCCACCGCTGGTTTAGACATAGGGAGCACAATACGCCAGTAAATAGTCAACTCGCTGGCCCCATCGAGTTTTGCGGACTCTATCAGTTCAAACGGGATGCTTTTAAAATAGGTCAAAAAAAGAAACACAAACCAAGGCACCACCACGAGCGGCAGAACTAACACCCAAAAGTTGTTTTTGAGGTGCAAATAGCGCACGATCACGATATATGTCGGCACCAGTCCTCCGCTGAACAGCATGGTGAAGAACACATAAAAATTGATCATCCTGCCCCAGGCAAAATCACGACGAGACAACGGAAACGCCGCCATGGACATAAACAGCACGCCTAAGACGGTCCCAATCGCCGTGACTCGGAGCGTGACCCAATAGGAGGAGATAAGGGGTTTTGGCGCCCGCAGGATATAGGTATACGCGGCAGAGTCAAACATTCTGGGGAGCAGACTATAGCCGTTTCGGACCAAATCCTGTTCATTGGAAAAGGAGATTGAGACGGTAACAATCATCGGCAGCAGGCACAAGGCTGCAAACGCCAGGAGCATGAGATGAACGATCCCCTTCACGACAACATCTGAAGCATTTTTTTGAACCATCGGATTTTCTCCTCTCGTTAAAACAATCCATGTTCGCCGGAACTGATCTTATTGGCAGCCCAGTTCGTTGCCAACACCAGGATCAACCCCATGACCGACTGATACAGCCCGACCGCCGCCCCCATTCCAATATCGTGAACCACAATGAGCGCACGGTAGGTGAAATAGTTGATCACATCGACAGCCGGTAAAAGCGGCCCACTTTGCAGGGGTACTTGAAAGTGCAGGCCAAAATCCGCAAAGAAAATCCGGCCAAGTTGAAGGATCGTCAGCACAACGATCAGAGGGGTAAGCATCGGCACGGTAATTCTCCAGATGCGCTGCCACCAGTTTGCCCCATCAATTGCAGCCGCTTCATACAGGGTTGGATCGATCCCCATTAAGCCCGCATAGTAGATAATCGTAAAGTAGCCCACCCGTTTCCACAGCCCCAGAAAGACAAGAATAAAGGGCCAAAATCTGACCTCAGTATACCAGGAAATCGGCTCGATCCCAATCCCTTTGAGCAATCCGTTCAGGAGTCCGCCGTCCGTACTCAGAAAGGCGTAGGTCATGATCGAAACCACCACCCACGACAGGAAATAGGGCAGAAAAAACACGGTTTGATAGAACTTCGTCGCTCGTCGACTTGCAGCTTCATACAACATAATTGCCACGGCAACCGAAAGAATCGGGGTCAGGACGATAAACGCCAGATTATACAGAAGTGTATTTCGCGTGACCTGCCAGATAAGAGGGGAACGAAAGAAAAATTCAAAATTTTTCAGTCCGGCCCAGGGGCTGCCCCAGATGCCGCGAATCGGCTTCCAGTTTTTGAATGCCAGGACAACACCTGCCATTGGAAGATAATTAAAGATGAAGAGGAGAACGATCACAGGCACGCAAAGCAGCAAAAGCTCAGCATTCCGCTTGAATGTTTCTTTTTTAACGGTCGATTTTCTCACCAAAACAGCCCTCAGATACAATGCTAATATAGTTCCGCAACCGAGTTTGCAAACTAAGAAAGTGTTCAAAATTTGTCAAGTTTTTTCTCTGAAACTCTTGACGTCCCATGACTGGAGAGGGGGGAATTACCTGATTTATCAGGGGAAATCAGCCTCGCTGCTTACTGGAAAAAAAATGAAAATGGCGCATCCATCAAGATGCGCCGAATAGTGACAGAGCGAAGACCTTCATCCTTCAATATCCCCGAATCAGTCTAGTTATAGTCGTTCTGGCGCATAACCCGGTGTATCCACCACTATATCCGACAACAGACATTTGATCTGTTTCTATTATGATTTTCGGGAGACCTATGTCTATCTCAGCCTATTTCAAGGGAATCTGCGTTCATTTTTAAAAAGAGCTTGACCTGCCCTTACGTCTAATGTAGTATTTTTACGAATCTGTTTGGATATTTCAAGAATAGATGCCCTACGTTCTGGAAGGAGCCTGCCGGGGATCAGCAAGAGAATCGTGTATGAAGGATAACAAAACGCTACAATCGAATAGTCAGCCGTATTTCCCCCATTCCCGCCCCCTCATCGGGTGTCTTGTAGGAGAACTCAAGCACGGCGGCGACCAAAGCTGGGTACAACAACGCACCAGGGCAGCACGGGAACGGGGAATAAACCTGATGACATTTGTCGTTGGGGCCTTGCATTCCCCCCGAGGGTTTGATGCCCAACGTAATGTGCTCTACGAGTTGGTGAGTGCCAATCGTCTGGACGGCTTACTCATCAATTCAGGGGTGAGCCATTTCAGCAGCCCTGAAGAACTGACCCGCTTCTTCGCACGTTATGTACCGCTACCCATGATCGGGGACGGATGGGTGATGAAAGGAAGCCCCAGCGTAGTCTGGGACAACTCGACCGGGATGCAGGAGGTGATGCAGCACCTGATTGAAGAACATGGCTACCGGCGAATTGCTTATATTCGAGGCCCGGCGCACCATGCTGCCGCTCAGACGCGCTATCAGGTTTACGCCTACAGTTTACGGGAACATCACATCCCCTTTGATTCAACTCTGATCGCGTCCGGCGATTTTCAACGTCCTTCTGGGAAAGCGGCGATTTGCCAGTTATTGGATGAGCGTCAGATTGATCCTTTTACTGACTTAGAGGCCATCGTGGCGGCTAACGATGAAATGGCGATTGGCGCGTTGGAGGAACTGCGGGCGCGGGGAATCCGGGTCCCGCACGATGTCGCGCTGGTAGGGTTCGACGACGAAAAGCAGGCGCAATATACCCTCCCCCCTCTGACAACCGTGCGAACTCCGCGAGCAGATACAATCCTCCCTGCCCTTTTTGGGGTGCTGGAGACGCTGTTGCAGGGCGAATCGGTCTCTGCCCAGATTGTCTTGCCTACCAGGCTGATTGTGCGCCATTCGTGCGGCTGCCAGTTCCGGGCTGTTCGCCAGGCCCGTTCCGCTGCAACTCGCGACCAGCGCGGCGGAACGCCCGGCGAATCATTTGAACAGGCCATTGCCGCCCGGAGAAAATCCCTCCTGGCTGAACTGGGAGACGCCGTAGAGTTTTTTGAGGCGCACCTTCCCGTCAATTGGAAAGACCGACTTGTCGATGCCGCCGTGGCTGAAATCAGCAGACGTACGTCGGGGAGTTTATTGCCGGTGTTAGAAGAGGTATTAACTCAGGTCATCATGATTGACGGCAACGTCGGGTCCTGGCAGAATGTTCTGTCAATCGTACGCCGCTATATGTTGTCCTGTCTGAATGCGGAAGATGATCTGAGCCATGCTGAAGAGGTGTTAGGGCAGGCGCGGGTGTTAATTGGGGAAATGGCACAATTGGCCCAGGGGGAACAACGCCTCCAGCTTGAGGAACAGGATGAACTCCTCAATGAAATCGCCCAGTCCTTATCAGTCTCCTTTGATGTGGACGAACTCATGGACGTGTTGACGCAGGAATTGCCCCGCATCGACATCACGCGCGGCTACATTATCCTGTACGAAGACCCGGCGGCGCCGGCGGCCTGGTCTCGCCTGATCATGGCGTATAATGCCAGCGGACGCATGGAGCTGCCACCCGGGGGAGTTCGTTTTCCTTCCTGGCAAATACTACCCGACGAATTTCTGCCCCAGGAACAGCCGTACAGCCTGGTAATTGAGCCGTTGCACTTCCGGGATGAACAGATCGGGCTGTTTGTCGTCGAAGGCGGGCCGCAGCGGGGCGACATCAACGATACCTTACGGGCCTTAATCAGCAGCGCCCTTAAAAGGTCGTTGCTGTTGCAGGAGCAAAAACGCGCGTATGCTGAAATCCAGTCATTGAATGAACGCCTGCAGGAAGAAAACCGGCGCATGAGCCTTGAACTGGAAAATATTCGGGGGCTGCTGGAAGGGAAACCGAAAACCCTGCGGTGGCGTAATCGCAAGGTGTTGCTCGATTTTCTGCGCCGGTCAGAGGATATGAGCGTGCCGGAAATTTCGGATAGCATTGGACTCAGCCGCACGACTGTTCGAAAGCTGTTGACATATTATATTGACAGAAATCTGGTCTTGCCTGGCGGAAAAGGGGAATCCACGAACGAAGGCGGGAAAAAACCTGATTTGTTCATCTTTCATGCCCGCGCCGGCTATGTCATCGCTCTTCAGCTTTTTGAGGATTCCGTATATACCACACTCTTTGATTTGCAACTCCACCTCCTGCATGATGTCACGCTTCCGATTCGGACTGATGCTCCGGTGGGAATAATCGTAACAACCGTCTGCGACAGTATTGAAACCGTGCTGGTTTCCGAGAGCCTCGATCTCACCCAGGTGATTGGAATTGCGCTTGGCGTGCCGGGAATCGTCAACCATGCAGAGGGGATTGTCTGCACCGCATCCCGTTTTCCCGCCTGGGGACGAAATATTCCGCTTGTGACGCTTCTCCAGGAGACGTTGCAGCAAAGAGTCCCGCTTTACATCGACCATCCCATTCGTTTTCAGACGTATGCGGAAAAAGCGGTCGGCTTGGCCAAGGAATACAAAAACATTGTGGTGATTGAAGGTGGGGCATCCCTATACGCCGGAATTTTTGTCAAAAACGAACTGAAACGCGGAGTCCACCATTTAGCCGGGGAAATCGGGCATATCGTGATCAACCCGAATGACCGGGACGTATGCTATTGCGGTAAACGCGGCTGTTTTGAGCAAATGGTATCAACAACCCGCCTGGGCGAAGCTGCCATTGCAAAGCGCCAGGAATTTCCAGACAGTCCTCTTTTCGACGGCAATACCCCAGAGCCTCCAGTGCCGAAACAAATTTTCGCAGCGGCAAATAGCGGTGATCCGCTGGCCTGCACGGTCATGAATGAGGTGGTTCACTGGTTTGCCATTGGACTGTCAAATCTCCTTCTGATCCATGATCCTGAAGCTATCATCTTTCACGGCATCTACGCCGGAGCCGGGGAGTATTTTCTCCAGCACTTACGCCAGGAGCTCCAACACCAGACCCCGATCCAAAATGGGCAGCCGGTAGAAATCATTCTTTCCCCCTTAGGCAGGGAGCGGGGTGTTCTGGGCGGAGCAGCGTATGTGGTGGCCGAGTATTTTAATAACCATGACCTGTACAGAACAGAGTCGTAACTCACCTTACCCAGGATGAAAACCCTCTCCTTTCTCATCCCAGGCAGCCTTTATGTAAAAGAAAAAGACCTGACAGAAGTTGATCCCCTGTCAGGTCGGGATGCCTTACTTGCCTTCCATGATGGCTTTGACATCGTCTTCGGCGGTGGTAATCGGTTTGATGTCGAATTTTTCCACCAGGACGTTGACGACATTTGGCGACAGAAACGCGGGCAGCGTCGGGCCGAGGCGGATATGTTTCACACCAAGATACAGCAGCGCCAACAGCACGATCACCGCTTTTTGCTCGTACCAGCCAATGTCATAGGAGATCGGTAAATCGTTAATATCCTCCAGTCCAAACACCTCTTTGAGCTTTAAGGCGATCACGGCCAGGGAATACGAATCGTTACACTGTCCGGCGTCCAGAATGCGGGGAATCCCGCCGATGTCACCTAAATCGAGCTTGTTATAGCGATATTTCGCGCACCCGGCAGTCAAAATGATACTGTCCTGGGGTAATTGTTTCGCAACATCGGTGAAATACTCACGGGTTTTGTGACGCCCGTCGCAGCCAGCCATCACCACAAAGCGTTTAATCGCCCCGGATTTCACAGCTTCAACCACTTTATCCGCGACGCCCATTACCGCTTCGTGTGCAAATCCGCCCACAATCGTTCCGGTCTCAATTTCTGTCGGCGGCTGACAGGTTTTAGCCAGTTTGATAATTTCAGAGAAATCCTTCTCTCCTCCGCCATTGGCCGGTTCCGCAATATGTTTCGCTCCGGGATAACCGGCGGCACCGGTTGTGAAAAGTCGATCCTTATAAGAATCTTTCGGTGGGACAATACAGTTGGTTGTAAATAAGACCGGACCATGGAAACTTTCAAATTCCTCTTTTTGCTTCCACCAGGCATTCCCATAGTTTCCGACAAAATGATCGTATTTTTTGAAAGCCGGATAATAATTGGCCGGGAGCATTTCGCTGTGGGTATAGACATCCACGCCGGTTCCCTCAGTCTGTTTCAACAGGGTTTCCATGTCTTTCAGATCATGTCCGCTGATCAGGATGCCAGGTTTTTTACCCACACCGATGTTGACCTCGGTCGGTTCAGGATGTCCATAGGCTTCGGTATTGGCCGCATCCAGCAAGGCCATCGCTTCGACGCCGTATTGACCGCATTCTAACACAAGGGCGACCAGCTCATCCGCTGACAGATTATCGTTGGTCGTGGCCGCCAGACCTTTCATCACGAAATCAAAAATTTCCTGTTTTGTTTTGCCGAGCACGGCGGCATGATCGGTATAAGCGGCGATGCCTTTCATCCCATAAGTCAGCAGTTCCCGCAGTGAACGCACATCCTCATTTTCCGTCGCCAGCACGCCAACGTCTTCCCCTTTTTTGTAGAATTCACTCACATCGTCAGCAAACCAGGTTGCCATTTCCGGGAGAGCCTGATCGGTCGTTGCTCCGACCTTTGCTTTCAGAGCGTCTCGAATCTGTAACGCTTCTTTAATCAAAGCTTCAAAACGCTGCGCATCGAAATTGGCGTTGGTGATCGTCGTGAACAACGATTCCATCATGAATTTTCCTACGTTCTCATCAACCTTGACACCCGTTTCTTTCCCTTTTTCGCTGTATATTGCAATGCCCTTCAAGACAAAGACCAGCAAATCCTGCAAATTCGCCACATCACCCGTCTTACCGCATACTCCGGTTTTGTTACAACCAGTATTCTTTAATGTTTCCTGACATTGATAACAGAACATGCTCATAGTTTTAGGAAGTAACGTAAAGCGGGCTAAAGTGAAAAGCCCACGTTCAACCTTCATCACTTTAGTTCACTTTCGTCACTTATGTTATGATAACTTCTCTCCTCGGATATTGATGGTAGTTGTTTCATACGGTACATCACTTTCGGCTTGGGCAATCGCCAGTTCGACCAGACGAACCAATCCGAAACAACACGGGACTTCCATATTTACAATCCTGATACTTTTGGGATGGCCTGACGCAATAATTTGCGTCAACTTCTCGAGATACGCGTCTGTATCATCAAATTTGGGGCATCCTATCACAATCGCTTTTCCCTCTCCTTTCAAAAACTCCTGATGAAAGTTGGCATAGGCGAAGGGAACACAGTCAGCCACAACAACTAAATCAGCCTGTTGAAAGTATGGGGCCGCGGGCGGGACTAAATGGAGCTGGACCGGCCATTGGCGTAATTCTGATTGCACAACAACCGGTTGTTCAGTCGCCTCTTTCGGCTGCTGCTCATCATGACTCCACTGAAACGCTCTGACCGACGGACAGACAAACCCTTGTGGCGGCTGGGCAGCCAGCGACTCCATTTCAGCGGCATGCTCTGCCAGATGCTGCTGATGAGCTTCCAAAAACTGAGGCGCCGTCTCTTTGATTCTGATGAGCGTTGCCTCATCATCGTAGGCTTCGGCTTCCCGTTCCTCAATCGTCAGGGCGCCTGTCGGGCAATTTCCCAGACAGGCGCCCAGACCGTCGCAGTACAACTCTTTCACTAAACGGGCTTTCGGTCCATCGGGAGTATCCACCATCTGAATCGCCTGTTCCGGGCATGATGGAATACATTGTTCACATCCGTCACACAATGCCTCGTCTATATGAATAATTTTTCGTGTCACTTTCATAACGTTTTGACTCTTTCCTTCATTCACATTGTCAACAAAAAAACCAGATAAACCTTGTGGTTTTTACGAATTTTCCAACAGGGCGTGCAATGATTTCCAGACCTCGACACTTTCCTGTTCCAGATCGAATTCATAATTCGATAGTCGCCAGCGTTTTACCATGAGCCGCAAGGAGCCTAACACAATCAGCGCTCCATGTTCTTGCGGTATGTCAGAACGGATGACTCCTTGCTCCTGCCCTTCCCCGATAATATCGCTGACCGTACTATGAGCCAGTTCCATCACTGAGAAAATTGTCTCTGCGAGCCGGCTGTCATCCTGAAAGGCTTCTTCAGAAAACACGACCGCTGTCATGTGAGGGTTGGCCGTAAACTGCCCGGAATGCTCCAGAAAAATTGTTTTAAGCTGCGCTAATCCCGATCCTTCAAGAGCACGGGCGCGGGCAAGATGGTTTTCTGACCGTTGCTTAAACCGCTGTAACATTGACAGCAGGATTGCTAACTTACTCTCAAAATGGCGATACAACGCCGGTTCAGAAATTCCTAACTGTTTCGAGAGGTTTTTCATGGTGAGATGCTGAATTCCACCTTTATGGATCAACTGGATCGCTGCATCAATGATTTCTTGTTGTCGCGTCGTGAATTCTGTCATGATCTTTTAAAAACCCCAACGTTAGTTATCAATCACTAACACTAGAGTAGTTTCTCTCTATTTTTTGTCAAGAGGAAAAATACCAATTTGCTAAGAAAGTTTTTTCAAGGCCATTTTGGCCGCGACGAGGATAGGGTCCCAGGGGGGAGCATAGGGGGGAGCATAGCTAAGATCGAGTTGGGTCAAGGCCTGTGCCGTCATTTGATTATCCAATGCAGCGGCAAAGACATCAATGCGCTTCGAGACGCCCTCCTTTCCAACCATTTCAGCGCCAAGAAGCTGCTTTGTGGTTTTATCCACGATCAGCGTAATCGTAATTTTTTGATTGCCAGGGTAGTTTTTTTCTCGTGAATCAGCAGTAATTGTCGAGGCTGCTGCATCAAATCCCAAACGGTTGGCGTCCATTGCGCTCAACCCTGTCCGGGCAACCTCCAGATCAAACACCTTCGTGACAGTTGTCCCGACCACCCCCTTAAACTCCATACTTCCGGCTTGCACGACATTTTTCCCGGCGATATGCCCTTGTTTACACGCTGTGGTGCCGAGAGGAAGATACATTTTCGTCCCGCTTACGAGATGGGTGACTTCTGTGCAATCACCAGCGGCATAAATATTTTCAATACTGGTTTGCAGCGATGGGTTGACGGCAATGGCCCCGGTATCCCCAATTTCGATTCCGGCTCCCCGGGCCAAAGCAATTTCAGGGCGGACTCCAATCGCTGTAATCACGAGGTCAGTGTCCAGACGCTGTCCACCAGCCACGACAACTCCGCATTTCCCATCAATCGCTTCAAATGAATGAAGAGATGCCTCTTTGGAAAGATGTACTCCATGTTCCAGGAGATGCTGTTCGATCAGATCCGTAATGTCAGCCCCCATCGTTCCCATCAAATTGCCGAATTTCTCAAGAATTGTCACGTCCATGCCGAGACGGCGGCATGCTTCCGTCATCTCCAGCCCGACATACCCTCCACCGAGGATTGTGGCCTTTTGGGGCAAATGTTCAGCAATATACTGCTTTATGCGTAAACTATCAGTCAAGGTTCTGACCTGAAAGATGTTCGGGAGGTTAATTCCCGGGACCGGAGGCGTAATCGGGACTCCTCCCGTCGCGAGCATCAAGGCATCATAGTAGACCGTTTTTTCCTCGCCAGTATCCCGATTCAGGACGACAACGCTCTGCTTATCCGGATAGATCGCCATCGCTTCATGCTGCGTCCAGACGTCAAGCTGGGACGTGTGCTTTGCCTGATCCGGGGTTAATTCAATGAGTTGGCGATAATCTTCGATGACGCCGCCGATAAAATAGGGAATTGAGCAGGTATTATAGGAAATAAACTTTCCCTTCTCGATAATAAGAACATCCATGTCCGGATCGGAACGCTTAACAGTATTTGCTGCGCTCATTCCGGCCGCCACGCCCCCAATCACAACAAACCGATGCTTTTGAGTTTTTGAATTCATAGAAAAGTTCAGGTATCTTTTAGGAATGTCCGTGGTGAACGCTGGTTATTCGGATACTCTCAAAGAACCAGTCGTAACCCATCACGTCGTACATTTACGTCTTCCCTGAAGATATGATTTCTGTCAAGTTTTATAGAAATGAAAGAAGGAAGAGTGTGTGCAACCTGGAGAAAAATATTGACTAATTTCCTTTTTTTATAATGTATAGCCCCATATTATTTTTCGCCACGAAGGCACGACAGAATGACAACTAGGAATTAAGCATTAACAAGTAAAAATTTACAGGTCCCTGAATGCTATGATCTGCCATCAAGGATGATTATGATTTTTTATCTTTACCCTTGTTTCTGGACTCCAGCCTCGTTACGAGCACAAAATTTTAATTTTTAATTATGTTATGTTCGTGTCTTCGTGGCAAATCAAACCGGAGGATTTATTGTATGCTGGATATTAAGTTAATCAGAGAAAAACCTGAAGCAATACGCCAGGCCCTTCTTAAACGGATGGATGAACTCGATTTCACTGAAGTGCTGGAACTCGATACGAAGCGCAGGGCGCTCATCCAGGAAACCGAAACTCTGAAAGCCAAACGAAACAGCGTTTCCTCGCAAATTCCTGTTTTGAAAAAAGCCGGTGAGTCCATCAGCGAGTTAACCCGCGAAATGCAAGAGGTCTCTGCAAACATAAAAACGTTTGATGCGGAACTCGCGCAGATTGATGCTTCCATCAAGAATTTTTTAGCCGGTCTGCCGAATATTCCCGATGATGACGTTCCGGCCGGAGGCAAAGAACATAATCAGGTCATCAGAACGTGGGGACAAAAACCACAGTTTAACTTTGCCCCGAAAGATCATGTTGAACTTGTGACTTCACTGGGGCTTATTGATTATAAACGTGGCGTCAAAATCGGAGGACGTGGTTTCTGGCTTTATAAAGGATATGGTTCGCTTATGGAATGGGGGCTGTTAAACTATTTTGTCGAAAGCCACCTGAAAGACGGCTATGAGTTCATTTTACCGCCTCATATTCTACAGTACCAGTGTGGATTTACCGCTGGGCAATTCCCAAAATTTGGAGAGGATGTGTTTCATTTAGCCGCTGACAACGATTTGGCCTCGCTCAGCGACAACGCTGACGAGAAATTCACCCAATTTATGCTGCCAACCGCCGAGACCGCCCTGATCAATTTCCATCGTGATGAAATTTTACCCGAAGAGGAACTGCCGAAAAAATATTTTGCTTATACTCCCTGTTATCGCCGGGAGGCCGGGAGTTACCGAACCCAGGAACGCGGCATGATTCGCGGACATCAGTTCAACAAAGTGGAAATGTTTCAGTTTACCACACCCGAGCAGTCGGATCAGGCGTTAGAAGAGTTGATCGCCAAAGCTGAAGCCCTGGTGCAAGGGTTGGGGTTGCACTATCAGGTCTCGAAGTTAGCGGCAAAAGATTGCAGCGCGTCAATGGCGAAGACCTTTGACATTGAAGTCTGGATTCCGAGCATGAACGAGTATAAAGAGATCAGTTCTGCGTCAAATTCCCGCGATTATCAGCCGCGTCGTGGCAACATCCGTTTTAAACGCAAAGACGCCAAAAAACCGGAATTTATTCATGCGCTGAATGCCTCCGGTTTAGCTACCAGCCGCTTGCTCCCGGCCATTGTCGAACAATTTCAGCAAGCAGACGGAAGTGTCGTTGTCCCTGACGTACTCAGAAAATGGGTTGGGAAAGAGGTCTTGCAAAAAGCGTAAACAGGGGTTTGGTGAATATGCAGGAGAAACCGTCGGCCTGTCAGCAGGCAGGTTAATGTACCAGGCAAGACGGTCAGGAAACAACTTTTCTGGCGAGGCCAGCATAAGAACAGAAAATTTTTGAAAATTTTTCTTGCATATTTTTCGGGCAGGATTACTTTGACATCAGAAGTGATTGGAGGAGTGGCCGAGCGGTTGAAGGCGGCGGTCTTGAAAACCGTTTTCGTGAAAGCGAACGTGGGTTCGAATCCTACCTCCTCCGTTGGAAGGTTACTGAGTGGTCTTGAAGCCCGGTAAGCAGTATTTACTGACACAGTTGAATAGTGAACAAATTTCGGAGAGATGACCGAGAGGCCGAAGGTAGCGGATTGCTAATCCGTCGTAGGTGTATAAACGTCTACCGAGGGTTCGAATCCCTCTCTCTCCGCCATCATAGATAGTGCGCCCATAGCTCAATTGGATAGAGCGTCGGACTACGGATCCGAAGGCTGGGGGTTCGACTCCTCCTGGGCGTACCATTTTTTTGATCAGCCGTTGCACCAGCAGTTTATGTATGCGGCTTTGCAGGAAGCACAACATGCCTTCAATGAAGGAGAAGTGCCTGTTGGAGCCGTTATTGTTGTCGATAACCATGTTATCGCTTCCAACCACAATCGCACTGAACAACGACACGATCCCCTTGCTCATGCGGAAATTCTGGTCATCCGTGATGCCTGCCGGCGTCTTCATTATGAACGTCTGGCAGAGGCGTCGCTTTATGTCACGGTTGAGCCATGTGTGATGTGTGCGGGAGCGATGGTGTTGGCGAGAATCCGACAACTCGTGTATGGGACAGAAAATCCGAAAGCTGGTGCAGTACACTCATTATATACGGTGGTTCGCGATACCCGGTTAAATCATCAGCTTGATGTTATCGCTGGCGTGCTGCAACAGGAATGTCGCGAGTTGATGACGACGTTTTTTCGACAACTGCGTGCGGGAGGGGTACCGAAGTGGTCATAACGGGACCGACTCGAAATCGGTTAGGCGGCCAAAAGCTGTCACGTGGGTTCGAATCCCACCCTCTCCGTTGTCCAGCGTTCAGTCGTCAGGATTGAGTCGGTTGCGGCTGATTCCTGACGACTGGATAGCTGAATACTGTAAAGAGGGGAGAGGTGCGAGAGCGGCCGAATCGGCACGACTGGAAATCGTGTGGGCGGAAACGTCCCGTGGGTTCGAATCCCACCCTCTCCGTGAAAAAAAATTATCTTAATTCTTAACTGAATTCTTCATTAATTACGTTGGCCGTGCTAGATGGGGAGTTAGCGGTGCCCTGTACCCGCAATCCGCTATAGCGGGATTGAATTCCCGACTTGAGGTTTTCGCTTTGTCAGCGAGATAGTAAGTAAGTAATGGTGATCTTCGGGTCCTACGCGACGAAATCTTCCGAACCGGGTCAGGCCTTGACCGGAGCAGCCCTAAGGAATGTTTTTCGGGTGCCGTGGGAGTGCCTGGGGGGAGTTAACTGCTTATTGTTTCCTGGGGGAGTGGTCACCGACGGTTGGGTGCACGGCTTTTATAGGCTCTTCCCTTCCTTGCTGAACCTTGTGTGAGTGTTCCCATGCCTCAAGAACAATACGAAGTCATCGCAAGAAAATGGCGGCCTCAACGCTTCGATGATGTGATCGGGCAACGCCATATTACCGATACGTTGAAAAATGAGATTGCAAGCGGACGCATCGCCCATGCTTTTTTATTTTCAGGTATCCGGGGAATAGGGAAAACAAGCGCAGCCCGGATTTTCGCAAAAGCACTCAACTGCCAATCTGCGGACACTCCCACTCCCGACCCCTGCAATCAGTGTGACTCATGTCTGGCTATCACCCACGGAACCGCCACTGATGTGATGGAAATTGATGGCGCATCAAATCGCAAGATTGAGCATATCCGGGAGCTTCGGGAAAATATCAAATTTGCCCCGGCGAAATTCCGCTATAAAGTTTACATTATCGACGAAGTCCACATGCTTACGAAAGAGGCGTTTAACGCCTTGCTAAAAACTCTGGAAGAACCGCCAGGCCATGCGATTTTTATCCTGGCCACAACCGATGCTCATAAGGTGCCAATTACGATCACCTCGCGTTGCCAGCGATTCAACTTTCGGGCCGTCGAATATGCGGACATGACGCGCACGCTCCAAAAAATTGCCGAGGCGGAATCGGTCTCGATCGACGAGCAGAGCCTGCTCTATATCGCCAAGCGATCTGAAGGGAGTATGCGAGACGCACAGAGCATCCTGGAGCAAGTGATCTCGTATTGTGGAAAAGAAGTCAATCAGGAAAAAGTCGCAGAGTTGTTAGGGGTTGTTGGAAGTGAAAGTATTCAGGCCGTTATTGAAGCAATCCTGGCCGATCATCCGGAAAATATTCTGGATGTTATTCATGCTCTTGTTGTCCAGGGACATGATTTGGAACAGTTTTATAAAGAACTGATAGAACATATTCGTAATTTGCTGATCCTGAAAGTCTCCCCTACGGCTCAACATCTCCTCGGCAATTCCATGATAGGGATCGATGTGTTACAACAACAAATTGCCTCACATACCTTTCAGGAACTCCAGAATATCTTTAAATATTTACTGCGCACTGAAGCGGCGATTAAGCAAAGTGCGTACTCGCAATTTACGTTAGAGATGGCGTTATTGCAGGCATCACAGTTGAAATCTCTTGAACTGTTTGATACGACGCTGCGCGCGATCAATACGCTGGGCCAGAAATTTTCGTCCTTCGAGCGATTCCGTCCACCGGCTGCAAGCCGTATCGAGCCTGCACCAGAGGAGTTTCAGCAAGATGCCGCCACAACACATAACAGTGATTTTATCATCCAAAAAGCTCTTGAACTCTTCCGAGGTGAGATCGTTCAGGGCCAAGCCATGAAAGCAGGTTAAAATGAACTAAAGTTGAAAGTGCCTGAAGTTGAAAATTTTTGTCACTTTAGTCACCTGAACTTACTTTAGCTCACTTTAGTCACTTCTTTTACAACTGTGTTTAAAGGATTAGGAAACTTAGGAAATCTCGCCGGAATGGGGAACCTGATGAAACAGGTGCAGGAAATGCAGTCGAAACTCGCTGAAATTGAAGATGAACTCGCAGGGCAGCTTGTAGAAGGCTCGGCTGGCGGCGGCATGGTGACAGTCGTGGCAAACGGGAAGCAAGAGATCGAAAGAATCACGATTGAACCAGATTTACTCACGCTCGATGAGGCTGATATGCTCCAGGACATGATTATCGCCGCAACGAATCAAGCGTTGGATGCCAGTCGTGAACTACGTGCTGAAAGAATGGCAGCTTTAACCGGTGGTTTAAAAATTCCGGGGCTGATGTAATACGGGTTGCGGGTCGCAGGTCGCCAGGATTAGAACCGGTTATTACGACGTAGTACAAGTTGATGTAATACAGGTTACGGGTTGCGGGGGATGGGTTTAACCCGCAACCTGCGCACCATGTTCCATGT
>Ga0256845_1001751_pt1 | contig 16918 bp, 15 predicted proteins | sample RiftiametaG_FD_189101 | JGI IMG/M metagenome (GOLD analysis project Ga0256845, IMG submission 189101) | Tube worm associated microbial communities from hydrothermal vent at the East Pacific Rise, Pacific Ocean - Riftia | ecosystem: Host-associated > Annelida > Integument > Unclassified ...
CATATTTTTTAGGTAAAACGACCAGTAAAAGAGTGTTGTTATACCAAAAGTTGGTTGATTTGTCTATGGGTATTTGATTTTTTATTGTTATAAATCAAATTGTTGTGTGGTTTTTAAGGGTTGACTATTTATGTCTAATGCAGGAGACTCTATTTTTAAGGGTGATTTAAAGTGAGATTTTTACAATTAATATTTGAAGAATGGCACAACTACAATGCCATTGATAATTAGATATATTTCACTTCTAAAATTTCGTAAAGAATATTGCCTTGTGGCGCTTTAACAATAACTTCATCGCCCTCTTCATTACCCATTAAGGCACTGGCGATTGGGGAATGACATGAGATTTTTTTAAGTTCAATATCAGACTCGTCTTCGCCGACTATTTGATAAGTGATTTCTTTGTCATCTGCAAGATTCATCAGGGTAACTGTGGTGCCAAAAACACATCTGCCGTCTTGGTTAAGCTTGGTAACATCAATAACTTGCATGTGTGAAAGTTTTGCTCCAACTTCTTTAATACGACCCTCGATAAAACCTTGCTCTTCTTTGGCGGCATGATATTCAGCGTTTTCTTTAAGGTCGCCATGAGCGCGTGCGGTGGCAATTTCCTCAACAATGCGTGGTCGCTCAATATCTTTGAGGTTTAATAATTCTAATTCTAACGCTTTGGCGCCCGCAACAGTCATGGGGATATTGTCCATATTTATTCTCCTAGTTATTAAGTGATTGTATTGTTCTCACTGTTATTTTTTTATTAACTTTCAAGCCATCCAGCATAGCAAAGGCTGCTGCCACTGTGGTGGTGAATGGCACTTTATGCACCAAGGCTTGACAACGAATTGTGGCAGCATCTTCGGCACCTTGGGTATCTTCTGTTGAGTTGATAATCAAATCAATCTCATCATTTTTAATCATATCAACAATATGTGGCGAGCCTTCGGAAACTTTATTGACCGTTTCACATTCTAAACCCGCATCGGTTAGCACCTCTTTGTTGCTACGAGTTGCCACCAAACTAAATCCTTGTGATGCAAGACGCTTGCCTAAATTAACCAAATCATCTCGGTCCAATTTACGCAAACTCACGAACACTTTGCCACTTTCAGGGGCACGGCTACCTGCTGCCAATTGGGCTTTATCAAAAGCTGAGGCAAAATCTTTGCCAATGCCCATCACTTCACCTGTTGAGCGCATTTCAGGACCTAAAATTGGGTCAACGCCTAAGAATTTATTAAACGGAAACACGGCTTCTTTAACGCTAAAATGTTTTGGAATAATCTCTTTGGTAAAGCCTAATTGCTTGAGTGTTTTGCCTGCCATCACCCGTGCTGCAATATTTGCCAATGGTGCACCAATCGCTTTGGACACAAAAGGCACTGTGCGAGAAGCACGAGGATTCACTTCAATAATATAAATTTCATCATCTTGGTAAGCAAGTTGTGTATTCATTAAACCAATAACACCTAACTTTGTTGCCATGGCAACAACTTGTTTACGCATCTCATCCAGCACTGCTGTCGGTAGCGAATAAGGTGGCAGCGAACAGGCTGAATCACCCGAATGAATACCAGCCTGTTCAATATGTTGCATAATACCACCAATCACCACAACTTCACCATCGCAAATCACATCAATATCAACTTCAATGGCATGATCAAGAAAGGAGTCTAATAATACAGGTGAGTCGTTTGAAACTTGCACAGCGGTATGCATATAATGATCAAGGCTGTCTTTGTCATAAACAATTTCCATTGCTCGACCGCCCAACACATAAGAGGGGCGAACCACCAATGGAAAACCAATACCGTCAGCAATGTCTTGTGCCTGTGCCAATGAACGCGCTGTACCGTTGAGAGGTTGTTTAAGCCCCAATTCTTGCAACATTTTAGAAAATCGCTCTCTGTCTTCTGCCAAATCAATCGCATCAGGGCTAGTGCCAATAATTTTTGCACCTGTTTTTTCCAATGCATCTGCTAGTTTTAAAGGCGTTTGACCGCCATATTGCACAATAATACCATCGGGATTTTCAACATCAATCACTGCCAATACATCTTCAAGCGTTAATGGCTCAAAATACAAGCGATCAGAAATGTCATAATCGGTAGAAACCGTTTCAGGATTGCAATTCACCATAATGGTCTCATAGCCATCTGCACGCAATGCTTTTGATGCATGCACACAACAATAATCAAATTCAATACCTTGCCCAATGCGATTAGGGCCGCCGCCTAAAATTAATATTTTTTTCCTATCGGTTGGTTTGGCTTCGCATTGTTGCTGGTAAGTGGAATACAAATATGCCGTTTGCGTATCAAACTCAGCGGCACAACTGTCAACTCGCTTAAATACTGGCTTAATATTTAATGCTTTGCGGCGTTCACGCACAGATGATTCGCTACAATTGCACAGTTGCGCCAAACGCGCATCAGAAAAACCTTTGCGCTTTAAATCAAATAGTTCGTTGGCATCAATGTCGGTAATATCACTGGCATTAATTTGCATTTCACTGGAAACAATATCTTGTATTTGCGCCAAAAACCAAGGGTCAACTTTAGACAAATCAAACACTTCTTCAAGGCTCATACCGAATCTAAATGCATCTGCCAAATAAAAAATTCGTTCACCACGAGCAGAAATGCACTCACTTCTAATTTTATTACGCGCATCATCAGCACCCAAATCAACAATAGGATCCAGTCCAACTTTATCAGTTTCCAAACCCCTAAGTGCCTTTTGCAAAGATTCTTGAAAAGTTGAACCTATTGCCATTACTTCACCCACAGATTTCATTTGCGTGGTCAGCCTATCATCTGCTTTAGGGAATTTTTCAAAGGCAAATCTCGGAATCTTGGTCACCACATAATCAATACTTGGCTCAAACGAGGCAGGTGTTTTGCCTCCAGTAATGTCATTATCAAGCTCATCAAGGGTGTAGCCTACTGCAAGTTTGGCTGCCACTTTTGCAATCGGAAAACCCGTTGCTTTTGACGCTAAAGCAGATGAGCGAGAAACCCTTGGGTTCATCTCAATAATCGTCAATCGCCCATCTTTTGGATTAAGCGCAAATTGCACATTTGAACCGCCTGTATCGACGCCAATCTCACGCAACACGGCCAACGAAGCATTGCGCATTATTTGGTATTCTTTGTCAGTTAAAGTTTGTGCAGGGGCAACTGTGATTGAATCGCCTGTGTGAATGCCCATTGGGTCAAGGTTTTCAATAGAGCAAACAATGATACAGTTGTCTTTATGGTCGCGCACCACTTCCATTTCAAACTCTTTCCAGCCCAAAATTGACTCTTCAACCAACAATTCATTGGTCGGAGAAAGGTCTAATCCTCGCTCACAAATTTCAACAAATTCTTCTTTGTTATAAGCAATGCCACCACCTGAACCCCCCATAGTAAACGAGGGACGAATAACAGTTGGAAAGCCTACTATTTCCTGAACGGCAAAGGCCTCTTCCAAATTGTGTGCAACAGCTGCCTGAGGCATATCAAGTCCAATTTTAAGCATTGCTTCACGGAATAAATCACGGTCTTCTGCTTTATTAATGGCTTCTTTTTTAGCGCCAATCATTTCAACACCATGTTTTTCTAACACGCCGTATCGCTCTAAATCTAGCGCACAATTCAATGCCGTTTGCCCACCCATTGTTGGCAGTAGTGCATCAGGTTTTTCATCTTCGATAATTTTCTCAACCGTGCGCCATTCAATCGGCTCAATATAAGTTGCATCTGCCATTTGCGGGTCGGTCATAATCGTAGCTGGATTGGAATTAACCAAAATCACCCGATAACCTTCTTCACGCAATGCGGTACACGCTTGTGCACCTGAATAATCAAATTCGCACGCTTGCCCAATAACAATAGGGCCAGCGCCAATGATTAAAATACTTTTTAGGTCTTGTCTTTTAGGCATTATATGGAGGCCTCAGTTTTATAATTAAAATTCATCATCATCGGGTACATTACCATTGTGTATATCAAATTGTCGCTTTTGCAAATAAGAAGAACGCATCACAATATAGGGATCGTCTGATTTTTTAAGTAAATTGCTTATTGGTAATAATTTAACACGCATATCAACTGCTTGAGCTGCACTTAAGCTAGTTGTTTCTATTATATCTAGGCTTTTGGTTTGTTCCATACTTTGCAAACTATCTACTATGACGCCCGTTGTGTCACGCAATGTTGAGGGACCTAAAATTGGTAACACGACATAATCACCCTCTGGCATACCCCAAACTGCCAAAGTTTGGCCAAAATCTTCATAGGTTTTCTTTAGCCCAAGTTCACTTGCTATATCAAATATACCCAAAAGACCTGCTGTAGAATTGATTAAAATTCTGCTTAGTGTATTAACACTGCTCATTATTTCAAACTGTGCCAACTCATTGCTAAATGTGTTGATATCACCGATATTAGAAGAAAAGTCGCTCACTCGATTTTGTATTGTTTCAGGAATATTCTCTTGATAAGATTTGGCAATTGGTTCAAAAATATTCTCATCCAGCGTTTGATTAAATTCAAAAGTTACACGGTTCACTTCTTCCCACGGGTCAATATCATTTGCCCACAACGAAAAAGGCGTTAACATTAACATCAAAAACCTCATCCTTGCATTTCCTGTATAAAAGTATCAAACAAACCACTCATATCATGTGGCCCTGGCGAGGCTTCGGGATGCCCCTGAAAACCAAATGCTTTTTTGCCAATGACTCTAACACCTTGAATGGTGTCGTCAAATAAAGACTTATGCGTTACCTCAAGATGTGCCGGTAAATTATCTGCTGATACTGCAAAACCATGATTTTGTGAAGTGATCATCACCTGCTTAGAAGCCAAATCTTGCACCGGGTGATTGGCGCCATGATGACCTACAATCATTTTTTCAGTAGATGCGCCACTCGCTAATGACAACAATTGATGCCCCAAACAAATACCAAACATAGGGATATCTTTTGCCAATAAAGTTCGAATATTTTCAATCGCATAATCACATGGCTCAGGGTCGCCTGGACCGTTGGACAAAAACACACCATCAGGGTTCATTACCAAAACATCTGCAACAGGTGTTTGTGCATTGACCACTGTTAAATCACAGCCTCTGTCTACCAACATTCTTAAAATATTTTTTTTCACGCCATAATCATAAACCACAACGCTGAATTTTGCATCAAGCGAATTAAATTTGCCTTTTTCAAGAACATAAGAGCCTTCCTTAAATGTGTATTGCTTAGTGGTGGAAACCACTTTAGCCAAATCCATATTCTTAAGTCCAGCAAAAGATTGTGCGTTAGCAATTGCCAACGCCTCATCAATATTATCGCCTGTTATGATGCAGCCTTTGAGTGCGCCTTTTTCACGCAAATGGCGTGTTAAAGCACGGGTATCAATATTGCTAATTGCAATGATGTTATGTTTTGATAAATATTCATCCAATGGCATTTCATTACGCCAATTACTGTGTAACAAAGGCAAATCACGAATAATCAAACCAGAGGCATAAATCTTAGCGGATTCTTCGTCAATTTGATTGGTGCCTGTATTGCCAATATGCGGATAAGTGAGTGCCACAATTTGCTTGGCATAAGAAGGGTCGGTTAAAATTTCTTGGTAGCCCGTCATTGAGGTATTGAATACCACCTCACCCAATGTTTCACCACTAGCGCCGATTGATTTCCCCTTGAAAATTGCACCATCCTCTAATGCTAACACAGCAACTTGCGACACTGAACACTCCTGAATTAAAAACTTCGGAAATTTTACCACAAGCAATCTATAATCTAACAGGCAAATCAGATATAATCTTACACTTTAAAATCAAATAAAGAGGCACTATGGAAATTACAGTAGAAAATATCAAATGTGGTGGCTGTGCAGGCACCATCACCAAAAAACTTAATACAAAATTTAACACCGACAGCACTGAAGTGAATGTTGAACAAGGCACAATTAACATTGATGTTGAAGACACTAAACGCGACGAAGTAGCCAAAATTTTGCTCAACTTAGGGTACCCTGAAACCGACTCAGTTCATGGTTTCGGCTCAGCCAAAGCCAAAGCCAAATCATTCGTTTCTTGTGCCATCGGTAAAATGGATAAATGATTCTACAAGTCAATGGCGAACAATTTAAGATTGCCAGTGGCTCAACTGCCACTGATTTAATTGCTAAACTCAATTATCAAAACCAACGCATCGCCCTAGAAGTCAACGAAGCCATTATCCCCAAATCAAATCACACGGAATTCCTTCTAAACGAAGGAGACAAAATTGAAATTATTAAAGCAGTGGGTGGTGGCTAATTATTAAGGCTTGACCTTAATAAGGCTATAAGAAAAAATCACTATCTGGAACGCACCAAACGAACATAATTGCTACTGTTGCGTTCTTCAGTGTTGGCATAGCCATAGTTGAAATGCAACTGCCAAGTCTGGCTGGAATTACGAGCACTAGGTGAAGACGACCAAAAGAGGTCGGCAGGGGTGTTGGGGAAAATGTTCTCATTAACACGAGGGTTATAACAATTACGCGTAACCAAAGAATTCAGTTCTTTTATGTTTGGCAGACGCCAATCGCTATAAGTGGCAAAGTTGTGATCTCTTGCCAATTGTAGTGCCGCTTCCCAATTGAACTTACCGCCTAAACCTACGCTACAATTATCACCACTCAAACCTTGAATACATTTTTTCCACATTAAATTGGTTTGATAGTCAATAACCGTATTATCACTACGAATGACATATCTGCTATCTTCCCACTCGTTAGGAATATAGTCTTGGCAAGTTTGAGCCAACGAATAATTGGTGGCTAAAAATATAATATTAATTGTTAGAAATAAAATTGTTTTTTTCATGTTTATGCTCTTAGTTATGGGTGGAATATTTTTAAGTCGTTTATCCTAATACTCTTGCTCGGTTGCAAATGTTGTGCAAACTGTCTATTTGTAAAAATAAAGCATTTGCCTTTTTGTAAAGAAATAACAAAATTTTTAACTGCACTTTCTATTTTGATAACCAAGCATACTACATTACGATAAATAGAAAATTTGTTTTGATCATTCATATTTTTAAAATAAAAAATCATTATTTAGAATGCACCAAACGAACACTATAAGATTTGTGAGAACGAAGGTAATTATAAAGATAGCCATCGTAAAATTCCAGTAGCCATGCATTATTAAGGCTATTCACATAAGGTGAAGACGACCAAAAACTATTGACCACGGCATTTGGAAAATAATTATTATCAATCATAGGTCTTGTAATTGACAAATCGATAATTGAATACAATTCGCCTATGGTTGGTACACGCCAATTATTGTTGCCACAGAAATTTTCAGCATTTGTCCCCTCAACTAAACCAGTCCAATCATTGTTATAATCGCCTTTCCTATTGGCATTTTCTCTGCCAATTGCGGTTTTTCCACCCCAACGATAGACATTGCCTTGGTGGTGAATATTGGTGTGGTTGTTGTCAGTGGTATCACTATCCTCAACACCTTGATTGCTTTTCACCTCCCAAACTAATCCTGTGACATTGTCTCGTACACAAGACCATTTAGTCCCAGCACTTTCTGTACCCGTATCGCCTGTTGCCCATGTTGCGTTTTGAATGCTTAACACATTGCCTGTGCTACCGAGTTTGGTGAAATCAAATCCTACCTTACCCCCACCTATTTTTATCAAAGTGCCAGCGGCTGCTTGAGCATCTCGTCCATTCGAGCAGTCTTGTGCTGATATTTCTGTACCTGTGCAGGTGTCATTATTACCCGTTTGATATTTCCCGCCCTCAATTATGCCTGTGTCGTTAAGCATTTCAACTGGTATGACTGTTGTTTCGCCAGATCTGCCACTTTCAAAAGTGCCTTTAACGGCCGTAACAATAAAATAATATTGTGTGCCTACGACTAAATTAGCAATAGTTTTGCTAGTGCCTGTGATGTTTTGTAATAATGAACCGCCATCTAAAGAGGCGTAATTAGACAGATTAACACCATTAAAACTTTGCTTGGCATAATACACTTGATATTTTGTTGCCCCGCTAACTGTGTCCCAAGTTAAGGTAACGGCGGCATTAGCCTTGCTTTGAGCTGTCAGGCTTTTTATCGTATCCAAATCAACATTAATACTTATTGTAGCCGTGTCATCTCCTATTGCATTGGTGGCTTTAATGGTATAAGTCGTAACGCGTTGTAATACGGTTGGTGTGCCAAAGATTTCACAGCCACCATTGCTATTATTAGACTCCACTATTAAGCCATTTGGAAGTCTAGGTTCACTACTACAACTACTAGCAGCGGTGCCTGTGTTGTGAAACATAAAGGCAATGATATTCTTATTAAGAATGAAATGCCTACTAGGTAAATTGGTGAGTATCGGCTTGCCTGTAGGGGTGGTAGTTACTGTATTACTTAAAGGCCCTTCAGTACTACCTTGTAACGCAGCAACGACAAAATGATAGAAAGTGCCACTGCTTAAGCCACTAACAGTTCCACTAACGCCTGATGTTAACAAGACACTGGCACTGCCTAAATTAGATGCGTTAATTTCATTTTGGGAGTAATATATTTTGTACCCTGTTGCCCCGTTAACTGCTTGCCAAGTTAAGGTAACAGCGGCATTACCTTTGGTGGTTTTCAAGTTTCTTGGTATATCTAAATTAACGCTGATGCTAATCGTGGCCGTACTGTTACCTTTTAAATTAGTGGCTTTAATGGTGTGCATTGTAGCGCTTTGCAATAGGGTTGGTGTGCCAAAGATTTTGCAACTGCCACCAAAAAGTACCACCATTAAACCATTTGGTAAACTGGGTTCGCTACCACAACTACGAGCATCACCACCTGTGTTTTCGAACACAAAAGTTACAGGACTGCCGATAATCAAGTTTTTGGTTGATAAATTGGCAAGTCTAGTCAATAGTGGCACACCAATTATATCTGCTCCAATTTTGTCAGCATTGGTGTTTTTAAACTTACTGTCTAAGCCATCAAGTGCTATTACTAATTCCTTTGCGGTTGCCCGATCTAATGTCTTGTCAATTAATTCGACTTTGAATGCCTCCATAATTTCACTGAGACTACCTCTATTGCTTACATCTTGATCTTCAAATTTTGAAAGCATTGCCAAAACCATGGCATAATCTCCAGCGTCGTCATCGGTTATATCAGTTGTGTCAATGTTTGTAGGAATAATTAGGGTGATACTTTTTCCTGATAAACCAAAAGCGTTGGCGACTGTGCTATTATGAGTTTCAATAACATTGTTAAGGTTAGTGTCAATTCTTACGGCAATTTCAGTTAATGGTGTGACGGCAAATTTTTCACCTTCGACAAAATTAAGTGCCGCTCGTAACATTGGCGATTGTTTTTCTTCACCTGTCGCTTCATCGGTATATTTTCCACCAGCAGAACATTCAATTAAAGCCTTTCCAAAATAATTAACATTATTAAATTCAACAACACCCTTGTTGCTAATCGTAGAGACTAATTTATCGCCTTTTCCCCCTTCTAGGGTGATATTATAAATGGAACAACTGGCGTTATCAATTGGAGCAGCAGAGAGAAAACCAGAAGAAACCCCACAAGATTGCAACGCCAAAGCAACGGCCACAACTAACGAATTTTTTAACAAATTAGACACTGAATATACTCCAAAAATGAAAAATAATATTACCCAAGATTTTGTATAAAAGTGGTGCCGAAAATCGTTCAATTGCACTACTTTGGCGTTAATGAATAGCGATTATACAACTTTTTTTAACAGTAAATTATATTTTTTTGTAAAAAATTGCACGAATGATATAAACCGAGGGCTATTTTAAAAAAAATGTTGCACTATGAGACCTTTGCATATAAGTATAAATTAAATTCACCACTTTTTTTTAAACCATCCAATTCTTTTGAATTTCATCAGCTGAAAACGGCTTAACACTTAGCATTTGCATAATACCAGTATCTAGTTTTACCTCTACATCAACACTGTCACTGTCTCTGCCCTGAGAATAACGCGCTAAGATTTTAGCGGCAATTTGCAGGTCTGCTTGAGTGGGCTCGCCATCAATCAATGCCAATGGTCCATTGCAACTGGTGGGGTATAAATTAGCGTATTGATTGCGATACCCTTCTAAAAATTTAACCTCTCCTTCCTCCCTAGCAACAATCATTTTAAAACGGGGATTTGGACGAATGTGCCTACCAACTTTAAGCATCATTAAATCGTCTAATTGATATTCACGACTGCCACGAGATTGCCACATATCGACCAACTTATCTGAATATTGCTTGTCGGTTAAAAAACAACATCCACCGGCAGGTGTGGCATAGTCTTCAAAACCATATTGCTTGGCCAAAGCCATTTGTGGCTTGCGCGTGCGCCCTGAAAAATCCAATAATTTTTCTCTGTCCACCCAGCCTTCAATTTCTGCTTTAGTGGGTGGTAAATGTTTGGCACACAATGGGCGCAATAACAAATCATCTGCCCCTGATTCTGCTTGCACAATTGGCATGGTTTCCTTGCGTTGCGACATAGGTCGCTGCCCCATTACTTCGCCTGTAATAATGAAATCAAAATCGTGTTCTAACATCCATTGTTTGGCTTTTTTTACCATAAATCCCTTACAATCCAGACACGGGTTCATATTTTTGCCATAACCATGCTTGGGGTTTAATAACACATCACGATATTCTTCAATGACATCAATAATATGTAATTTTATATCAAGTTGTTCTGCCACCCATAAGGCGTTATTGCGTTTTGGCTTGTCTTTTTTTTGCTTGCGAATAGCGTGCGTGTGTCCTTCTACACAAAAACCAGTAAAAAAATTAATTCCCTCTACATGCACACCTTGATCTAACATTAATTTGGTGCTCAAAAGTGAATCTAATCCTCCTGAAATTAACGACACTGCTTTTATTTGTTTTTTCATTTTATCCTTTGGGTAAGTTTTGCCCGTTTTTTTTCATAATTTATGCAAAACTCTTATTTATTTTCTTATGCCATTCACTCGGCACCAGTCGTCTTTTTGCGTTACTTTTAATGCTGAAAAATATTCACCATAAGCGGCTAGTATCATCTCTACTTGGTCATACAAAATACCCGAAAGCACCAATTGTCCGCCTGATTCTAACAATGTAGAAAAATGCACACACAAACCAACCAAAGGTTGTGCCAAAATATTGGCAATCAATAAATTTGCTTTAACCAACTGCCCTTCATCGTCCGTATGCAAAACGGAAATCTGAGACTCTACTTGATTGTTGGCAATGTTATTCTGTGTGGCAATCACCGCTTGCGGGTCGTTATCCACACAAACTGCCTGATTTGCGCCCAGTTTAACAGCAGCAATTGCCAATACACCTGTGCCTGATCCATAGTCAATTACCCTTTGCCCAACGGGCGGATTTTCATCCAAATATTGCAAACACAAATCTGTGGTTTGATGTGTGCCAGTGCCAAATGCCAATCCTGGGTTCATATCAATTACCACGGCATCACTTGGCAATTGTGCGCTATTTTCCCATGATGGGCAAATCCAAAGTCGTTTACCGAATTGCATTGCATGAAAATCTTTTTTGCATTCGTCTTCCCAAACTCGGTCTTTTAACAAAGCAAAACTTGCCTCATTAATTGAGCAAATACGCTTTAAAGTATCTTTAACATAATCTTGATCCGTGTCAACGCCAAACAATGCAGTAATCGTCACATTCTGCCACAGGGGCGTTTCACCCACTTTCGGCTCAAAAATTGCATCATCATTAGTATCACTAAAAGTGACCGAGACGCTATCCAGTCCCATTAAAACCTCGCTGACAAAATCTGCCTGCTGTTTTGAAGTGTTTAGTGTAAGTTGCATCCAATCCATAACCGCTAAATTATACCCTTATAAAAACCAAGCAAATGGGTTGGGTAATTAACTATAATAGACTTTTAATTACTATTTAGGAAAAAATAAAAATGGCACTAGAGAGAACAGGAAATGGATATTTGGTTGATCCAACTATTTGGAGCGAAGAAATTATGCTTGAAATGGCAAAAGAAGACGATATAGAATTGACTGAAAGCATGATAACTCAAATCATGGCCGCTAGAGAGTATTTTGCAGAAAACTCATCAGTTCCTCCTATTAGAACCTTCGCAAAAGTGGTTGGCATTGATAAAAAAATCTTATTCAAGGAATGGCTAACAGGTCCAATGAAGCCTATTACTAAATATGGCGGCATGCCCCAACCAACAGGTTGCGTTTAGTTAAATATTGAGACCTTTGCATAAATATGGATGATTAGCAAAATTCAATTTTTGCCCACTTGGTGATTTTCTTAAACCTTGTCCTAGCAGGGCTAAGGCTGGGTTTAAAAAATTACCAAGTGGGTGAAAAGTGGATTCTTAATGATTATTTATATTTATGCAAAGGTCTCTATTAATGATTAAACTTAAAAAACCCGCTTAATGCGGTTTTTTTTTATCAAAAAATCAAGAACCTTTAATCAATTAAACCAACAAAGCCTTAACTGAAGTCAATGCCACATCTAACTTACTTGGATCTGTGCCACCACCCTGTGCCATATCTGGACGACCGCCACCTTTGCCACCGACTTGTTGTGCCACATGGTTAAGGATTTTTCCTGCTTGATATTTATTGGTCAAATCTTTTGTAACGCCAGAGACCAAGGAGACTTTACCGTCATTGACGGCGGCTAGGACAATGACTGCTGAACCTAATTTGTCTTTGAGTTTATCGGCAATATCTCGTAAATCTTTACCACTTACGCCGTCCACGACACTGGCAAGCAGTTTAACGCCATTAATTTCTTGTGCTTGGTTGATTAAATCATCACCTTGGTTGCTGGCGAGTTGTTTTTGAAATGAGGCAATTTGTTTTTCCAATTCCTTTTGTTGCTTAATTAATTGCGCTACTTTTTCTACTGCTTGTGCATTGTTTGACTTTGTCATTTGTGCAATTTGACTTAAACTGTCCTGTGTATGATTGTCAAACTGATACGCTGCATAACCTGTGATTGCTTCAATACGACGCACACCAGCAGACACGCCGCTTTCTGAGGTAATTCTAAACAATCCAATATCGCCCAATTGATTAACATGTGTACCACCGCACAATTCTACGGAAAAATCGTCTTTACCCATGGTAAGCACACGCACCGTATCGCCGTATTTTTCGCCAAACAATGCCATTGCGCCTTTCTTTTTGGCAGTCTCAATATTAGTAACATCGGTATGCACTTTGGTGTTGCCCAAAATCTTACGATTCACCATGCCTTCAATTTTATCCAGGTCTGATTTGGCAATTATTTCATCGTGTGAAAAGTCAAAACGCAATTTTTCGCCGTCAACCAACGAGCCTTTTTGCATCACTGTTTCCCCTAAAATTACCCGTAATGCAGCGTGCAAAAGGTGTGTGGCTGAGTGATTTCTGGCAATGCATTTGCGGGCTTTTTTATCAACATTTGCCTCTAGTACATCACCCACTTTTAATACGCCTTTGGTCAAAATACCGTGGTGTTCAAAAGCACCTGTTTTTTGTTTTTGGGTATTGTTTACTGAAAATTCTATTTCTGGGTTGGATAATATCCCACTGTCGCCCACTTGACCGCCTGATTCAGCATAAAAACTTGATGCTGCCAAAACCACAATTCCACACTCGCCTGCTTCAATTTTTTCAACCAATTCGCCTTCTTTAATGAGCGCTTGTATTAAGGAAGTATTTTTCAATTGCTCATATCCTAAAAATTCGGTAACTTCACTAACATCAACGCCCTTTTGTGATATTTTAAAATCACCCGCCTGTCTGGCGCGTTCTCTTTGCTTGGTCATTTCCACTTCAAAACCAGTCATATCAATGGTTAAATTATGCTCGCGTGCCACATCGGCAGTTAAGTCTGCTGGGAAACCAAAAGTATCGTAAAGTTTAAACACAGTTTCACCACTAATTTCACTGCCTTTCAGCTGTGCAATTGCCTCGGTTAAAATCCCCATGCCTTGGTCTAGCGTCTGTGCAAATCGTTGCTCTTCTCGCTTTAATACTTTTTCAACATTGGCCAGTGCTTCTTTGAGTTCTGGGTAAGCGTCCTTGAATTCTAACGCCAACACGGGTGCCAAACGATAGAAAAATACTTTATCAATGCCAATTTTATGCCCATGACGAATGGCACGACGAATAATGCGACGCAACACATAACCTCGCCCTTCATTTGAGGGAATAACCCCATCAACCAACATAAATGCTGTTGAACGAATATGGTCGGCAATCACCCTTACCGAAGCGTTATCTGCTTTAATATTATGGTCTTTTGGGGTTAAGTCAACAATGGCTTTTATTAAAGTTTTAAACCCATCAGTGTCGTAATTGTTATTCTTATGTTGCAATACTGCGGCCAATCGTTCTAGCCCCATGCCCGTATCTACACAAGGGGCTGCAAGGGGCTTGAGGTAGCCATCCTCTTGCTTGTCGTATTGGGTAAAAACCAAATTCCAAATTTCTATATAACGGTCACCGTCTTCATCAGCATGCCCCGGAGGGCCACCTGCAATGTCCTCGCCATGGTCATAAAAGATCTCGCTTGAAGGGCCACAAGGGCCTGTGTCTCCCATTTGCCAAAAATTATCTTTGGCGCCACAACGAGAAATGCGATTTTTGGGAAAACCAATTTCATTCACCCAAATATCTTCTGCTTCATCATCTTCTTCAAACACACTCACCCAAAGTTTTTCTTTTGGCAGCCCGATTTCAACGGTTAAAAATTCCCACGCATATTGAATTGCTTCGCGTTTAAAGTAATCACCGAACGAGAAATTACCCAACATTTCAAAAAAAGTATGATGTCGTGCAGTATAACCCACATTTTCTAAATCATTATGTTTGCCCCCTGCACGCACACATCGCTGGCAATTCGCCGCACGCGTATAAGGGCGCTTTTCCACACCGCTAAACACATCTTTAAAAGGCACCATGCCAGCATTAACAAATAATAAAGTTTTGTCATTATGCGGAATGAGTGAAGCGCTTGGCTCAATAGTATGCCCTTTTGAGGCATAAAAGTCTAAAAATTTTTGTCGTATTTGTGCAGTTTTCATATATGGGTAATTATATAGAGACCTTTACATAAATTGGCAATTTTTTAAACCCAGCCTTAGCCTTACTAGGACAAGGTTTAAGACAATTACCAAGTGGGCAAAAATTGAATTTTGCTAATCATCCATATTTATGGGCACCTCCAGAAACCCCAGTGCGATTTAGGGCAATTAGAAAATAGTGCATTTTTTAGCCGAAAATGAGGAGAATAGCCCGCTATTTGATGAATTTTTGGATGAAAAAGGTGCTGTTTTATACTTTTTATAGATTGTATTGGGGTTTTTGGAGGTGCCCTTATGCAAAGGCCTCTATAGAAATGTCGCCCGCACCTTGGCGGATAATTTCAATATTACCTGAGGATAAATCAATGACTGTGGTTGGCTCTGGTATACAATAACCGTCATCAATAATCATATCCACTTTATTTCCCAACACTTCACGCACATCCTGAATATTATAAAACTCATGACCTTCAAGAATCAAAGAAACACTCATTAATGGCACATCAAGCAAACCAAGAATGGCTTGCACCACACTGTGTGTAGAAATCCTTAAGCCAATGGTTTTTTTCTTGGGGTGTAATAGGCGTTTTGGCACATCGCGTGTGCCTTGTAAAATAAAAGTGTAAGCCCCTGGTAAAACCTTTTTTAACAAACGAAAAGCATTGTTATCCAATTTAGCATACTCACCAATATGCGATAAATCCCGCATCATCAAAGTAAAATCATGGCGTTTTGACAAATTACGAATGCCTCGAATACGCCCTAAGCCCTCTTTATTGCCCAATGCCGTGCCTAACGCATAACCAGAATCAGTCGGATAAACAATCACACCACCTGCATTTAACTCATCCACCACTTGTTTAATCAAGCGATTTTGTGGATTTTGTGGGTGAATTTCTAATAATTTTGCCATTACCATTTTCTCCATAACGCCCTATCAGGATTAGGAAAATCCTTCAATTGCCCAATTTTAACCCTCTGATTATCCCAACCATGATAATCCGAGCCACAAGAATACAACAACTCATATTCATCCGCCCACTTAGACATTAGCGCAATTTCTACCTCTGTACTATGAGCAGTTACCACTTCCACGCCATCAAGTCCTGCATTGGACAAATGAGAAAGCATTCGTTGAACTTTGGTCTGTGTCATTCGATAGCGCAAGGGATGTGCCAATACTGCCACACCACCAGCAGCATGAATCCATTCAATGACTTCGTCAAACTGCGCCCATTTTCCACTAACACCCCCCGGTTTTTTTCCTGTTAAAAATCGTCTAAATACAGATTTCATATCCTTGCAAATGCCTTCTTGAATTAGCATTTGTGCAAAATGTGTACGCGTCAACATATCAGTTTTGGCAAGCGCTCGAGTTTTTTCCATTGCCCTTACCACACCTGCACCACCCAAACTGCGTGCCATTCTTTCGGCTCTGGTTTTGCGAAAATCTTGATGTTGCGTTAATCCTGCCTGCAAAGTTGGATTGTCTTTATCAATATTAAGCCCCACAATATGAAGGGTCATGTTACTCCACATTGTTGATATTTCAACACCATGAATCAATTTAATTTGTTGATTATTCGCCTCTTGTTGCGCTTCGTCCAAGCCATTGGTTGTATCATGGTCAGTCAGTGCAAACACCTCGCAATTTGACTCTTTTGCCAAGCGCACAACTTCGCTGGGCGAGAGAACACCATCGGAATAATAAGAGTGGTTATGCAAATCAATTGTCATAAGCGCCATTATATTGACTATAATTTCAAACATTAATCTTAATTATTATTTTTATGTGTGGAATTGTTGGTGGTATTTATCAAAG